>Ga0307999_1000094_pt1 | contig 23039 bp, 23 predicted proteins | sample Neamet1_FD_203158 | JGI IMG/M metagenome (GOLD analysis project Ga0307999, IMG submission 203158) | Marine microbial communities from water near the shore, Antarctic Ocean - #1 | ecosystem: Environmental > Aquatic > Marine > Unclassified | place: Southern Ocean | collected 2014-06-04 | reverse complement strand
TGAATTAATTGTTAACGCTGTACTTGCACCAGTACCTAATGTTAATAATGTTGCAGCACTTACACCCGCTGTTGAACCACTTAATCCAGAGCTTGCTGTAACAAGTGTACCAGTCATTGTATCACCTGCAACAGCTACATTAGCTGCAGCAACGCCAGCAAGGTTACTTGTGGCTGTGGTTAATTCAGCATGTAATTCTAAAATAGCAGGACCAACAGTTGCTGCAGTTGTACCCATAGCAGCAGCAGTTATAGTACCTAGCTTAGTATTTACTGTAGCAATATTCGTTACGTTAGTTGCAATGTTTGCCGTTGAAGTTATATCAACTGCACGTTGAGCATTAAGGATAGCAATTAGAGTTGTCTCTGAACCAAGATATCCAGATAAACTTGAGCCAGCCAAACTAATACCTGCAGTACCAGCAATTACACCGATATCACTATGGTTCTTATTAACCGCTTCTCGCAATGTATCATAAGTACCACCAGCATCCCATAAAGCTTCAGTACCTATAATGGCATCTACCGCTTCTGTTCTTGTCTCATGATCTTGTAAGGCAGCAACAATTGTCGTTGCACCTGCCGCAGCTTCAGTTAAGTTGGTTAAGTCACCAACAGCAGTTCCTACCTCATTGGTCTTGACTCTCCATTCCTCAAATGTATTTGCTGTTGTTACGTTTACTATGGCCATATTATCTCTCTATTAGTTGTTTTAACATATCTTTAATTTCAGATACATCCTGTTCTACTTTATTTAATCTCTCTTTATCTGCTGCAATCCTTGCACGATTGGCAGAATATTCTTTCCCTCCGCTTGCTATATTTATAATAGCGCCTGAGTTTGTGTCTCTTACTAAACCTGTATGTCCTTGTACTGGTATCTTCATTATACCTTCAATGCTATTGCTCTAAGATCTTGACACATTGGAACAACACTTGTTCCTGAAGATCTCATTACAATCTTAATTGCAAATATAGTAAACTGTCCAGGACTAATTTCATATTGTGTCTCATCATATGTAGTGCCATCTGAGTATGCAACCTGACCATTATTAGTAGTAGGTGTTGCTGCTACCCAAGCTCCAGCATCAAATGTTCCTGCTGTATTACCAGTCTTATGATATACATCAACAAATGATCCGTTAGGTCTGTTGATATCTAGATATATTTTAATTGTATCTGATGTATCTATTAATTCAATTGTTTTAGTTACGTACTTCGCTAGGTTAGAACCTGCAGACTTATCTGTCTCAGCAACAACACTACTGTTATCAATTCTATTTGATATAGTAATCATTGAAGCTCTTTCCATATCAAGTACAGGAGATAGGTAAGCGTTAGTCGACTTAAATGTACCATCTAATTGTATTGTTTGTGTTGCACCAGATTTAATAACCTTAGGAGCTCCTGGAGTGTAATCATCATTCGCAACAATTGCAGCACCAGTTGATCCGATAGACGTTCCATTACCTGCACCAGTATCTTTAATTGTATATGACTGTGAAGTATTAGGTAGTATAACACCTTGAAGAACCGGTCTAATAGTATCCCAAGCTAAATGTTGTGTTGCTTGACAAGTTGAACCACCACCGTTACCAGCAGTAATCGCAAGAGCATGACCAGATCCAGCCACTGTAATAGTATAACTATCTCTTCCTATACTCACAATAGTATGTGTAATATTTAATTCATCTGCATCATAACCATTCGTATCAGCAAAGCCAGCAAATGTTGTTGTATCACCAACAGACATTCCATGATCTCTATGAGCCACAGTAAATGTATTGGCAGCAGAGGCACCAGAAACAATTGTTGTTAATGGATTATTTACTAATGCTCTTGATGGCAATGCTTCATTTCTTAATACAGCATTAAAGCCTGCAGCAGCAGTATCAAACACAGCTCTGTGTAGTGTGAATGTTAAGTCTTTGTTTTGATCCGCAGTCCATGTAGAAGCATTCTGTGATTTAAATAATACACCAGCATAAGGCTGTTGTGATATTCTATTACCACTTTGATCTTCATCACCGATCTGACCATAACGTACATTGTACTTATTAGAGTTAGACATAATAACAATCGCAAATTCAATACCGTCTTGTAAGAATACAGGCGATGGGAATGTGAATGTAGTTGCAGCAGATGTACTAACAGCACTTGGATTAAGTGTTACTTCAGAGAATGGAACAACTGTTTGAGTTGGGAATCCATTAACCATTTCACGTATGCTTATTGTAACAGGTATGTTATCATCTTTAGTAGTAAAGTGAAGATCTAATTTAGTAACAAACGCAGACTTATCAAGTAAGATAGACTGTGCAAGTGGATCAGACCATGTAACTACTGATGTAGTTTGTGTTACACCAATTGATTCATTAACTGTTTGACGATTAATGAAAGGAGTTCTTGTTGAAATAATAACATTCTCTCTTGTTTCAATTAATCCAGTGGCATTATAAGGTGCCATTGCAGTTGTTTCAGTTAACTCATCATCGTTATCAGATCTAGATGTTAGTTTAAATTCTTTCTGACCTGTCTTAAATTGAGTTGCAGCATTGTTAGGTATTAAGAATGTACCTGACACAGCACCATTAGCATCGGTTGTTAATGTAGTAGCTCCTGCTGGGTGAACAGTAACAGCATTAATACCAACTAAAGGTGTATATGTTGATGCCGTTGTAGAAATAAAGTTTGCTACAGATATACTATCAAAGAATGCATAGACTTGCATACCAGGCTTCATGCGTGTAGCAGAGAATGCAACTAATCTTGTTCTCATGAATGGAACAAAGTTAACTTCTACTATACGATCACCTGTACTAAACCTAGATGTTATTGTTTGAATGCTTTGTTGAACACCTGATCTTGTAGATATACCTGATCTTTGTGTTACTGTTGACTCACGTCCAACACCACCTACGGCATTACCACTTTGCCATGATCTTGAACCAGTCCAGTTAGTTGACCATTCACCCCATACAGTACCTACCTGAGGCTGAAGGTTTGCCAACATCGCATCGAATTCATTGTCGTTATTGATTACAACCTCTGGTCGTCTATCAATATCTCTCCATGTATCAGTTGAAGGAGTCAATGTCATTGATCCAGTCCAGTTGAATACATCGTAAGGGTTAACATTAATCGAACCAGAATACTGAGTCTGTGTTATAACAGGAGTATGAGTATACGGTAATGTGACTAAGTCACCAGTTTTAACTGTTGTAGATGATGCGTGGTGTGATAATTCACTACTACCTTGAGCAAATGCAGGTCTTAGTGTACGACCTTTAATATCAACCGCAGCTCTATATTCTACAGATGCATTATTAGACATTCCAGTATGTGCAAAAGAATCAACTAGATAACCAGATTTCCATCGTGGATTATTAGATGCATCTAAAATTTGTTTGTTCTGTGCTTCAGCTTCTAAGAATGATAGAACAGAATAGTATTCTACTTGATTAACTCGTTTCTCAATACGACCGATATCACGCATTGTATAACGTCTGTTATCAATGAAGTCAATAAGAACTTCATCAGGAGTTAATGTATATGCAGGAATAGTTAATGTATATAAGTGCATTGCATCAGATGGAATATCTGGAGCAGATGGATATCTTGAAGGAACACCACCAGCAACACCGAATACACCTTTAGAATCTAAATAAACTTTATCTATTCTTGGTAAGTAGAACTGAATATCAGTTTCGAACTGAGTAAATCTTGAAGGAGCAACTGCTACAATAGCACCTGTTCCAGTAAAGTTACCACCAGAATCATCTTGACGTGGTCTAAAGTCAACAGCTGATCTTAATTCTATACCACTAACTTTAGGAATCTTATCATAATCGATTTGACCAGTGTATGAATCAACTGTAAAGAAGTCACCAGCAGAATGTGTGAAGAACTTAAATCTGGCAGTAAGTGCAGCAGACGCAGTATAGTTTGATGTAGTCTTTAATGTTATATGACCAACACCATAGAAATCATCTCGTTGACCAGTATCTAAATCAAAGTGAGTAGTAACATCAGCACCGCCTGAAGTCTCAGTAACAGACACTAATTCATGTACATCTGCCTTTTGAAGAGAGTTAGCAGATAATATAGAACTATAATCTGTTCCTGCGTTAAATGCAATATCAGTATTTCCACTTAATGATTTAGTCTTATGGTTTGCAGTTCTTATAAATGGTGCAATCAATCTTAATGTGTCACCATTTTGTGATGTTAATCCAGTGATCGTTGCTGTCTGTGAAGCATTAGTAATTGTAATGTTTCCAACAGTAGCTATTTCACCACCAGATGTTGAGTCAGTATCGTTAATTATAATCCAGTTTGTGTTGTTACCTTTTGTACCAAACACTTCATTAGCAACCGCAGTTGTAAATGTTGCTGAACCACCAGTTACAACACCACTCGCAGCAATAATTCTATTTGTTTCGAAGCGATAGTTAAAGTCTGGAGTACCACCACCAACTACACTATCACATGTTTTAATTCTTTCGTATGGTAATTTAAATATTAAACTATCTAAACCAATGTTATAGTCTGTGCCAGCAGTTGTTCCAGCAACTGTTGCAGCAAATGTTGCACCAGGAGTTGTAGAATCTTTATCATCTAAAGTTGCAGCGCCAGTCATTGTGCCAGTGAAATCGAATATATGTATTCTATATCTTGATGCATCAGTTCCACCATTACCACTTACACGTTCGATTGATCTTGCTCTTGCAGTACCAATTGATGTACCACCTGAATTTTCAATATCAAACCTACCGAATGTAGTTATGTCTGGAGTACCTACTAAGTGTGTTACTTCAATAAAATTGTTATGAGTAATCTCTGTAACTTTATCAGTTACCTTTTCTGAAGTTCTTGCTTTGTCAAAGTGTACGTTAGTAGTTGCAAGGGTTTGTATTTCATAACCTCTCACATAAGCTTTAGAAGGTTCAACACCAAGGGATAATTTAGTGGCTGTACCACCTGTATGTGCTTTAACTAATGCTTTGAATGGGTTAACATAGTAGTTACCTGATTCATCAAATGTTCTACGAGCTAATTCATCAGCTAAATGATTATAATCAGCTGTACGAGCATTACGTGTAACAACACCGGCTTCTAATCGAGCGATAAGAACAAAGTTACCGTTCGTAGCATTGACAGCTTGAGTACTTAGTACTGATGTAATACTATAACGATGAGCACCTGGAGCCGAAGCATTAGGTGTACCTGTAGCATTATCATTTAATGTTGCATCAGAACCTGAACTAATAAGAGCTTCAGTAACCAATAGACCAATATCAAATGATACGTTATGTGTATAGTTAGATAATACAATTGTCTTGGATTTAACCACAACCATATGTTTCTTAATGTAATATATACCATCTTCAATAGATACAATAGAACCGAATCCAGTTGCATCAGCTGCTTTTACTTCAGCTGACTTACTACCTGAAGCAGTGATCGTTGCGTTATCTGCAAAGACTGTACCTGATATGTATTTAACGAATAGAGTAATAGGATCTGAACCAGTAGCTAATACAGCATGAACAACACGAGCTTTGTTAGTACCATCAGTAAATTCAGTACCAATTAATTCAGCAACCGTATCATTATTTGCATGAACAGAATCTAATTTTATATAGTCAATTTTATTATGTAAGTGAACTGCACCAGGGACAACAACAGAACCATCTTTAAACATGTGATCACCTTGCGATGATACTTGATGTTGTAGTGCTGTTTGTAGCTGAGTTAATTCTCTTGCTTGTACCGCCTTACCTGGACGAAATAATATTCTCTGATATTTTTCTTTAGGACTTAGTCCATCCGCTCCTGCGGTTTCGAAGTCGTCCCAATATGGTGTTACGTTAAATGAAATTGCCATTGTTCTATCCTATTTAAAATGCGATTACTAATCTTACTGTTTCTACTTGTCCTGACGATCTTGTTGTAGCTGTTCTATTCTCAATAAACATTACATCACCTGAATGATGGTTAATTAAAGGAGCAGTAACTGCCGTGACATCTGTACCTGCAACTGATGTACCATCCACACGAACTTTATCTGAAGCCGTGAATGCAATAAAGCCAGTTGATTCGTTTTGAATATAAGACACCACACCACCTGTGTGTTCAACTACCATAGCATGAGCACCTGTTACAGTACCTTCCATAATTTGATCTACAGTGAATGCATTTCCAGCCACTGTTAATTTTTTAGTAGTATCATATGCACTTGCTTCTGCAATTTGTGCAATAGTACCTGTGCTTGAACCAGCTAATGTAACAGCAAGGGCTTTAAATACTTCACCAGCAATTGGATTACCACTTGTTGAACCTACCGTAGCCCAATTGGCGTCAGTAGTATTACCTATTGTTAAGATCTTATAGAAGTTACCTATCACCATTGAAGCCGCTGCTGAAACTGTTGCTGATTCAGTAGCCTTTTCAATAGGGTTCTTACATAGTGCTATTTGTCTAAAGTCGTTAGCATCAATAATTGAACCTGACTCATCGCCAGTAAACACTGTATTGATTGTTACATAGTGTGAGCGAAGATCATTAGTAGCATCTTTACCATATCCACCAGCTGGGCCGATGACTGGTCTTACTGCACCATTTGAACCTGAGCCACCCGTTACTGTAACAGTAGCGTGAGTATATCCTGTACCAACGTTAGTCATTGTAATACCTGTGATTGCACCACCAGAAACTGTAGCCGTAGCCGTAGCACTTGCACCATCACCAACAATTGCTAATGTAGGAGCTGAAGTATATCCAGTTCCTGCAGTTGTTATCTTCATATTATAGATTGCACCATCAATTGCGTTAGTCTGTACAGACCATTGATTTGTTAGTGCAGTATCAGAACCACCTGGAGGTACTTCTTTAATACATCTTGTTGGTATAAATGATGTTGTTAAGAATTTAGTTACATCAGCTGTTGGGACTGTATACATGTATTTCCATATATAACCATCTGATCCACTATGATTGATAACACCAGATGTTTGAACACCTGTTGTATCTGGGTTGGTTGTAGAAGCTCCGCTTCCTGCTTTCAAACAAAGGTAAACGTTATTGTTCGCAGATATAACGTGATATACTTTGCTTTCTATATTTGTGTCTTGGTCATCATATTCTATATATGTAGTACCTGAAACCCATAGGTTTCTCGGGGAACAATGAATGATATCTGCAGCATCAACTCTCTTCATGGCAAACATATTTTCCCATAAAGTGTTAGACGCGTAGTCATTTTCGTATGGTGTTGTCGGAACTGCGTCGTCCGTCCATGCGTTTGGCCTTCCCAGTGCCATGTAGAATTGATTATCACCAAGACTGTCAACGAACTTATTCGTTGTATCTAGTCTAAATTTACTTGTGATTATTGCTGCCATTTTATTTCCTCTTTTATGTTATAACGAGTGAGCTAGCGCCACCCATACCGAATTGTGTACTTATATTGTTATTTATACTATCCTGAAGTGTCCAATGAGCTAAATCTGAATTCGGACCTAAATATCTGAACTTCATATTATCCCAATGGTTTTGCATACCTATAATGCTGTACTGCGAACTGCCTCGTGCAAAATGGGTATACGTTTTCTCTAATATGTGACTGTTAAATACTGCTGGTCCAACTTGGAATGCACCTATATTAAACTGAATCAAACCAGCTGTAGGTAAGTTACCCCACTGTGCTTGATTATTTCCTGATGTAAGTAGCTTCACTAGGATAGCTATCTCACCAAAGAACTTAAATCCTGCTGGGTGAATCAATCTTGTAAATGCATTCTTCCAATCAGCTACATTCTTACCAGTCTTTAGAACATATGAGAACTGTTGGTAGTAATAAGAGTCTTGCACAAACTTTTTATCAGATAAGAATCCATTCGCTGTAACGAACAAACCTTTAGGATATGTTCTTACAACATCACCATCTGTTAATGCTGTTGTAAATGTTAATTTGTATTTAGTAGTAGTATCTGAATAGACTGACTCAACATAATCTGTACCTGGAGTCTGAAATGTATTATTTACAAACACAACGTCATCATCAAACACCGCTGCGTTATTAGAATCATTATTCGCAGGAGTTACTGTTGGTGTACCAGATATTGTAAATGTATTTGTTGGTGTGAATGCAGTTCTATCAGCTATAATATCAGCTGTCTGATCTGTCCAATCTCCGTCTGATGGAATTAATACATCAACGAATGGAAAATATGTTTCTACTTCATCATCATATATAACACGGAAGAATGATGTGATCGATTCAGGTGTACCACGTGACTTATAAAATTCAACGAGTCTCTTATAGAATGCTCTTGGATCTGTAGCGAAATCTCTTGGTACCGCAACACCAATTTCATTCTGTAGTTCTGTAAGTAATGCTTCTTCTACATGATCGATATCTCTTTGGATATCTAATGAGTTAAGATAGAAGCTTGCCTTATTTGTACGTTCTAAATATAATGCATATGTCTTAAGAAATTTAACTAGCTCAGGATACGTAGACTCTACGTGATCAGGTACTAGTTCATCTATATAAGATGATATATTATATTTACCAAGTGTTGCCATTAGTTACTTACCGTATTATAATCAATACCAGCAGTTGTACCGCCAGTAGCCATTGTATCTATCTCGCCTGTAATTGTAGCAGTTGAGGTATTAATAGTTAATAGTTCATTCCTTGTAGGACTTATATCAGAAGATGCAGGCTTGACAGTAACATCTATTGTTGTAGAACCTGTAGGTAATGCAGTCGGAGTGAATGAGTTAAGAGTAACTATTCCAGACTCTTCATTTACATCACCAACATTTGTATCTAGTACTAAATTATTTGTATCAACTATTTGAATAATACGTGTATCACTTGACGCGTCATAGTAATCCTTGAGCTTGGCATCAACTCCAGCAAATGTAAATATTGTTGACTCAACATAAGAACCAGTAGTTCCTGTAGTAGCATCTATATCTGTAAGAGCTTGGTTAAACTTAAGTTCGTATTTAGTTGCTGTACCAAGACTAGGTACAATTTTCTTTTGCATCTTAATACGAGTGATGTTAGATATGATAGCAACATTAGTATCATCAATTGCCTTTAGAACATTTGAATCTCTGTATACACCGCCGAAGCTCTTCAGTGTATCGTTATTATATGCCACTAGTGAATTCCTTATTGATGTAGCTAAACCACTTGCAGTGACTGTAGCTTTATTAGGATTAAATTTAAAGAATACTTCTAAATCAATGTATGTATATTCAGGATCAACTAAGACCGGAGTAATACTTACAACGTTTTTAGGTTTAAGAATATTTGTTTTGATTGTTGTCTTTTGCTCAGCCGTTAATACTTCAGCTGATAAAGGTTTAATACTAATATATACTTTACCATAATCAGGTACGTCATGATCTTCACCACCCCATACCGATACAGCTTCAACATCAGCAAATTCGTTTTTAATAATAGCTTTATAGTCATCAGGTGTAACAGCTCTGTTCTGTGATATGTGAGCAAGAGGAGCATTAAATTTAACTGACTCTTTAGTTTCTCTTGCAGCACCACCAGTAGCTTTAGTCACAAGTGTAACTGTCTCATCACTATTACCATTCAATGAATCAGTCATAACAAATGTAGTAGCACCATTTATATCAATGCCTGCAGCTATAGTAGAATATTCTATTGTGATACTGTTACCATTTCCTGGTCTCTTACCAATAATGTTATCACCAAATTTTACTTCATAGTATCCATCTCTTCCTTCTTCTAAAAAGAATACTTCAGATGAACCATTTAATGTGACCATGTTTTTATTTAAAGAATAAACTTTTGCAGCATTTGTTGAGCCTGAATCTGTAACAGTAACTTTAATTGCAGCAGTGTTTACATTAGTAGCAGGAATTACATATGATTCAAATTTATTATTTTGATATGTGTATACTATATTTGCTAATGTACCTTGCTCTAATTTTACATTAGAGAACTTCCAACCGTTAGTTGCATCATAGTTAATTGTTTGAGTTACTGAACTGAACATTGGATATAGAACACTGTCAATAGTTGTAGAGAACTTTGTGCCTCTTGCCATACTTAAAGGAAGCGGTGTATTGCTTCCATCATGATTCCATAAAGGTGATGCTACACCTTTTGCCATAGTCATATCAATATAAGCAACTGAAGGAGCAATTGATCTTGGTGTATATCCTAATAGTTTAGCATGAGATATTACAGAAGATCTTAATTGAGATGTATCAAGAAAGGTTTCATTCAAAGCAAAGTTAGCATTCATTGAATTGACGTGTGTTATATATGCTAACACATCAATGATAGTGCTCATTGCAGATCCTTCGTAGTTATAATCATTGAAGGTAGTATCAGTAGCCTTCATATGTGCAACCAGATTTGTTTTGATCTGGTCGAAGTCTAATTGACTTGCATTAATTCTTCTTTCGATTGCCATTAGCGTAATCTCTCTATTGAGGTAGAGATATCAATTACTTCATTACTTGATTTCACTCTACCGGTTACTGTTATAAATACATCATTCTCTGATGCCGTTGCTTGTATATTTGTATTAAGTACTTCTATTCTTGGTTCAAAATTCTGTAAGGCAAGATTAACAGAAGTAGACATTTGCGCAGCTGTTATTTGTGTCATGTTCTCAAATAAATATGCTCTTAAGTTTGCGCCAAAGAAATAATTAAATGGACGCTCACCGTGATTAGTACGAAGTATATTTAATACACTCTGTGATATAGATGCATTGTCCTTCTTTATTCCAACGTCATTTGTATTAGGATTTTGCTTAAAAGTAAAATCTAGATCTTTGTACGTTGCTTGTCGTGCTATCGTTGCCATATAATCTATTTATACCTATGTGAGTGGGTCAGTGTTACTTTGATTGACATTATTAGAACTATGTGTGTGACTATCAAGTTTTTGTGATGTGCTAGTATGAGTTGTACCCTTCGTAAGAGTATTACCAGTTACTTCAACGTTCTTCGCTACAGTTAAATTTTCAGTGACATCTACATTACCAGCCAATGTTATCTTCTTCGTTGTATCAGTTGTTGTTACTGTTATATCTCCTTCAGTAGATGTAGCAGATATATCTCCCTTAGTAGCTGTAGTAGTTATGTCTCCTTCAAGAGATGTGGCAATTATATTTCCTGTAATCTGAGCCTCTAGATCTCCTCTAACTGCTGTTGTCATATTACCTGCTACAGCAACATCACAATGACCACTTACAATAATTCTTACATCTCCATAGACTTCAAGAGTATCTTGACCTATAACTAATCTATAATTATTTCTTACAATTGTTTCATTCTTTGAACCATCAGCAATGATCTCGTAATTAGTACCACTCTTATGTCTCTCGTGTATACGTTCATAGCTTGGTGTATCATCATATTCTTTTACATGACCACTCTCTGTTTCCATAACATTATTGTATGGATATACTGGCTGATACCCACTAGTTGGTTGATATGTACCCTGTAGCTCTGCAGCATGTGGATCATCTCCACCTCTTACTCTTACATTGTTATCTTCAACGCCACCAGTCTTTGTAGGAAGAGATCCCATCACTAAAAATTCTTGCTTAGATTCATCTAAGAATATACCTGCGATCAATGAGCCTACTGCTAAATTTACAGAATGTCCTGTTTGATTTATAGCTGGAGTATTTCCACCCATCATAACTTGAGACCAACTAAGATGTGTTGTTTCTATATTGTCATGAACACTATATACATTTACTTTAACCCTACCAAGTTTCTCAGGATCATTAATATCAACAACTGTTCCAAATCTCATATCCATTAGTTTCTCGCTAGTCCTAAATTTTGTGAGTATGAATACTCGCCACCATCTTGTGTAAAGTTATGTTGTATATGTTTAATTATATACACGCCATCTTGTTTACTACTTGAAACGTTACCTCCACCTAATTGAAGATCAATTGACATACCTACACCTAAATTTGGCAGTGCTACCATACCTGTTACTTCCATTGCTGTGTTAAATTCTCTGATTTTATGATTGACTATAGAACTAACTGCAACATCACCTCGTGTAGAGAATATACTTTTTACATTCTCATCGTATAATTTATTACTTAATTTAAATTTAGTTTTAGGAATAGACGTGTATTCTTTTGTTACATTATTAACACGTGTTGTTTCATCTAGATTAATAACATTTACTTCTTCACCATACACACCATCTTCTAATTTTTGTATGAAGTCCATATTGTATTCTTTTAATTCAAATTGATTAGCTGTTCCTACTATATCAGTAAAAGTAGTTTCCATATCTACAGAACTGGATTTCACTGATACAGGATCACCAGCAGAGTCTACAAAATTATTATTAAACATTGAGTTTAATGAAGTTAATCTAACTGCAGTAGCGTCAATAAGTCTCTCGTATAAAAACATTCCAGTCTTTTCATTATCATAAGCATTGTTTACCAACACACCTAAAGCTTCTCTTGCTGTAATGTTTGGAGCAATGTATCTACCAGAGGTATCACACACAGTATCAACAATAAGTTCAGATTGTTCAGCACTAATATCTGTAAATAATTTTTGTATTATTTGATCTGAGGTTCCACTGTACATTGAATTTACTCTTTGTGCAAAAACTGGAGTATGTACAGATTGCACATGTATGATATAATTTTTTTGTTGCTTATCAATTTTCATATTAGAAACACCATCCATCATAAAACCACAATCATATTCAGCTCCTATATAACCGAAACTTATATTAACTTCTTCTAAGGTTGAACCAATGAAATTATCAAAGAAGTTACTACCGTCTTTAACAGCAATTGCACCCCTTAATAATCCAAATATGCTTTCATACATGGTAACACCAGTCACCATTTTACTGATATCTTTACCTGAAACTTCTATTTTAATACTATCTAGATTTAATGCCATTATTCATTCATAATTTTAATAAACTTTCTTGCAATGTCTCTAATGTTATCTGGTTTAATAACTTTAACATCTCTGTTTTGTTCAGTTACAGCAGACTCATAATCGATATAACTATATGCAGTTGTTCCAGCGGCACGTCTTGTTACCCATGATCCATCTGCGTCATCGATATGATGATGAGGTGCATAAGCTTGTGACTTGACAAAGTTACATGCAACAGAGTCTTGTGAATCAAGACCAAATATAGTTTCACCAGTAACAGTGAATGTACCAGATGTTTTTTCTATTGTGACATAACCCATATTAACATGAATCTCTTTAACTTTACCTAATGCTCCAGATACTTGACCTCGAACTGTTTCACCAACTAAAAATTTATTATTTAAATCATCACTAGTATCGCCTGCTAAGTATTGATATTTATTTGTACAATAATCTATAAGTTGAGAAGAAGACATCGGCCAGTCATCCCATATATTTTTTATTTGTGGATTAAGTAATAAGAATGTCCAATGATATATTCCTGTGCCATATAATCTCTGGCTTAAAAGATCAGGTCTTTCACCATCGACAATTGATACTGTCTGGTAATAAGCTGAGTTATCAATCAATGCATCAGATACCTTTGCCTTTGCTGTTAGATTTTTTAATACATCTAAATTGCCAGATCCATCTACATCAATCGCTACGCTTTTTATACTTGCAAAATACATTAGAATCCTCCCGCGACATCGTCGGCATACAATGGAACTATTTCTTTAAGTGTTACAGTTAATCCTACTTCAACTGGTGAATTATTTTGTTTAAAGAATGATGAAACATTTGGGTTATACGTTACACCAACTGATTCGATAACACATGGAGGTAATTGAATCATATCTTTTGCTCCATGAAATGATACAATAACTTGATCAGGAACTGTTATTGTAATCTGACTATTTTTTGTGGCATGAGCAGACATTCTAAAAAATTTAATAAGACCTGCAATTTGATTTGATTCATTCTCTGAGTCAGGTAATAGTGTGTAAGTAAATGTAAAGTTTCTTAATCCAGTTGATGCATACGATATAAATTCATTAGGGTTTAACAATTGTCCAGTAGATCTTTGCATTTCATCTGAAACAATATCACCTAAACCATAACCAGCTAAAGCACCAATGATACCAGAACCCATGGCTCTACCAAGCACAGCTGATCCTAAAGTAATTGCTTGCTTAGAAGCTTTAACTGCTGCACTATCAAATGCATTCATACCACCAGTAATTAATTCATTTGCACCTGCAGCAAACTGACGAGTATCTTCATTATACAACATTGTATCAGCTATTTGAATATCAGTAGGCATATATAAACAGATTGAACCAACGTATTTCCTTGATGCTTTAGTTGTTAATTCCTTTATATACTCTAATGAAACATCACCCATTGCTTTAGCGACCTCTGCTGATCCTGATTTAATTTCAGCATTAGACATACTATCTACTGTTGTTTTTTCTTTAAAGAACTTCTCAGCTAAATTACCTTTATTTAATTCACCTCTCATTTGTTTAAGGTGAGCACTTCTTCTTGCTTGAGCTGCTTCATCTATCTTCATGAACTCAAACATCATGAATGGTTCATTAGTCATTTGAGATAATTTCCCACTACGTTGAATAGCATATTCACTGGATTCATGACTATTAAAATTTACGTCATCCATCACAGTATCATTACCTACAGTTTCTGGGTATTTCCAGTGCTGACCACTAAGCATAGTCCATCCAGTAGTATCTGTACTTATCCCAACCCTTTCCAGGTGGGCCATATCATCTGCTGTGCTCATGTTTGTTCCTTTGTTTGTATATTACTTATTTATACGGGTTTGTATAAATAGTTGTATGAAAAAGACATATTCAGGAAAATGGTATCCAAAACATCCTGAGAAATATAATGGTGATGCGAATAGAATACATTATAGATCTCTATGGGAACGCAATGCATTCAGACATTTAGACACAGCCAGCTGGGTGAAGTGGTGGCAGTCTGAAGAAACTGTCATACCTTATATATGTGCAACAGATCGTAAGCCTCATAGATACTTTCTTGATCTTACAATACGAACACAGACTGGCCGTACTCTTTTAGTCGAGATCAAACCATCATCACAAGTAGCACCACCTAAACGTAAGAAGCTTAATGAAGCATTAACTTATATGAAGAATACATCTAAGTGGAAGTATGCAAAACAGTATGCTGATGATAGAGGTTATGAGTTTCAGATATGGACTGAGAAAGAATTAGAAGCAATGGGTATACGCACAATGTCAATGAAGTTCAAAGCAAGCAAGACAAAGGTTGGCAAAAGAATATGGAAGACACTGAAGAAAAGAGTATAAATATAGTTATGGCTAAACAAGTACAGAATGACGGCAAATTAGAAATATCTCTACGAATATTGGGGAACGAAATAATAGGATTCAAAATGATGGTGGATGATTTTAAAATAAAGTTTCTGTTAGGTGGCATAGCTGCTATGGCTATCATAGCATATATTATGGTGGTATTCGGACCAGCACTTATGGAGACATTTAACAATGGCTAGTTTATTTGACGCGTTAGAAGCAGAAGCATTCCGTAAAGGATTAGCTGCACGAAGTAAAGAAGCAAGTGATTGGTTTGCTAAGAACGTAAAGAAGCTTGGTAAGTTAGGTCCAGGCAGAGTGTTATCAGATGATAGATTAAGAAAACAGGCTGGAGCTTCTCCGGGTGATATGGTTATGTACACATATAATCCAAAGCATAAAGAAACATTACCATACTACGATACATTTCCATTAGCTATTGTTGTAGGTGCAGCGAAGGATGGATTTCATGCTATCAACCTACATTACCTACCGCCTAAAGTTCGTGCTATCTTTTTAGACAAACTAAATGATGTTGCATCTAATCAAAAGTTTAATGCAACCACTAGATTTAAGATAACTTATAAGTTGCTAATGGCAACCAAGAGTTATAAATACTTTAAACCGTGCTTTAAACATTATTTGACAGCTAATGTAACCTCAAACATTATGAAGGTTAATGCTGCAGAATGGAATATAGCAATATTTTTACAAACAGCATCATTCAAGAAGGCTAGTACTTCGAAAGTTTGGTCAGATTCTAAGGGAGCATACTAGTGGCATTACCAGTAAGTATAGATTCAATTAAGTCTACGATTAACCGTAGAGGTGGTGTAGCAAGAGGTAATAGATTTGCCGTATATGTTAGTCATCCTTCAAAAGGAATGAATAGCTTATTACAATTTAATCCAGCTAATCTATTAAGTAATTTAATATCTGGTCAAGGTGTTAGGATTGGAGATTTCATTAGCGATCCACGTGATATGTTTTTATTATGTAGAACAGTCACATTGCCTGGCAAACGTATTATGACAACTGAAGCCACACACAATCATCATAATACAAAGAAACCTTATTCAGCTGCAACAGATGAAGTCACTATGACATTCTTAATGACTAACGATTACTATATTAAAAAGTATTTTGATATGTGGCAAGAGATGATTATAGATACAAGTCACGAACACTACAAAGCATTTTATAAGAGAGACTATAGTAGTGATGTGACAATACAACAGTTATCAGCATCTAATGATGTTGTTCCTGGATACACTGTTAAACTAGAGAATGCATATCCTATTCAAGTTGGTGCAATTGAATTAGGTAATGAGAGTGAAGGTTTAATGGAATTAAGTATCACGTGGGAATATGATAACTTTAGAAGTGTAGGTTTAATAGATGGATTCGAAGATGTGGTAGGACACATGCTGGGAATAGGGAGAGACACGTTAAGTACGTTTAATAGATTATTTTAATTTTTAATATGGAGTAAATTGATATGTTGCCAATTATAGCAACCCCAAAGTATGAATTGATTATACCCTCAACAGGGACAACAGTAACATACAGACCATACGTGGTCAAAGAAGAGAAGATCTTATTAATAGCATTAGAGTCACAAGATGATATAGCTATTGAGAAATCTGTTCAGAATATTTGTAAAGCTTGTATAGAAACAAATATTGATTTTAACAAATTAACAAACTTTGATTTAGAGTTTATTTTTATTACCCTACGAAGTAAGTCTGTAGGTGAAGGAATTAAACTAGATATGAAATGTGAAGTAGATGGCTGTGAAGGAACTACTCCACAAAAAGTTAATCTAGATGAAGTTGTAATAAGTAATTTAGAAGGTGAAGTAGATCACCATGTTAAAATTAATGATACCATAAGTCTTGATCTAAGATGGATGGGCATTAATGATAAGTTAACAAAGGCTATGAGAACAACGGATACTGATGCTATTATTAATTCAGTAGCTATGTGTATTGAAACAATATATAGTGGTGAAGATATACATTCCACTAAAGATTCTAAGCACAGCGAAGTTGTATCATTTGTTGAAAGTTTAAATAATGACCAGTTCGGTGAGGTCATAAAGTTTATGGAAAAAGCTCCGGCATTAGAATATACAATGGAGTATGCTTGCAAAGAATGTGGGCATAAGCAAACGAGAGAACTAAAAGGGTTAGTTGATTTTTTTATATAACCCTTTCTCATGACAATATAGCGAACCATTTAAAAATGAATTTCGCGATGATGCAACATCATAATTATTCATTGAGTGACTTGGATAATATGATACCATGGGAGAGGGAAATCTATTTAGCCCTTTTACATGAGTTTGTGAAAGAAGAGAACGCAAGAGAAAAAGAACAGAACAAAAAAATGGGATAAGGATATGGCAGGAAAAACTCAAGAAGCATTACTTAGTGAAGTAGTAGGACTTCTGCGAAAGCAGAATCAACTTAGTACACGCGATAGACTGAGGGAATCCGAAGAAGCCAAACGCCAAGAGAAAGTAGCAGCACAAGGTGATCAAGCAGTTGAAGGGCAAAATAATATTATTGGTGGAGCTCAAGACTTTCAACGTAGATTCTTAGCAGGTCAAGCTAAAAGCTTTACTGACTCAGCACGTAAAGATAATCCGACAGGTGCTGTAGCAAAAGATTCTAGAGATCTATTAACAAGAATAGCTAATGTATTAGATAAAAGTGCAGACATGGCAAGTAAATGGAGATTGCAAGATAGACGTGATGCTGCAGAGAACAAACGTGAGAAGGCACCAAATCCAATAGGACTTGGAGTGGCTGGCATGAAAAAGTTTATGGGTAAAGATGGTAAGGATTCTGGTATTGTTGGTGAGGCATGGAATAAAGCTAAATGGACTTTAGCTTTAGCAACAGCTGGTGTAATTTGGGCAGCTGCTGAAGGTTATAACTTATGGGCATTAAAAACACTTAAAGGTATTAAGAACATAGGTAAGTTCATGGGCAACTATGCTCTAGTTAGAAATGGTGCAATAGCTTTTAGAACATCTTTCTTAGCTTGGTTTGGATACGGTAAGGATGGTAAGCCACTTGCAAAGGGTAACCCTACTAAAATGCCAGTTATAAAATTCCTTAATATAGGTGCAGTTCAATTAGCTGTTACGACAAGGCTAAGTACTTGGACCGCAAATCTCAAGGCAAGCATATACAAATCTGTTGGTTTAGGGCCAGATGGAAAGAAACTTGGTAATAGGTTTGGACCTAATCCACATGGTTCTGGAGCAAGATCGATGCCACAGGGTATGGCTAGAGGATTTGGTAAAGGATTTTTCCGTACAGTGTCATCAAGAGTTGGTGGTATTATGGCTCCTCTATTAAGAATAAGTGCTGCGATTGCTGCATGGACAGTAGGTGCATCAGGTTCAGCATTAGCAGGTACATTGAAAACTTTAGGTGGTAGTCTTGTGAATGGTGTTATGAAAATTCCTGGTGTTGGATTTGCTGCTAGACTTATTGGTAGAATTCTATGGCCAGTAACATTATTATTCTCTTTATTTGAAGGATTTAAAGCTGGTAAGGCAGAGTCTGAAAAAGAAAGTTCTAACTGGTATACAATCTTAGGTGAAGGTGTTGGTGGTGTGTTAGGTTATCTACTCGGTGGACTAGTTGATCTAGTTAAGAATGCTGCGGTATGGTTAATCACAAAAGGATTTGGTTTAACAACAGATGAAGATGGTGTTATTCAGGGTGATGGATTAGGTGTTAAGGTTCTTAATATAATTAAAGAGTTTAGTTTCATGGATCTCATACGTAATATAGTTGCAGCACCTTTCCATTTAATATCTAATGTTGTTGGATTTGTTGGTAAAATGTTTACTGATGCAGATTACCGTGCAGGCGTATGGGAATGGGTTACTGCTATCCCTGGAAGAATAGCTAATTGGGTTAAGGGTATGATACCTGATTGGGCTAGAAAGATATTTGGTGTTGAAATTGGTGAAGCGGGTGCGATGGGAAGCTTAAGTCAAGGAGCTCTTGCTATACAGTATAGTGATCAACTTCGTAGTTCTATTAAAGGTAACACTAGGTTTAACCCATCGACTGGTGTTCCATTTGGTGTAGATCCTAATGATAAGTATGTAATGAAAAATGGACAGGTAGTTAGGGATAAAAATGGTGCACCTAAATGGAAATATGCTAAGAATCCTAAGCCGTTTTCACGTAATACTTATGTGGCAGGTCAAATGCGATTGTTTAAAGCTGACAATGAGAGTGGCCAAGCTATGCGAGATAGCTTTATTCAAAGTTATGATCAAGCAGCATTAAATAGAGCTATTGCTACAGCATCATATGCACCTGGCCAGACAATGGTGAATAATGTTCAGGTTATTAATTACGAAGCTGGTAAGTATGGTAACTTAGTAAAGAATGCCTTTACAGAACACGGCATGATTCAATAATAAAAAACCCCCAATTAAGGGGGTTCTCAGATTTAACTCTTAAGCTTCCGCTGCTAACTTAGCAAAGTAACTCATAGTATCATCGTTGTCCTTGTCGGCACGTGCGACAGGATCTGCTGCAACCGCAACAGGATCTGCATTGATGAAAGCTTGTTCAGATGCATTTGCTGTATCACCCGCAATGTCCTGATCTATATAATCAGATTCAGTACGTGTAACCAACTCCTCACCTAAAACTCTAGTCAACTTAAGGTTAAGCTCACTGTAAGATTTAAATGTAGTAGGATCAGTAAACTCTTTTAGAGCAAACTGCTGGTTGTAGATACCTTCTAGTACAGTGTCATCAGCATTCAATACTTCTGCTGCACTAAACTCAGATCGATCATAGTTACGGAATCCCGCTACCTGAGCAATCTTCATCTTGAAGTTAGCACCCTTCCACATGTCAAATGGATTGACAGGTGATTCATCTTGAAACTTAGGTTGCATGCTATCCATGATCTTCTCAAAGATCTTGGCACCGTATGTATATAACATTACCTTACCTTCGTTCTCACGATTTTCAGGATCAGAAACTACATAGATGTTTGACACATAGTGAAGCCTACGCTTACGTCTACGAGCCATATCCTTATCGGCTTCAATGCCTGTGTTCCAAAGCTTTGAATTCATTTCAGATACAGGATCGTCCTTCTGAATTGTAGTAAGTGATTTCTCAACATACCACTGACCAGTTGGTCCTTGGAAGAAATGATCCCAGTATTTTGCCCAAGGTAAGTCATCACCTTCGACTGTAGGTAAGAACCTAATAACGGCATAACCGTTACCTGCTTTATCTACTGAGGGTTTCCACATACGATCGTCGCCGTATGTTTGTTTCTTTGTGGTGCTGCCAGCCGCACCTACTAGTGAACTCATGTCACTAGCTTTCGCTTTTAAGTCTGCAAAACTCATGGTCTATCTCCTTTAATTATTATTATAAATTTGTATCATTGTATATTATAACATACTTTTTGCAAAAGTACATACCTATTTGAAAACATCAACAATAATATTTTTAAACTTACTGTCATCAAACTTCAAAAAAGATTGATACTTTGATATCTTCTTAAACAAATCAGGCCACAAGATAGTCTCTGTGATCTGTTCGTTTGCCTTACTAATAAACCCAGTCAAGCGGTTTACTATACACAGTGTCTCTAAAGACACCGTCCCTTCAAGATGAAGCTGGACTATCCTTGGATATGTTTCTTCTATTTCCAAGAGATCATCAAACTTTACATCTGAAATCTGTTCTAATTCATTTCTAAATACATAACTCATACTATCTATAACCTTCAAGAACTTAGTATAAGTCTCTTCGTCTCTGATCATATCACCACTATACTTATTACCTGCTACTTGATGTGCAGCAAAGTACAATACAATATCATCTCTACTCTTAAATCTTTTGCCTATCTTTGTTAATGCAAATTTGTCAGGCCTTTTCCAATAGGTCTTTTCACTTACGTTAGTCTTAAAATTATACTTAAAGCAATCGTAAGCTCCATTGAAGTGGAGGTTAATTGCGTTATGTAATGTGAAGGCCTCATATCCTGTCATTCTCATATAGGTAACACATAAGTTGGGTTACCCCCTTGTAATAAGTTGAGTTCCTTTGCTTCGAACTCAACGTGTTCTATAATCTCCTTAGAGATAAGTTTCTTACTGTCCCTAAGATCGATCTCGTTGTCCTCACATACCTGTATAACAGAATCTATATAACTGGTACCTCTATGAGTACGAACGAATGTTTCAACCAAACTTGAGAAAGACTTCTTATTGATATCATCCATTATTTTTGTATCCCGTCTTTGTCATAAGCCGGGTTAAGAGTTTTCCAATACATAGTCTTCTCTTCATTCTCTCCATAAAAGTCTAATGACCATACACCTTCACGTAGATATGTTTCACAATGGTTCTTATAGATCCTTGCTGATTCATACTTAGCTTGTGCACCTCTCTCATTAGTTTGAATTCCACGTCGTAGTACTGCCAGTTTTTCTTTGGTAGCTTTGATGTATAGTTTAACATTGACTAGAGATAATCCGTGGTCATCATCAAGTGCTTGAACATTAGCTGCAATATTTTTATAGGTTGCAGGTTTCTTCGCAGCTCGTGCTTTCGCTAGGTTAGCTGCTGCAGCTTCTCGCTGCGCTTCACTCATCTTACGTCTTGCCATAATGTATTCCTATTTTTTGTTTGATACATCTATTATAACATAGAATCTATCAATGTACATACTAACCTTTATATATTTTGTATATATGGGTTTCAAATGCTTCTACCTTGTCTACTCTATTAGGCCATTTAATATATTCCCTTTCAGGATTAGCCTTTAAGTTATTGAGTAGAGGTGTGATAGCATTATATAGTGTGTCTAGTTTGTCTTGTGCAGACGTACTAGCAGTTGTGGCCGATGCCAGTTCTTTTGAGACATCTAAATCTGCCTCATCAACCAGCGTAAAACCGAAATCAAAATCTGTTGACATGTTACCCCTTAAGTAATTTTATACCCTTAGTCCAGTTCTCTGCTGCATCTTCAACATAGCCTAAAGCTTTGTAAGGAAAATCCTCTTGCATAATTCTGTCACCATTTGGGTCTTTATATGTTATTGAGAAGAACGAATGTTCTCCATCCATTCCTGTTACGACTTGGTATATCTTTGCTACACTACCATCTTCCTTATAGTGCTCGCTCATTAATTTTGTGTTGTTCATGATCTCTCCAATAAAATAAGGTTGGGGACCCAGAAGATCCCCAGGAGTTACTACTACTTAGTGGGTGAATACCACCTAAGTTCTCTTAAAATGCTAGACTAGCTTTAAGAGTAGATACGCCATCAGCGCTTCCAGTCTTAGTCCAATCAGCAGTCCATATACCACGCTTTACACTAAATGATTTAGCTGTAACACCGGCAGATGTTTTAGACATTGTACCTTTAACAACACCTAAACCAAGGATGTCTTTAGAGACAGAACCTTCGTTTGTAGATGTACCGTCTGCATTTGAATCATGGTTAGCGCTAAGCGTTAAACCTGCAACAGTAGTTGATACCGTAGTATCGATGTTGTTTCCAGCAGTTACTTTATTATATACTACTTTAGCTGTTACGCCAGCCGCAGTATAACTTGCTGTTGTTTCTCTTGTAGTTGCAGTTACATCAGTCATCGCGACTGTGATACCACCTACAACGCCAGATGCATCAA
>Ga0307999_1000091_pt1 | contig 23249 bp, 36 predicted proteins | sample Neamet1_FD_203158 | JGI IMG/M metagenome (GOLD analysis project Ga0307999, IMG submission 203158) | Marine microbial communities from water near the shore, Antarctic Ocean - #1 | ecosystem: Environmental > Aquatic > Marine > Unclassified | place: Southern Ocean | collected 2014-06-04 | reverse complement strand
AACGAGGGCTTGACATTCGTTCGGCCTTTGGTTACATCTATCAGAAACCACAGACAGCGCTACATAGCTATTCAAGTATAGACGGTTAGTGTTTAGGGGTTGTGGTGGTGTATAGGTGGGATAAAGCTGCTTATATGTACGTTAAAGTGCTCTATTCGTTAAACGGATCGTTATCTTCATTGTAGATAGTTTTAGCTTCGTTTAGTTCTTCATACAGATCTCTTTCATTCTTAAAACGATAGTCCGAAGCGTCGTAACTTTCATTGGCAAATGTTTTGAATAACTCTTTACTCTCTACGCTCTCTGGACTTTGTTCTACTGCTATAGTGTTAGGACCTTCGTGTGATCTAGCATATTCATCTTCATTTTCGTATCGTTCATTGAGTATACTCTCTATGTCTCCGAATGTCTCTAACTTAGACGTAATAGGCTCTAAGTCATTCATTAGTTCTTCTGATGTTGACAGTCCTAGCTGTGGTGTTCTCTTCTCGCTGTAACTAAATTTGTTCTCTTGTAAGTATTCTATCACACGTTTGGCAATAGTCTCTCTCGTTGGCTCTGGATATATACAATCACTGAAGTCAATTGCGATCTCGTGTAGTTTAATACTTACTATGTCTGGCCTACTCATTAGCATCACCATTAAGTAATCCGTCTACCCAATTTTCCGCTATATCCTCAGCCCATGACTCAGAATGCTCGTATGCCTCTTGGACTCTCACTATCTGGTTATTCTCATATAGTTCCACGTAGAGTCCTTCCGTAGAGATTAGAACATTTGCGTGTCGCTTGTCTCTTCTGTACTCGTGTATTATTTTACCATTCATATTATATCTCCTTATCCGCGTGCTTACTTCGTAATACTTATCGTTATACTGTTACGATTAGAATTATTTCCATCGTAACTACTTTTATTTATACTGTCTAAAACTACTCGTCTTGTAATCTGATAAGAGCTTGTTTGTTGATCTCTTTACGTCTCGCTATATCGTTTGGCGTATTCAATACAGGATAGTTAGCTATCTCTTCTAGTGTGCGTCCACACCCCGTACATATATCCTCTAGGCCATTGTCTTCTATTAGGCATATTCCTATGCACGGACTTTGTGGTATCATTTCGTGATTAGTTTATATAATCCGATGAGATGATTGTTGTCTAAATCAATGATCTTGCCTAGTGCGTTTTCTGGTTCTCTCATCCATGCTTCTACCTTATCTGCGTACTCGTCTATTCTCTCTGGAGTAATGCCATTAGGGCTTGCTTGTATAATACTTAATTTGCCTGTGTAATTAGCCATTGCTATTTGCTGTCCCATAGCTCTCATCACAGCATAATGCACATGCTGAGGAAACTTACTAGGCCACATTGTTATCGAACTGGTTACATCGCAAATAACACATTCTATATCGTTCTCTCTAAACCAAGTATATAGATGTAGCTTCCACAACCACGTCTTACTGAACTTCACCAACATCTCTTGCACATCGCTGTAATCTGCTTTAAATCCTGCTGTTATCTTCTCCTCGATGCCTATGTTTATAAAGATCTGATTAGGCAGAGTCTTTTGTGTCTTAATGAACGATTCAAAGCCTGCCTCGTAATCTATATTGTCTCTGCCAAATAGCACGACACTATCTAATTTGCTAGCTACTGCTTTGGAGAAGTCTGATGTACTACCTATTACCCATGATGCCATAATAACTTTTTCCTCTTGTATTGTTCTATAATGTCTATGTGTGTATTTATCAGGCGAACTCCTAACGGTTCTATCTCGTTAAATGTCTTCTTCATATCCTCCAGCGAGTAATGTCCGCCTGTGATATATCTGTGATAGTAGAATATGCCAGGAGATAGCTGATGCATCTCGACAGGATCTGACGCTATATCTGAGAATAGCTTCCATGCCTCCCAGACGTTCATAGTCTCATGCTCCCAATTAGCCACGCCATTAGCGTTCATATAAAACTCTACGATCTCTTTGTGTTTGTCTGGTATCTCATCTAAATTATATCCTAGTTCCTCATGCGTTTTCTTTGTAAAGACTCCTGATGTCCAGGCAGTTCTATCAAACTCGCTAGGGTTTGTTGCCATTGCGTTCATCTCGCCATCTGCAACCATTAGCGGTGCATAACTATATGACTGGCCTTGCATGTTCTCCATTACCCAATTCTTACCGTCAATGAATGTCTCTCTTGTCTCATATGGCAGGCCGACGATCATTGATATCGTACATCTGTATGCTCCCTTGGCCTGGAACCATTCCTTTACCTTTAACAAGCCTGCTTTTAATCGTTCAGGCTTCATGCCCTTGCCTACGAACTTAGCTGCTTTGTGATTAAAACTCTCTAGGCCATAGAACTGAGACCATAAGCCCATGTCCCAAATGTCTTGCCAAGTTTCAGGATGAGCGACTAATAGATCTGCTCGTATATATCCTGCCAAGTGTATTTTAAATGGTAACGATCTAATGACATCAGCAATCTTCTTTAGCTTGGCTGGGCTATCGTTTATCGTCTCATCTGATATCGTGTATGTGTATATACCCCAGCGTTGGTAATTGTCTATCAGCTCTGCTCTTAGGCTATCACCACATCGTGAATGATCTCCCTTCACTCCTAGCACTGTAAAGGAACAGAACTTACATGAGAATATACACCCACGACCCAATTCAATCGTTGGGATCTCATCATCTCTCATATAGTCTCGTTCTTGATACTTGATAGAAGCTTGAGGCATAGGCCATGCTGGGTAGTCTGTCCTACATTGTATAATCTTTCTCTCGGCGCCCCAGAATGTTTCTGTGTGTATTTTGATGTCGTTAGGCTCGCCTTTGATGTATTTGAGGAGCTCTAGTATGCCATACTCAGCGAAACCGCCTACATAGTAATCTAGGGGGTATGCTAGGGTAGCTGAAATGTTTTGAGAGCCACCAATGAAGGTTAACTGAGGATATAATGATTTGATATGTGTGAGGTTTGTAACAATCTCTCTTACTTTGTCCTGGTTCTTCTTGCCTGCTCCTCCTAATGGAAACATAGCTGAGAGTCCTACAAATATTGTCTCGTCTGTTACTCGTTGTTCAAATAGTTTAATAAGCTCTGGCAATGTCCAGGCAGGCCAAAAGTCTATGACCTCTACATCATAGTCGTGTTCTCGTAACCACGTAGCAATCCTATGTCCACCAGCAGTTCGTTTAATGCTAGGCCAAAATGATGGCTTGTCTGCCTCATCTTGTGTGCTTATTTGATTACGGGTCTCACTTGTATCTTCTCGTTCAAGTATTCCACCTAATATTATACCGTGCATCCTATATCTCTGCTATCTGGCCTTTCATAATTAGTTCTCTCCATTGAGGAACTTCCAATTTCATCTTAGTATCTTTGATCTCGTTGTATGCCTTAATCTCATCGTCTATTGGAAATAGTGACACTGGCTCTCCTATTGGAGTGGGGGCTGGTGTGTGGTCCATAAGATATCTACTCAACTCATCATACTCTATGTAAAAATCAAACTCTGCATTCAAGGCCTCTCTTAAATGTGGCCTTAAATGTGTGGAATAAAACATGTTATCCCTCTTGTTATTTATGTCTCTGAGACTCATGCCCTGGAGGAAGCCAGCATGTGAATGTTGTTCCCTAGGGTCTCGCAATAATAATATATGTGTGTGCTCCAAGTAATCTGGGTCTGTTGTAATACTTGACCAATGGTATGGCTTCACAAAGGCTAGCATTGTCGTTGTGCCACAGTTTGTAAAGAACTTCTCGAACACTGGTGCTCCCGTAGGACCATGTGCATAGATCGTTAGGTTCTTTGTCTCTAGGTATGTTGTTAGGATACCCTGGGCAGTATACCGTTCAGGAGCTGGCATCGTCGAGTTTATTAGCAATGCTATCTAGCACCTTCTTATTATATTCCAGTGTATCTACGAATTCTATGTTCTCTCCTTGAAAGAGTATTGTTACTAGGCCTGCTTTAGATTTTGACTTACAAAAGTCTATCATTCTACCTGAGCCTTCTCTAAAACCTATCCTATAACTCGTATACATTGCTCCACACATTATTGTTAGGAACGCTGCACCAAATAGTATATCTATATCACTCATTTGATTCTCCTTTGTGTTACCACTTGTCCTGATTAACACCAGCATTATTAAATGTTGCTGGTGGTTTGCCTTTGCTGTAATCAAACGGCACGCTTACCTTATAAGGATTGCTCATGCTGTTCCCTACATATTTAAAGTTCTTGTACACCGTTGAGGGATTAACGTGATTGAGGTATCTGTCTACGCATGTGTCTTGTTTGTCTGCGTACTCCTCTACTTCCTCATACAGACCATAAACTAATTGTCCGTCTTGTAATTTTGCTAACTCTATCATAAATCCATCTCATTAAATGCTGCGTGTCCTTCAAAGAACATCACTATCATTATATAAACTGAGAAGTTAACGAATGTTAGCCCTGCAAATATTATCCATCCACTCAACACTATAATAACCTCTCCACTGCTGTTCGTATTAATAACAAAAGCCCTACACCATTAAGAATGATGAGTGCTCGATCCTTCCATATCATACTTACAAGTAACCAGAGAAAGACACCCATGATTGATGATGTTAAATCTATTACTACAAGTTCTGGAATTCCTCTGACTGCCATCGATGTGAGTATCAATGCACTCGCCACCCATTTTAAATACCAGTCAAGTGTTAGCTTAGGTGTAGCTGATTTGAATATCCTTTTAGAATTCTCTTGTTCTGCTACACTATATATCTCTTTATCCTTGTTGGACATACTCATATATCTCTTTCCAGTTTTTAACAACAGTTATATTCTTACCCCAGTAGTCCAGGCTGTGTCCATGCTCCATGAGAATAGAGTTATAACCTAAGTCTCTTCCACACTCTGCATTCTTGTATTTGTCTTCTACCCAATAACTGCCTTCGTATTTATTAGCCAACTCCAGTAGGATCTCATCTTTATCGGCTCCACAGTCTAAGTAGTGGAATTCAACGAACGTGCCATCACCAAATAGTTTATTTAGATTACATGTTCTGAGCTTCTGGGCTGACTCGTCTGCTGATAGACTAGTGACTGCTACGAATCTGTACCCTAGCTCTTCAGCTATAAGTTTCATGTAATACTGAGCGTCTCGTAACGGTGGGAGGAAACCCATACTCGCTGAGCTATTAAACTGTTCAACTAATACTTTAGCATCTTCCTGGTGTAAGCCATATTGCGTAGCCACGCTGTACAGATTTTGTTTCTCTGGTGTATAGCCTTTTGTACCCATCCAAGTGTGGAAGCCGAACTCCCAATCTAGGCATACGCCATCACAGTCTGTTAATATTACTTTATTCTTATCGTACATCATATCGTTTTTTCCTTCATTATGTGTATATTATGCACTCTTTAGGACCTTTTGTCAAGCGTTTTTATCACCTTTATAGGGTAATTTGTGTGGTATTTGATGTACTTATGGGCCAAAGGAACCTGCATATCCCATGCCTCACGCTCCCAAGGGAAACACCTGGCATCAGTGTACACTTGTCCTTTCCAAGAGCTCACCAATCGCTTTTCTGTTAGCTCTTTCCTTGAGTATTGCTTGACGTGTACCATTTCATGACATGTGGTTACAATGAGATTATATAGATTCTGCTTACTGTCTATATCTACATAATACTCGTTGCCATGGACATGTAAGCATTGACCCATGACTCCTTCATTAATCTCATAGTTGCCTACGTCTATTGTAATGTCTAAAGATCTATATAGTGGCAACAATTCATCAACACAAAAGGCCATCACATCGAGAACTCTTTCCCGTTGTGCCTTGTAGCCTCCCGTGATCTGGAATACATTTCCAGGGTGCATAGGCTAGACTCCTGATTGATATGATCTGTCTTGTAGTTCTGCTTGAAGGGCTGCTACTAATCTACTACCCATGTTATCGTTACATAAGTTCTGAATTAGTGTACCCATTGCTGGTGCTGTTAGTCTACGAAGAGACTCTGCTGCCTCATTAGCCCTAACATCGTCTTTCTGCTTAATTACATCTACCGTATTCATCTAGTAACTCCTCACCTGTTAATGTTTCACCCATTTGTATTACTGAACCATCCTGTAATACTCGTTGTATAGATCCATCGTTGAACATTGTGTCCACGACGCTATCGCCACCGTCTGTGTCTCCTGGCCTATCATCGTACCACATAGATTTCAAACTGTGTGCATGTACTGCTGTAACACCTTTAGCCCACGTCTCAGCTGCTAAACGGTTTCGCTGTTCACTTACTCTATCATCAAATTCACTCATATACTTTCCTCATTTACTGTACATATAATAGCAGAAAGAGTACCAAAGGTCAACTGAAGAACAGCGCTTTTGGTACTCTCATTTATGTTACTCGCCTTTGACTAAAGTCCAAATACCATAAGCCAATGCTGGCCATGCTAATAGTTTAACAATTGGTGCTGCTACTATAATGAGTAATGATACTCCTACAAGCATAGCTCCGTCCCATGAAGTCCTCTCGCCTAAACGAGCTTTTATATAATCTAACATATAGATCCTCCTATTGGTGTTATTACCTTGGTATTACGCTCCAACGTCCAAAAAGGACTACTGAATAGTATGAAGCGTAAGCCTTCCAAGATGCTACTTTTGGATCTGACTCCATCATAGCCTCTAGAAACACTTTGTCTGCTACCTGTTTAGCCTGGGCAGACACGTCACGTGATTCCTTTGTCTCATCTGAGCCGTTAGAGCCGACGGCATAACCGTTTTTAACTCTATAGTCTCTGATTGCTGAGTACAAAGCATCATGTATAACTGCTGATCTAGCAATATCAAATGGTGCAATGAATGCCCATCCAATTCTTGGTACTGATGCTAAATCAGTTTTGAAACCTTTCTTTGCTGATATCTTACCAGCTTTTGTTACATTAGCTCCTACTTGTTTAAGTAAAGCCAAGTCGTTTTCATCAAGTGTATCACTATCAAAAATTAAACTAGCATCTAGTGACCACGACTTAGGTGGTGTGAACTTAGCGTCTAGCAGTTTGTTAAATTTAGACATAATCTCTCCTATTAATATATATGTTCTATTCTTATTTATAAATACTTAGACAAAGAGGTTGACATTTAGTTAACCAGAGTGCATTATAAGGACAAATAGGAGACTTAATATGGCATATGATTACTTCCCAAAGAACTCAAGAGAGTTACTAAAGGATAGCAAGAAGTTGAAAACACTGGATGATAAGAATCTATTGGATGATGTAGCTGCTATCTTACAACACTTAAACACAAAATACTCTCAACAAGATTTGCCTATAGCCCTTGACCCAACAGTAGTAGCCAATGCAACAGCAATAAAACTTAGAAAGACTCTAGTTAATGTACTTGCTAAACAAGGTCAGACAAATGGTGCGACACAGGAGAATATTCGTAGAGCATTAAGAGATGTAAAGAAGGCAGATGGCACACCAGTAGCGCTTACAGATTTAAGATTTACATTTGGTGATGGCTCCAGAGGTAACAAAGGTGCAAAAAATAGAGGACTCAAGTTTGAGGATGATATTGTAGCATCATTTGAGATATGGAAACAAGGAGAGCCTTACGAGCCAGGAGCAATTATAAAACCTAACATTGAAAAGTTTATATTGGAACTGGTTGAGATGTACAATTTAACTAAATACTCTCAATTAATAATTGTACCTGAAGGAGCGTTGAATAAATCCCGTCCACTTAATGTTACTGGTACTGGTATGTATGTAGGTAACTCTCCTGTATTTGATATAGGTGCAACTGTAACAGATGTTACTGTTAAAGGCTCAGGTGCTCAAGGCGCATCAGATAAGGTTGTATATCTTTCTTTGAAGAAAGGTAGCACTGTATCATATTTTGGTGCAGGACTAAGCACATCATATCTAGTTGGTTACCCAGCATCAGGACAGGTTGATATGAAATATAAACATAGAACTGGGTTCATTCAACTGTGCAAACACTTTGGTATTGACTTAGATTTGTTCGATCAAGTCTTTAGATATAAAGTAACACCTAGTAGACCTATTGCTAATGTTGTACCGAGTAATTACAATAAACAAGCTATAGGACAGCTTATTAAAAGTGCAATAGGATATGGATTCCATATGGTACATTTATTTGATACTGGTGCAAAACAAATTAAACATTATCCTGCCACAAACCAATACATGAGTGCTAACTCTCAAATTATAGGAGCACCTAGAATATATTATGGTGGCAAACAAGGATTTTCCAGACGTGTAACTGTAGAAGTACAGACAAAAGATTACAGGAGAATAGAATTCACTATTAGGAATAAGACTAATACAGCTCTTGCTCCTAAAGATCTGTTAAGTCAATTCTATTACAAATAATATGAAAGCTTCGTTATTCTTTTTATTCAATCACAAAGACAGTCTATATATCGTAGACAACAATCATGTACAGGATGTTCCAAAGCCTCGTGAACTGATAAGAAGGTTCTCTACTATTGAACAAATAAGAGAGCATGCACTACACCTAGGACTAGACGTTGTAAATGATACAGCGCGTGAAAGAACAAAACACCACACACCTGAAGGCCTAGAGAGAATAAGACAAGCCAAGTTAGGCAACAATCATCCAGCAGTTCGTAAAGGTCGTGGTCCAGAGTTTAGAGAGAAAGTATCTAAGACTATGAGTGGGACTAGGGGTGGGCAGAACAATCCAATGTATGGAAAGAGCCACAGCAAAGACACTCGTATAAAAATGTCTTATGCTTCTAACTTTAAAGAGAGGAGACGTTGGTGTGTTTCTCCTGATAATGTGTCTACTACAATACCTGTTAGTCAACCACTACCAGAAGGTTATCAATGGGGTAGGTTTTACGATCCGTATAAACCAGACCCTGTTACTTTGATTTCTTAACAGCTTTCTTCTTTCTTATCTTCTTAGGTTTTACATATTCTGTAATACCCAATTCTTCTAAGATAGCTTCAAGTTTAGGATACATATTCAAAAGTTGAACATCCTTAATCGCTGTCAATAGTTTTGCTTCTTTGTGATGTACGCCTTCAATAATAGACATCCAATTCATCTCACGTTTCCATTCAGGCAAGTTTGCCATATTAGATGTAGGGTCTGTAAAGGATTTAATTCGTCTAAACTCTAGTGTTAAAGTAGACTCACCCATATCATCTGGCATGTCCTCTTTAAGTTTAGTAGCCTCTGGTATGCCTTCAGGCAAGTTCCATTCTATTGTCTCAGCTCCTACTCCCCATCTTACAAATGGAACGATAGTCTGATTTTTAGAAGCTATTAGTTTAAGTCTATCTACTTGTTCTGTCTTTGGTGCGTCGAACACCCAATCAAAAGCCTCATTTACTTGTCTAAATTTAGACTTTCCTTGGGGATCTGTTATTGCATCGTATCCTGCGTTCATTTTATTCTCCATTAAAAATTGTATGCTACACTCAAACCACCGGCAGATTCTTTATCATCTCTACCTTTGCCATATGTAGCTGACACCGTATATTTCTCGATGTCCTTACTTATATTTATACCTCTAAAATCTAGTGGGTCTTGGTAAAAGAATGAAATGGTAGCCACGTCTAGAGGTAGTGTGTAACTATACTCTGCAAAATGGTTGTCATCACTCTCTAAATCCTCATAATAATATGCTGAGAAACCTCTGAACGTGGCTCCTGCATACCATTCCTCTAGCTGATTGTCTGGCTCGTTGTTAAAGTTGTATTGTATTATACCTACGTCTACGTTTAGCTCATCGTTGATATGATATGTGTAACCAGTATAAACATCGTACTCGTAGTCTGACTTGTCTCCATAGTCCACTTGAGATGCCCATAGTCCTGAGTACCAACCGTTTTGTTCTATCTCTATTCCTGTTGATATGGCAGTCCCACCTTTCTGACTAACTCCTCTCCATATATAATCAGAGCCAACTGTGATGTTGCCTGATACGTCCACTGCTGTTGCTTGGAACGGTGCCACAATTAATGTAGCTAGTAATAAGTATTTGTTCATTGTTTTCCTATTTGTTAAAACTCATCTATCACGTCAATCATATGTTTCATCTTATGCTTGATGAAATAGTTTAACAAGTGGCTTTTGTCTCCACCCGTCTGAGCTGTGTAACTATTTATAATAGCTTCTTTTATGTCTTCTGGAGTTTTGGTTAGATCTACTAACTGTGAGTTACGGATATACCCAGCTGCCATATCGCCTGTAACAAACTCTTCTGGTTTCTTCTTAACCCATTCAGCTATTAATGTTTTACGGATAGGACGTTGTCTTATACCATCAACAAAAGAGTTATCAGGTGATAACATGTTAGGTATGCCGTCTCCTTTATCTCCTCTTATAATGTGCTCTAGTAGAACCTCATGGGCTGGTTGTTTAATCTTAACCCATTTCTTTTGTGCTGGTGCCCATTGTTTTACATTAGAATACTTTTGTAGTTGTTGGAAGTCGTGATCTCCAGATATAATGAGGAAAGGATCGGGTGTAATGTCTCCAAACAGTACTGACTCTTCGCCTATTGTCTGACTATGTTCTGCTAGTGTTCCTATTACATCATCTGCCTCTGCACCGTCGACATTGATAACAGCATATGGAAAGATCTCATCTAGTTCTTCTCTAACTATGTTGAGTGCTTCAAATATGCTACCCCAATCTAATCCACTAGACTCTCTCGATGACTTCCTACTAGCTTTGTAAAAAGGAAATATCTCTCGTCTCCAGTAATGTCTGTTATCACATGCAATGACCGTTTCACCAAACTCGTCTCTATGTTTCTTATTGTAAGCTCTAATAGTGTTGAGTATCATGTGTCTGAGTAAAGGTAGATTCACATCTATATCAGAACGTCCACGGACCTCTGCCATGAAGGCACCTATTGCTACTTGATTATAATCTATGACTATCATTTTATTGCACCTTCAGTAGTAGCATGTTAGGATTAATGCGAGTCTTAACTTTCATTTGTTTGCCTCGTATCTTACCCACATACTCGTGGACTGCCTTTCTACTTTTCTTCATGAAGCCTTCAAGTTGTTCTTCATGCTTCCTCAGAGTCTTCTCATAAGACAGATCGTCATCGTAACCTTGTATACTTGTACCATGTACATTAAGTCCACCAGGGTCCTTAGACGTGTATAGCCCTAATCTCTTACGTTTAACATCGTATGTCCACACCTCGGTACTACCTAAGATGTCTACGGGGTTTATAGACGCTAATTTTAAGTCCTTATCAGCCTTTAAATGCCTCAGCCTTGCCACTATCTTTCTAGGATCAACTGGCTTCTTACGCCTCACACCTTTCTTAGATGCTTGTCCTTTTTGTAGTGCCTCGATGCCGTCGTTATAAAAGGCTAATATCTTTCTAGTGTTAGGTGTGTTGAGGAAACTATAACCTTCGACAAGTTGTTCGTCCCAATCACTTCGATTGTTTTTAATTTTACGAACCCTTACAAGTTCATCAATCTCTTCCTTCCAACCAGTTATCTCTGAAGCTGCCTCAGCCATCTCGGCAGGATTTAATCCTATTTGAGATGTAAGTGTTTCAATACCACTTGAAGATTTACCATACATAATCTTATCAACAGACTCTTCAGCTGCTGCTAACAATGTGTTAAGCTGGTTCCTAACAATCTTAGGTTTAACAAGAGCAACAACCTTCTTCTGTTCTTTGTCCTCGATAGCCTTAGCACCGAGTTCCATCAAGTAAGGTTTCTTCTTCTCGATAAAGTCTCTAAGTTGTTGTGGCATCCAGCCTACCTTAGCTGCAAACCAGGCATGTTCGCCTATTGATATGTAAGCATAGTCAGGACAGGCTTTAGCTATCTCAATTTCTTTCTTACTCCAACCAGACTTAGGTACCCAAGTCCTGAAAGCTTTGTAAGACTCTCGAGTTGCTATTTCTTGATGTACAAAGTATGATGTGTCTCTCCATACTTGGTACCGTTCTTCCTCAGTTTCAGCTAGGCTGTATTTAGCCCAGTTTGGTTCAGCCATGAGGTACTGAGTTCGTTGTTTAGATCGTGATGCCATTTAAGGACTCCTTTAGTTTTATTCATAGTACTAATTATACGACCTATGTAACTAAAGGTCAAGTATCTATAGGACCAAAAGGTGAAATCTACTAAGTATCTGTCCTGTCCCAGGTTGAAACCTGTTCTTTTGGTGTGTTTGTTGGTCCTAAACTAGTGAATCTGATAACACTATCGTATCTAATTGAGCGCCACCCTTCATTCTCTGTGTCCCATATTACTAGGATACCAGGCTTAGCTTTAGACGGATTAGGATTAATCTGTTCAGGTAAAACGCTAGGCATTAAAGTTACTTTCATATCTCTTATGCTACCGTCTACTTTTTGGAATGTAAACGCTCCATGATTAGATCTAAGTAGATCCTCTATCTCACGTCTATAGTCGTCATCGTTTCGTCTCGGTTCAAATTCTATTACATTAGGCATTGTTGCCTCCTTTCTTTTTATCTATTAACCACTGTAAGTCCACTTCCTTCTTCGGGTCCATGGCAGACTCACTCCCATATTTAGCTTCTACCCATGCTTCTGGTTCTTTAACAAGCTCCTTAATAGGAACTGTCTCCCCCTGCATCATGGGTCCTTGCATTGTAGCATCTAATGGTAACTCCATATCAATATGTAAATCATCACTAGTACCAACAATATCGTCTAACTTAAAATGTACCGTCTCAGGATCTAGTAAGGTTGATGCCTTTTTAGATGCCCACGTTCCTGCTTCAGGTATATGCTCTGGAGCCGGTACAAGTTCTGCTTCAGGGGGCGCAACATCTAATGTTGTTATGTCCTCGTCAGCTACAGTATCCATAATATTATCTGGTACTGTCGTTACTGCTACAATTCTGTCTCCACTCCTTTCTTTTAAACTTAAATTAGCTGCTATAATTAATATTATAGCTAAAGGATCAAATACAAATATAAGTAGCATTATAACAAATTGTACGGCAGAGTCAACCGCTGCTGTACCAGAAGTTCCATAAAGTAGCTGAGCTATGTATTTAACTGGTCCTACTTCATTGTCTAACTCTCTTACAATAGATTTCTTCTCAAATAAGTTCTCGTTATAATCTGATATTGTAATATAAACTGCGTCTATTTGCCCTTGGAGTTCATCTATCTGTACGTCTCTTCCTGTCTGTGCGTTTGTCTCACTATCTCTGAGCCTGTTGATCTCACTATTGGCGCCGTCTATTGTTGTTTGTGTAGCTGTTCTGTATTCTACTATTTGGTTACGATATCCTGATATCTGTGCCTCGGCATAGTCTCGTAACTCTTTCATCTTATCATCAACAGTATCTCGTTCTGCCTTTTGTGTTTCCCTTACTTCTAATCCTTTAGCAACATTATCCTTACGGTTAAAGGCTCCGCCAGTAGTACCTTGGGTAGTATAAGATGCTACTATAGCGTCTAAACCGTCTATCTTTGACTGCTGTAATGCTAAATCAGTGTCTAAACTAGCTCTAATCTTATCTATTTGTTGTTCCGAGTACTCTATGTCACCTTGTATTCTTTCCCATGCCGTATCTCGTATCTCTTCCTGTTGTCGTATAGAATCTGTTATATCTAATACGCCACCATCGTCTATTCTTTGTATCCTATCGTCGAGCGCTACTATCTTAGCTTTCTCTCTGCCCACCAAGTCCTCTAGTCTGGTAACCTCAGCTCCTGCGTCACCAGCACTTGCTGCTTGGTCCATATGTGCTTTACTGAGGAATCCAAATATGCCTATAGATGTGATTAGGGATAGAACTATAACTGCCAGGATCATGTAAGTCTTCATTAGAAACCCTATACGTTCCCAATACTGATACACCCAAGATGCTGTTACAAGTTTAGCTATTTCTAATACAATACCCATTGCTAAAATGGAAGCGGGGAGGGCAGAAAATATTGCCATCAGCCCTACAATAGAAAAGTATGCAGCTACTGCTGATACTGCCAGTGCAGAGAATAAGGTCATTACAATAAATGACATGTTGCTTTGTTTAACCATCAGGACTCCATTTAATCGGTTCAAAGTCTTTTAGAAAGCTAGCTCTGATTCTTACATGTAGCATATCGTTGATACAGTTCTCATCGTGTCGTTGTTGCCATTGTAATAAGAACTCTTGCATCTTTGCTGGTGCTCTAGTAGGGTATTCAATTATTACTTCCTTTGTCAATAGTTCAGATACTAAGAGAGCGTTCCCTCCTTCTGCTTTACTTTCCTCTAAGACTGTTTTTATCTTAGTCGAGCTACCAAAGTACTTCTCAAATTGCTTGTCTGTCTTACAAGAGTATCCTATGTAATATCTACCGTCTGGGAAATATGTACAATATACTCTGTGCGTTTGTATTGGTTTCTTTTTTCTTTTTGCCATATATGTATTTATATAACCTGTTAGTGGTTTCTACCACCATCAAAGACACATATAAAATATAGCTCTTCATTATTATCGTTGATTACCTTATGAAAAGCACCATCATATATTAGTTTCACATCACCTTCTTTGACTACAGACATTTTATCGTCTATCTTCATTATACCTGAGCCTTTAATGAACAAGTATATTTCTTCTTGTCCTTCGTGTATGTGGCCAGTTGTTTCTTTACCTGGCTTTAATAATGTACTGCTTAGTACTAGGTTGTTTAGCTCTGTGTTATCTGTAACAGTATATGTACTGTTCTTTTTAACCACTTCGCCTCCAACATCATTAACTGTTAGCTTCGTATTCTTCTTGGTATACGTCATTCACTTTATACTCCTCTTCTAGTTCAAGTTCCTCGCCACAATATGGACAGAACTCGATATTATAAAAGTGTGGTTCCATGTCAGCCTCGATCACCGCGACTGCCTCACACTTCTCACATTCTATACGTTTCTTAACCACGGACTGCTCCCCACACATCACCCCAGTTTCCTTTCAGGGCGCCACGTGCATAATCTGTTGATCTATTTTCAAAAAAGTTTGTATGGGTAGGAGCGTTAATCATCTCCTCTACCCATAGTAATGGATTTCTTTTCACTTTAAATATTCCTTTCATTCCCATACTTATAAGCCTTCTATCAGCAATATATCTAATGTATGTTTTAACATCTGCGGGTGTCAAGTTCTCCATGTCTCCCATTGAGAACGCTAAGTCGATAAACTTCTCTTCTAGTTCTACCATCTTCTCTGCGATGTCGTATATCTCTTTCTTAAGTTTATCATTCCAAAGCTCTGGGTTCTCGTTCACATAAGTCTTAAATAGTTTAATCATAGACTCTGAGTGCATTGTCTCATCTACAATACTCCACGTTATTATCTGTCCCATACCTTTCATCTTACCGTGACGTGGGAAGTTTAACAACATAATAAAAGATGAGAACAGTTGCATTCCTTCTGTAAATGCTGAGAAGGCTGCAATGTTTGTAGCTATAGACTCTGGTGTTCCGTTAGCTGCTGACAATTCCAGGAAGTATTCATGCTTATCTGCCATCGTCTGATACTCTAAAAACTCGCTGTATGTACTATCAGGCATACCCAATGTCTCAATTAAATGTGCGTAAGCAGCTACATGGAGAGCCTCTCTGGCTGCAAACCCTGACAACATCATACGAACTTCTGGTTGTGGGAAGTGTGGTAGATAGTTATTGATATAACCTCCTGCCACGTCAATATCCCCTTGTACAAAAAATCTAAATATATTCGTAAGGAATGCTTTCTCAGGATCGTTTAGTTTATCCTTCCAGTCCTTTACATCTTCTGCCATTGGTACTTCTGTATGTAACCAATGTGATTGTTCATGTTTTAACCACGCGTCATACGCCCATGGATAATTGAACGGTTTAAAATAATCTCTTTCATCTGTTAGTTTTAATTTAGCCACCATATCTTACCTCTTAATTTGTGCCTTTATCTATGTGGCCACTATTTGTGAAACCCCATTCTCGTTCTTTACACCAGAAACATTCACCACACCTGCCACGGATTAACTCCACGCAACTATGTGATAGTTCTGATATAGGTTCTAATACTTGTTGCTCGTGAGCTATCTCTATTAGTTCATCCTTTGTCATGTCTGCAAATGGTTGTCTTATAAGATCTCTTACAAGTTGTCCATTGTGTACTGCATCACTATCCCTTGAAAGATTCCTCTCTCCTGGTGTGTGATATGAGCATAATGTTTCATACTCTGGTGGATAAGCATTGACACCTGTATAAACTGTGTCTGCATATCCTTCGTCTACAATAATTCGTATGCTACCGAGTAATTGCTGTGCCACTTCTGTTCCTATAAAAGGATCTTTTCTATTCTGATCTATGCCTGGATCTATTACAAAAGGGTGCAACTGTTTTGTGCCGTACCATTCACTACTCCACCTTAACATTCTTGTAGCATAAGTTAAAGCGCCATCTACTTTAGGTACTGTAAAAGGAATACATTTCTGGTTCCTCTCTAAACATACCCCATATATCATATGCCATAGTAATGAAGAGTCAAGTCCACCTGATACTACAACACCTATCACTTGATCTCTTGGTATGTATATATCGTAATAATAAGGGTGATGCATTATAGTCTCTTCTCTACCATTTTCGGAAAGTGTCTCTCTATCATTTTCGCCATCTGTTTTACTGTTTCAGGTCCAGGATGATTACCATCACTAGCTCTGTCTGTGAATTCAATAGGTGTAATATTCTGATTAGAAGAGTCTATAGTCTCACTTGTAAACATACCTGACTGCTGTTCAGCCCTATCAAATATTGCCTGGTTCCATTCACTCTTTCCAGGTCCCTCTTTAACATCTTTCAAGTTATGAAATAATGTCCATTGTGTTAGTTTGTCTCCACATATTAATTCCACAGAGTCTACTATTAACTTAGAATATTCTTCTTGTGTCATTTTCATATTAAGTACCCAATCCTTACCTATCTTTGCCGTTGTAAAATCTGGCTTTGTCCAATGTCCTATTGGCAGTACCGATCTTTGTGCTGGACTGCCCTCATTATACATTGCTATCCTATAAGGCGAGGTCCAACCAATACATATTCTCTCGGGCATACCATGTGTTCTAATAGCATCTATAACCTTCATCCAAATATGCCAATTAGACTCACCTGGATATGCAAAGTTATTAACAGGACGCCAATTGTCTATAACATTATGTAGCTGATCTTTAGGATCTAAATGGAGTCCATAAACACATGAACAACCAAATAGAGCTATAGACGAACTCCAATGTGTATAATCTATAGGGTGCGGTTGATATTCTTTAACAACATAATTCCGCATTATCCCTCACACGCTAGGCATTCGCCATCAGCTATGGCAGACATATCTAATTCTTGTATTATCTCTCTTTCAATACGTCTACTTACTTTGTCTGCTTTACCTAACTTCTCTGAACGGCAATAGTATAATGTTTTAACACCCGACTTCCAGGCTGAGAAATGTACTGCATGTAAATAGGCAATGTTAACATCAGGCCTAAAGAACAAGTTCAAACTTTGTGCTTGGTCTACAAACATCTGTCTATCTGCTGCGTGTTCTATTAACCACCTCTGATCTATTTCCATAGCTGTTTTAAATACAGACTTTTGTTCATCAGATAGCTGTGTTATATGCTGTACTGAACCGTCGTTACTAATAATGCTAGACCACACCTCGTCATATTTTGTCCTAGGGTGTGTCTCACAATAATCTGTAATTAGTTTATCCAGGAATTTATTTTTATTGAGATACGCCCCAGACAATGTGTCTTGTCTGTAAGCATTAGCTCTCCACGGCTCAATAGATGGGCTAGTGTTCCCCATAATAATAGAAGAGGAAGCATTGGGAGCAATAGCCATAACATGACTAAAACGTAAGCCTCGTCCCTTTGCGTCTGGCGCTTCGCCTCTCTCTGTTCCAAGTTGTATGTTTGCTTCATCTAGCTTTCCTCGTATGTGTCTAAACATTCTAAGGTTGGCTCCCTTGGCTCCAGCGCTTTCCCATGCAATCAAGTTTTTCTGAAGATAGGCATGAAACCCTAGGGCTCCAACTCCAATACTCCGTTCTTGTGCTGCTGAGAACTTAGCTCTTGATACTTGATCAGGTGCGTTCTTAATAAAGAATGATAAGACATTGTCTAGCATCTCTGCTATGTCTTTTAAAAATAGTGGCTGTCTACTCCAGGCATCATAGTATTCTAGATTGACTGAGGATAGACAACACACCGCTGTTCGTTTTTCGTTTGTAGGTAAAATAATTTCAGAGCATAGATTACTTTGGTGGATCTTTAATCCTTTTTCTTTCTGGAAGTCCTTCATCTCACGATTACTTGTATCGATGTAATGAATGTATGGCTCTCCAGTTTCCATTCTAATCTCTAATATCTTTTGCCATAAATCTTTGGCAGAGACGGTTTCTCTTATTAAGCCTGAATTAGGATCAACTAAGTTCCAACCGTCATCTGCATCTGGGTCTGTCATGCATCGTTCTATAACCTGCATGAAATTGTCTGTGATGTTTATTCCGTGATGTAAGTTCAGGCATCTCATATTAGGATCGCCTGTTGGTTTCCTCATCTCAAGGAACATTAGAACATCTGGATGACTAATGTCAAGGTAAGTAGCGTAACTGCCACGTCTAGTACGACCTTGACGGTACGCCAGACATGAGGAGTCATAAGTCTTAAGATGAGGCATGACACCAGTAGATTTATCATCACTAGATCGAATGCCAACGCCAATGCCCACACCACCACCAAGCATAGATAGCCAACTAGTTTCTGATAAATTTTCAACTAATCCCTCCGCTGTGTCGTTAATGTAATTTAAAAAACATGATATAGGCATACCACGTTTGGACCTTCCGTATGAAAGTATCGGAGTACTATACGATAGCCAATGTTTACTGGAGTAATCATATAGTCTTTGTGAGTGTTCTGGATTAGAGCCAAATATTGAACTTACATAGGCAAACCTCTCCTGTGGAGAAGACTCTGTCTCCAGCATGTAGCTTTCTTTTAATCTTTGTATGCCTAGGTTGTCAAATAAGTTATCCCTATCATAATCAACCGTAATTCCGTCTATTAGACCCTTTGCCATTATTATCTACCCTAAATATCCAGCGCTTGTTCTACGTCTGGAAAATGTTGACCAATGATAGACCAACATCGTTGCGCTACCTCTCTATGTTCTTTTTGTGTTTCCTCACCAGTTCTTAACTCGCAATAGTGAATCCACGATCTTAACGTCCCTGCCATAATAAGAGTTGTTTCTGTTAAACCCTCAGGCAATAACGCTCTTGCTTGTTCTTTAGCAATACCCATATTAATAGCTTCTACATACTTCTCTCTAGCTTGGTGTCCCAATATATCTTGTATCCTTGACCAATTCTTGGCCACTTCAGTTTTAGGATCTACTTCAATAGAGTTTTGCCTGTTAGCATCATCTTGCATTCTACATTCCCTGTCGTAAATAACATCAGGAGCTTCAGCATATCGCTGACTAAACTCTTGAAAGCTAAAACTACGATGTCGTATAATCTGTCGGGATATATCTCGGGTAGTAGTAATCTGTAAAGTGATAGAAGCCATCTCGAAAGGGCTCCAATGTTCATGTTTTATTAAGTATTTAAGCAATTTAGGGGCTGTTACCTTGTTGTTTTGATTCCCTGGGTTGCTTACCCTAGCTGCCCATGCTACTAGCTCTCCTGGTGTAAGACATCCGGTTGTAGCTGATGGTTTAGTAAGACCTACTAATTCAACTTTCATTAACATTTTCTCCAATTAGTGTATTTTAGTTCTGCTTGTAAATTGCTGAACGTATTATAATTTATAATACCTTCAACGTCTAGACCTGCCAAGACCATCTCATTTATATCTTTTTGTTCTATATTATCAGGCCATATAACTACGTTGTGACCCTTAGTAATATGCGTATGTAGTATATCACATACCTCTTTATTTTTAGGTTGGTTGTCTATGATAATGATATCATTTTCTCCAGGAACTATTTTATTAAATGACGTACCCGCACATGCTATACTGTTATCCAAAAATAAACTATCTAATGGACCCTCAACAATTTTTACAGGCTTCTCTTTACTTATAACATCTAGGCCAAAAATAGTGGGCGCTTCATCAACTATCTTTACCATAATGTACCTTAAGGTTGAATTGCCATAATCTCGTAATGTCAGGCCTGTAAGTCTACCTTTCTCATCAAAGAATGGGATAACTAGGCGAGGTTGTTTAGTTGTAATTCTGTCTTTGTACTTAGGAGCGAGCTGAGATATTGTACTAATATCATCTACATGATATAATCTCTTCCACTTATCCTCAGGGATTTGCCTAGACTTTACATAGTCCACTGCTATGTGAGAATGTGTATCACCACATGCCTCAGCTAGTTTATCTACTCTGTCCATAAGAGTATCAATTAACTTCTCATCATGTAAATGATCAAAGTTAGGTTTTGTAAAGTTAAACTCTGGTGTCTTATTATCGCGATTGCCTGACACCCCTTCACTATACCGTTCCATAACATATTCCTTGTGTAGTCTTGGGTCTGTTATTTTTAATAGGCCACCGAAAGTCTTACCTTCATTACAATTATGACATTTAAAGAACATGTCATTTTTCTTCTTGTATATGTAGCCTCTAGCCTTATTCTTCTTCTTATCACTATCACCACAAATCGGGCAACGGAAATTGAATAAGTAATCATCCTTACGCTTGAATTTCTCCCATCTATGGGAGATCATGTTTATGTACTTCAAATCTATATGTAACATAACCAGTATTATACGACCTATGACTGCTTATGTCAATATGTTTGTGTACCTTTTGGTGTGATTAGTTCTAGTTGAGCATGAATTCAGCAATACTACCCATATTAGGGGCTAAAGCTGATACGGCAATTAGGACACCGATGAGAATCCATCGCCATTGTTCTAATTTAGCTATTCTGTCTTCTAAATGAGATTGTTCTCTATTAACATCTTTTCTAAGTGCGTTGATAGCGTCTAATATTTTCTCTTCCGAAGTTTTCATGTCCGATCGGACATCTCTATGTTCGTCCATTCTTTCCCTCGATGCGGTTGATATACGACTATGAAGTTCCTTAATTGCGTCTGCAGATTCCTTTCGTCGTTCGGTTACTAATCGTTCTGTATTATCTATTCTTTCATCGTGTACTGCGAGAATAGCACTTATATTAGCGCTTGCATTTCCTATCTTATCAATAGCATCATCAAGTTTAGCAAATAGGTGACCCATTGAAGCTACATCTGCCTTGATTGTAGCAATTTGGGCATCATATGGTTTACTTGTTGGCATTCTTTTTCTTCTTTTTTCCAGTTAGTCTTCTATTCATTGGCATGAACACAGGGTCTCTTCCTGGCTCTCCTTGAGGACCAACACCGATACCGGCTACTGCTCCCCCACCTACTCCATTCATCTCGTTCATGTAGTTTGTAAATGATAACATCTTTCTTTCTAAAAGTCTAGCCTGCTGTTGTACCGTTTCGTCTAACATGTGCAGTTCTAGCAATGATGTTATCTCTACATGATCGTCCTCTTCCTTGTACTCTTTTAACAGAGCCATAGCTGCTGCAAAGGATAATAGCCTTCTAGCATTCATATCAGAAGATTTCATTAGAGCAAATTGTATTTTGTAGACAAACCTATTTAAGAAGGTGTATTCGTTCTTCTCATTACCTGTAGGGTTACGGAGTTTCTTACCCTGGGCGTTAACAATCCCTAGCTTAAAAGCTTTGGATTTTTCTATAGGTGTGGATAAAAGTTTTAATATCCTAAAGCCTACTACTGTGTCTAATGCTCTACTCATTTAAATATTCCTTAATATTTTTATTAATTCATCATTTAAAGGGACTTCGGATACTATCTTTTTAGGTAGTAACGTCCTACTATATACTTCTTCTAATGGCAATCTATTTAAAAATACAAGATAAGTTTTAAGGTTAACCCAATACTTTTCTTCTAATTTAAAAAACAACATCTCTGTCGTTCCATTACCAAATACATTATATAATAGGGTAAGATGATTTATAATAAGTCTATCATTTGGGTCTCCTGTTTTCTCGTATCGATTAAACAAGCGTTTCAAATATTTAAACCTTTTCAAATCATCTTCTAATTCCGCCATGCCAGTACAAGAAGAGTTCCTGTAATGTTTAATGGCAAAAATCAAAAAGTTATCATCATTTAATTGTTTCATACTATATTTATAAACCTATGATACCGTAGCGGAACCTCCAATAAAGTACCATTTAGTTAATCCTGCATCATATAACATTTGAGCAGATCTACCTGAAGCATTTAGCGTAATTGTATTAGCTAAGTTACTTCCTGCTATTGTAATAGCATGGCCACCACTATTGGAAGACATAATTACTATCTTTATCTGTCCGTCTGTGCCTGCTCCGATTGAACAAGCTCCTGCCCCTGAGGGGTCATTAATAAAAGTTACATTAGTATCTATGGAAAGAACACCAGCTGCTGTAATGGTATCGTGATCGCCAATGACGATCTTATCATTAAAGACAGTTGGTGTTGCTACATTCCCGAATAATTTGGCTACTGTAATTGATTTAGAGGTTGAACTCTGTACCAAGTATGTCTGGTCTGCCCCAGCTGCTGCTGTAGCTGCTGTGAGTGCTGATACTTTACTGTCTGCCATAATTTATTCCTTAAGCTACTACTGTTAATGTGCCAGCTGCTGTACCAATACCCGCTACACTTGTGATAGTAGAAACTGTTGCAGTTCCTTTATCTTTAATTGTACCTGAGTTTAGTCCAAGTGCATTAGCTCCGATGCTAAGTACATCGTCTGCTGCTGTAGCTGCGTTTGCTGCTGCTACTACAAGTGAGAATACTAATTCATTTGAACCTGTACCACTTGCGTATGAGAGTAAGTGTGGTCCACGACCTGTGCCTGTACCTTCGTTTCCGTTGGCTACTGATACTTGTGGTGTTCCTGTTACATCTACTGCTTCATTGAATCTTACTCTAGCTGAAAGCGTAAAGCCTGCTGACTTATCTGCTGCTGTTGTAATCCATTCTATTTGTGTAATATCTGCTGCACCTATTGCTGTTGCAAGTGAAGACAAAGCTACTAAAACCTCAGAATCAGCAGTTGCCCTGCCGTTACCTGTTTGTTTAGAACCTGCTTCTACTTCCCAACCACGGGCTGTAGCAAATACTTCTTTT
>Ga0307999_1000089_pt1 | contig 23518 bp, 8 predicted proteins | sample Neamet1_FD_203158 | JGI IMG/M metagenome (GOLD analysis project Ga0307999, IMG submission 203158) | Marine microbial communities from water near the shore, Antarctic Ocean - #1 | ecosystem: Environmental > Aquatic > Marine > Unclassified | place: Southern Ocean | collected 2014-06-04 | reverse complement strand
ATGACGCCGGTCGAAGCCCGCCGCCGGATCCGCACGTTCCATCTCGACCAGATCGGTCGCGTGGCGATTAAGCTCAAAGCCGTGCCGGAAGGGAACGGCACGATATTAGACAATACGCTCATCGTCTACCTCAGTGATGCGGCCGAGAAACACCACGGGAGTTGCCTGGAATGGCCTTCATCTTGTTAGGCGGACTGGCGGGACGTGGCGGACGCTATTTACAGTATCCCGGTTATGGAACCGAAGGTCACCGAACGATCGCCAATCTCTACAACACTTTGATGCATGCGGTGGGAAAGCCGCAGGATCAGTTCGGGCGTCTCGACGTTAATCTTGCAAAGGGCCTTCAACGAGGTCCCTTGCCCGAATTGTTGACGTAACTTCAAGCCCCCCGAATGGCATCAAGATGCGAGCAATTCCTGCGCCGATCTGCTCTGCCCCACTTTCGGACACCGCTTTTCTTAAATCGCGACTCAATTCAGTGGGTTCACCAGAATCTCGTCGACGAATAGCCAGGCCTTGCGACCCTTGGCCTGGTGCCAGTCGGGGATGGTCCCGAGATTCCTGGCATGGACCCGAATATAGCGCCCCTTAATTGGGTTAATTTTGGTCGATAAGGTGAGATTTTCCGTGGGCTGTTTAACCGGAATTTCATGCTTGATGAGGGCGACCGCTTGGAAGGTCTTGCCGTCGCTTGAAATCAGAAATTCGACAGTCGATGGCAGGAACACCCCTGACGTTGTCACCTGACATGAGGAAAGCCCCAGTTCGTGAATCGACATCGTTTTGCCAAGGTCGATCGTTGCGGTCAGATCATCGCCCTCAAAGCCAAGCCAATCGTTTTTGAGATCGCTTTCATCACCCATGATGCCATCGACCAGCTCGGTGGAGCCTGTCCCAGGATACTGTTTGCTGGCCGGAGTTGCGAGAGCGACGGGCCGGTTGTTGGCCGTGTGCTTGGCTATCTGGAGCGCGAGCATGGCGTTCACGATCTGCTCAATCTGGTCTTTTTTTAAGTAGGGGTGGCCCGGCATTTGGTAGAGCTCCCCCCACACTCCCTTGCTGCCATTTCGAATTTGCTCCATTAGGTAGTCTTTCCTCGTCGTAAGGGGTTCGTACCTTTCGATGATCTTTTGGAACGATGGCCCAATTAGCATGCCCTCATCCTGGTGGCAGGCCGCACAGTTATTTTGTCGCATTAGCGCGGTGCCTGGATGTTTGGAGGGCAGTCCTCTGAGGGTGCGCACTGCGACCACTTGATTTCCCGCCAGCCCACCATCGATGCGATGGCTGATACGCAGCAGGCTCCCGCCGTTGTTAGGGTCCCAGCCGCCCTTGCCATACTGCAGGACAAAAAGTTGTCCGTTTCGGTTGAACTTCACATTGATGGGAGTCTGGAACTGATGGTCCGTGGGAAAGGGTTTGATCGAGACCCTATTTTCATTTTCGTCCAACTCCACCACCTTGACCCAGCCTCGCGCGTAATCGGCAATGAACCAGTGATGATCGAATGAGTTCGGCAACCCGCCGGCATCAGCTTGACGGGTTTCGTCGTGGTAATACACCGGTCCCCCGATTGCTGAGGCACCACCTCGACCCAATGACGGGAAATTCTTTGACGGGGGATGACTATACCAAATCATCGGCTGTTGCGCCGGAGGCAACTCTTTGACACCCGTGTTTTCCTTCAGATCATTGAGGGGTTTCTTTGGATCAAAGGCACCCGTGACCGAATTTGTGTCGAAGTCGTAGCTTGGGTAGCTTTCGTTTGGCCCGATGAAGAACGGCCAACCATAGAATCCTGCTTTTCGGGCTTGGTTGAATTCGTCGTAACCCAGCGGTAAGAGCTTTTGATCGACGTTCTTCAGGTTCCCACAATAGTAATCAGCCGGCCCGTTTTCGCCCCAGTAGAGATGGCTCGTTCGTTGATCAATCGCGATCCGAAACGGGTTGCGACAGCCCATGATATAGATTTCCGGGCGGGTGTTTGGCATGTCAGGAGGAAAGAGATTGCCGGGCGGAATGGTGTAGCCCCCGTTTTCTCCAGGCCGCACGCGCAGGATCTTTCCGTTCAAGACCGCGCTGTTGGTCGAAGTTCGTGCCGAATACAGGTATTGGGTGTGATCCTGATTATCGCCGCTACTGAGATACAGGTTTCCTCTGGGACCAAAAGCCAAGGAGCCGGCTTCATGAATTCGGTCCTGATCCCGGAGCGCCGGGATTTTCAGAATGACCTGCTCGGTCGCCTTGTTCAAGAGTCCGTTTTCGTAACGAAACCGTGACACCACGTGATCGTGTTTTACGGACTCACCGCCCGGCTGCGTGTAGCAAAGGTAGATCCATTTGTTCGTGTCGAAATTGGGATCTACGGCGATCCCAAGAACACCGGATTCGACATCCCAGCTCCATCTTGGACCTTTTTTGCGGTAATCCACCTCCAGGTGGGCGACTACCCGTGTGATGCCAGTCGTGAGGTCGACGACCTTGATGTTGCCGTGCAGCTCTGCAATAAAAACGAGGTCGCCGGCGATGGCCATTTCCATGGGGTTCGACAGGTCCGTTGCTACCGTTTCCACCGCGAAATCTTTGGACGGAGGGAAGGAGCTCGCTTCACCGCGGGACTGCGCTCCGGCGAATGAAACGAGTGCTGCGAAAAGTGTAAAATGCAGGATAGGTCCACAGAAGGTTTGTGTGAGGGCGAGGCGGAACCCTTTGGGCGAATCGGGATTCTCCGAAAGGATGACAACGAAGCGATCGCGCAACCCGGGAAGGAGATAACCCGTATTTTGAGATTTCCGTAGCACTCGCATGCCAAAGAGAGTTGGGATAAGCCGTTGTAAGTAGTTCATCAACCTCTGAGGAATAGCATGTCTGTCGATCGAGGACGACGACCAAGACACGATGAAAAAAGAGATCATTCAAGGCCGAAATCTTCGATTGATTAGCTCCTGAAAAATCGGCCGAAAGGAAAGATTACAAGGCATGGAGCAGAAATGCTTCTAGTCCTTCTATCTCGGTATATTTTTGGCATCTAAAGCTGTGAACGCCTTTGATTCGGTGAAGATTTCAAATAGTGCCACTGTTATCTTGGTCGAATCGAGTGCCATTGCGGGGCTCAATGTGAGTAGTGGGAGACTGTAGGTCGACGGGAATCATGCTCTCACCATTGCCGGTTCGGTGGCCATCACTTAAGGCGGATCAATTCAATTAAACAATGGCAGCCTGGTGCCCAATGATACCTTCACGGAGATTCTCCTCCGATCAACATCGAGCGCTTAAACCAGGATGCGGGTGGCAATTCTGGGACTTTTCGTTTTGTCTTTGGCAAAACTGGAATGAGTCCGATTCAGGTGAGTGCCGCGTGGCGGCGAGATCCGCTAGAACGCGGGGAAGGCCCACGAGGTTATCCAATCCGCCGCCCGTGCGCTGCTCGGAGGCGACTCTGCCGAAGCGCAGGAACTGGTCCGTCTTCGACGCGAAGTTACCGAGCTGCGTATTGATAACGACATCTAAAAAAGCTGCTCTTATCGGATCAGGGAGTGTCAACCTCCAAGCGTAGAAACAATGTCTCATTATTGTCGATGGAACGTAAATCACGCACAGTTTTCCATTCCTGCATGCCAATGATCTCGCTCTCCACGTCGATCACGGTTGTATCTACCCACGAGCCAAGCGTCGTGCTAGCCGTAATCTTTCCTATTGGGGCTCCGGCATAGAGGTTTTGCGGGTAGCGCATATAAAGAGCGTTGTTCTGAATCCATGCGGTAACAACTTCGCCCTCAGCTAATTTTGGATTAGTGCCGAGGAAAAATTCCATCCAAGTGTTGTAGGCGTCTTTGTCACCATTCGCCAGTTTCCCCGAGACGCTGCTGTTGGATAACTCAGCCGGGCTGTACCATAAGGCGCGCCAGCCATCGAAAGTACTCTCGCCCAACCCAACGGTGGCACTTGATTTAGTTATGACGAATCGGCTGTCTGGGGCAATAGTGACGGTGAGCGCCTCCGCTGGGTCTTCCTCGTTATCAGCGAGCGCGTCTACTGATAGGCTGAGCGAATTTTCCGAGGGCTGGAATGTCAACACGGCGGGCATCAGGGCTACATCATGGCTGTTGGCGGCCACGCCAGACCAACTCAAACGGAGGACGAGAATGTCGTCGAGTGGGCCGGAGCGCGTGAATCGCAACTCTCCTCCGTTGTCAGCACTGCCTTCAACCGCTACCGCATCAACGGCAACGACGCTAACAGTGGTCTTATCCAAACTGACCTGATCGAAAGTAAGTGAGTTAATCTCCTTGCCGGCATCAGTGTGGCCACCAAGGAACATGCCAACTTCGAGTGGACCGCTCTGCAAGTAATTTGCTCCAGTATGGGCCAGCGTCCAAGTCGTTCTATTTCTCGAGTAGTATCCACGAAGGATGTCGCCGTTGCGTGTTAAGCGTAGATAGGGCAAGTTCGAGTTGCTCGCGGTTATGCGAGTGTCGATATTGACGTTCTGTGTCTTTCGGCCCCAGATGCGAAAGCTTGGACGGATCACGCCAGTGTTGATGACGCTGAACATAGGCGAGCCCGGGGTTAAGTTCTCTCGCGCGATCAATCCGGCGAGGGTGATTTTGTTGGTCCCGTTGAGCCGGGGCTCGCTTACTTTTGCAATCAACTCAAAGTCGCCCTCTATACTTTGGTGGACTAACAGGATATTATCCTGCGAGCTGTTGAGGAATCCGGCAGAACCCAACTCAAACTTACCGTCCTTGTGGCGCGCGAATCCTTTCTGGTAAGTCGTGCCTAAGTGGGTCTGCTCCCATGATTCAGAGAGTGAGCCATCTAAATCCCACTGCAGGATATAGTCGTGTAAGGCACTGATTGCTTCGCCGTGGAGGGCGTTTTTCGGGAGCGGAGGCATCTGTGAGATTCCAAGGGTACTTAGGCGCTGATAAATATAGGAGCCTGCCGGATCGCCTGGCACAACGAGGATGCTATCGGAAGTCTCGAAAGTCCGTCCGTTGATGAACCCTTGAGCAACCACCGGAGTATCCCAGCGGGCGTCAAAGAGTGCGCGTCCGCCACCTGGCTGGTGGCAATGGGCGCAGTTGGTATCTAAGTACGACCGCACCTTGTCCTCCAGTGGTGCTACATCATCTAGCTCAACGAGAGCGGAAGCTTTTTCGAGATCGTTGAGTGTAAGTCCCTGAATAAGGCCAGCTTCGCTCCAAGATAGCAGCTGGTTCTCGTTTATCGCTTCGTAGTCAATCGTACGGTTGAGCTGGCGGGTGTTTGCCCCGAGAACGTAGTGTGTCTGTGGAGTGTGACATTGCATGCACTGGTTACGACTAGGGTAAGCCCAAGTCTGAGTGCGAGTTTGGTCATTAACAGTAACGATTTCGATAGCCTCTTCCAAGCCATCTACGTCAACGAGATCTGCCTCGCTGTGGTCAGGGCGCCAGCGGTAGGTCAGTCCATAGGATTTTCCTTGGTTATCGAGGACGAGGAAACGCGTCTCTAAGCGCCGAATGACAAAAGGATCGCCGTCATCGACAGGCAGTTCGAAGTGTTTTACGAACACCGTGCCAGGTGGAAAGAACCACTCATATTTCTCGGTCCAAACAGCTTGCTCTACGCTGGGCTGATACGGGGCGCCATCATTTGGCATCACCACCCAGCGCTTCTTTAGCGTGCCGTCTGACCACAGGGGCGAATTCACGTCATATGGTATGAGGAAAGGGGCCGGCACCATATTGGCCGTGTCAGTAAAAGCGCCGGTCTCCGAAAGCAGCAGAGGAAATGCCGGACCTTCTTCGTCGTTTTTGACCAACTTGAAAATCTTGCCGTTGGGGTCGAGTTGGGCGACATAGAGTTCCCCCTCCTCGTCCTCAGAAAACCCCACCATGGCAGCTCTGCGGAAATTGGGCGGCGGGGCCTGTGGCATTTCCGCAAGCGCGGAGAGATCATAGCTGCCGTTTTGAGGGTCTTCGAGTGAATAGATGATACCACTACCCAAGACTGCGAAAAGGTAGCGCCCATCGAGTTCGCCTGAGTAAGCCGAACCTCGATAAGTAAATCCCCCGATAATGGCGTTGGCCAAGTCGTGCCCAAATACATGGATGGGAGCTTGATCAATACCGATCATCGGATTGGGCGGCGGCGACAACACATGATGACCCTCGCGATATTTCCACTGGTAGTTTCCACCCGCCACGATTTGGTTGATTTCCTCAAGCCGATTCCCACCCACATCACCGGCAAAAATGGCACCAGTCTGCCGGTCGGCGGTCACGCGATAGGGATTGCGCAGGCCCAAGGCGTAAAACTCGCCAAGAGCCCCGGGGACTCCCACAAAGGGATTGTCGTTCGGGATGTAATACTCCGCGGTAATACCATCCAACGGCTGTTTTGGAATGGGGTGACTAAGTGCAGGGTTCATATCGACGTCGATACGAAAGATTCCACCGAAAAGGCGCAGGTCAATCTGCTGGGAATTTTCCGCGGTGTCCCCATCACCCACTGAGAAATAGAGGAAGCCATCCAAGGGACCAAAGAAAAGAGCTCCGCCGTGGTGAATGTGTCTGGTATATTGGTCGACGAGGATTAACTCAGAAGTTGGATCTATGATAAGACTGTTGTCGGGATCGATGACGTTATAGCGAGCGAGGCGCCAACGTAGAGCATAGGACGGCTTGGGGGGGGACCAGTCTTGAATCGTATTGTGGACAAGGTAAATGTAGCCGCGATTGGGCGAGCCAACCTGTCCGAATTCCGGATGAAGCGCGATGGACTGCAGGCCTGCTTCACCGGTCGTCGAAGTCTTGGATCGAATATCGAGGGCAACTTGTTTGAGGTCTTCGTTAAAGCCATCTTCCATCAGCCAAATTTGGCCTTTTTTGCCCCACACATACTTGGCCGGATTATCTGGAACCGCAACAAAGCCCATTGGTTCATCAAATACAATTCCACCGACCCCACCCGAAGGAAAGGCCTGTTCCAATCTCCAATCTCTCGTCGAATTGGGAGTGTTTTCCGGAAACACATTATCAAGAAAACCATCAACTTGCACCCGTGTTGGAGCGCTTAAGAGAGAGCTAAGTCCCCCCCCTAGCGCTAGCGGTATCAGTATGGAGCACCGAAAAATAAAAGTGGCAAACTGCGTGTTCATACAAACAAGATAATTATATCTAATCGCCTATTGCTAGGCCTTTTTCTAGGATTTTTCTTATTGGGGAGGCTGCCATTGTCGTCAAACTTAAGAGCTTGATCTAAGTGTCTTCAAGAGATCGCGGCCCCTGCTTTTCGGGGGTGAATTCTGTTGCCTCCAGTTCTTGAAAGCTCTAAACATTCTGGAGTATGTAGCGCTCTATTTTTCCCGCGTTCAGAGCCTCCTCCTCTTCCCCCTATGCTCAACCCCACGAAGCGTTCCTGTTGGCTTCTCTCTGCCTTCTTCTCATTTTTTGCGATGGCGCCCGTTCTTACGAGCGCGGCTCCAGTGATGAGCGAGATCTACTACCATGAACCCAGCCCGACTGGAGTAGAGGATATCGCGGCAGAATGGATCGAAATCTACAACCCGGATGCGGCTGAGGCGTTACTCACCGGCTGGCAGATTAGCGCAGGGGTGGAATTTTTATTTCCTATCACGTCGATCCCTGCTGGCGGTTATCTGATTGTGGCCGCTGATCCGGCGACTTTCGCCGATAACAACCCGGGTGCCCCGCCGGCGCTTGGGCCCTGGACGGGGCGGCTTTCGAATTCCGGGGAGACGATCCGCTTGCGCGATGCGGCGGGTTTGGAGATCGATCAGGTGGACTACGCCGACGAAGGGGATTGGGCAAGGCGTGCCCGCGGGCCGCTCGATCGCGGGCACGAGGGTTGGACCTGGGAGGCGCAACACGATGGCGCTGGTATGTCGTTGGAGTTGATCAACCCCTCCCTGACCAGCAACAACGGACAGAACTGGAGCAGTTCGGCATTGGCGGGAGGCACACCTGGTAGTGCTAACTCGATTGCGGCAACGGACGTTGCCCCTCTCATTTCAAATGTTGCCCATACGCCGGGCATACCGAGCGCTTCTGATCCTGTCACCGTCGAGGTCGAGTTGCGCGACGAAGCGCCGCTGGCCGGAGCTTTGGTGACATTGTTCTGGCGGCTTGATGGGACGCCGACGTTCAACCCTGTCCCGATGGGCTTTGACGGAACCGACCGCTTCTCGGCGCAGGTGCCTGCGCAATCCGACGGGGCGATCGTCGAGTTCTACGTGCTTGCCGATGATGGTGTGAACTCCCGGAGCTGGCCGGCAGAGGTTCAGGGTGGTGGTCACTTTGCGAACGCGCTTTACCAGGTCGACGATTCCTACGATCCGCTCGCCGTCTGCGCGCCTGGGGCGCAACCGACGTATTACCTGATCATGTCTGAGGGTGAGCGAGCCGAACTCGAAGAGATCGGGACGATCAACAACCAATCGAACAGCAATGCTGAGATGAATTGCACCTACATCAGCAGCGAGAGTTCGAGCACCCGAGTGCGGTATCTGGCGGCGGTTCGTAACCGAGGCGCCTCCAGCCGAAAAGGTCCGCCGAATAACCACCTGGTGAAATTTCGAAGTGACGACGCTTGGGAGGGTTTGACCTCGATCAAATTTAACTGCCAGTTTGTCCATTCACAGGTCGCCGGCAGCTGGCTCTACCAGTGGTTAGGCATCGAGACGGCCGACAGCATCCCCGTACAACTCCGAATCAACGGGATTGATCTCTCTCAGCCCGGCGGCCCAAGAATGTATGGAGCCTACGCCCGTACCGAGTCGCTCGATTCCGAACTGACAGCCGAACATTGGCCGCTCGATCCAAACGGTAACCTCTATCAGGTGCGCGATGACGATGTGACCGGCGACGAGGGTGACCTCAAGTATGAGGGGACTGCCCCAGCCGATTACCAAAATACCTATTTTAAGCAGACCAACGGTTCCGAGGACGATTGGTCTGACCTGATTGCTCTGACCGACGCGCTGAACAATTCGCCGGTGGAGACCTATTTTGAGGATGTTTCTGCTGTGCTCGACATCGACCAGTGGTTGCACTTTCTGGCCGTCGATTCTCTGGTTGGTAACCGCGAGGGTGGACTGACGACTGGCAAGGGGGACGATTTTGCCCTCTACCGGGGCGTCTTGGACCCGCGATTCAAGCTAGTGCCTCATGACCTCGATACCGTGCTCGACCAGGGGACGCGAGGCGGCAGCCCAAACCTTTCGCTTTTCACCTACGATCAGATCGACGGTTTAGAGGAGTTTCTTAACCACCCGGATATCGTGCCGCTCTACTACGCGAAGTGCCTCGAGTTACTTGAGACAAGATTCAAGGCTGAACGGATTGATCCGATTATCGATCGCGCGGTTGCTGGCTTTGCCTCTGCCAACGTGGTGGAGGAGATGAAGGATTTCGTCACCGCCCGCCGCGCGGGTGTCGTCGCGCAGATCCCTGTGAGCTACTCGGCGGGGACAGACTTGCCAGATTCGATCGAGGAATATGGTCGGACGACAGATGGTAGCGTAACCTTCAGCGGCAACTTTCACGCCGCCTTTACCCGCTCGGTCCTAGTCAATGGTCAACGCGCGACCCTCGATGCGCGCGCGGGGACATGGCAACTGGCGGTTCCGGAAGGTGGCGGGCTCGTCTTGAAACCGGGTCTGAACTGCGTATCGGTCACCTTCCATGACGGCCGGGACGGGACTGGCGTTCTTCTCCGACAGGAGTTTCTCTATGTTTGGAACGACACTGGGTTTACAACGCAGGTATCAGGGACGCTTACTGGAAATCCCTCGCAGGGCACGATGCGCATCACGACTCGCGACAACTACCAACCGGGGGTCCCGTTTTTGGTGCGCGTCGATTTTCGCAACCCCGATGGGGCATACGCCCGCGACGTCTGGGAGACCACGGCGACCCTGAGTGCTAGCGTCCCCGGCGTATTGCTCACGCCGAATACGATTGGTGTGCGCAACGGGCTCGGCACCGTATTGGTCTCCGTAGGGGGGGCGGCGGGTGGGACGCCAGTGACCGTCTTGTCGCCCGGGAGCGTTTGGAGTTACCTTGATGACGGCGCCGACCAAGGGAGGGCGTGGCGTGGCGTAGGGTTCGACGATTCGGGGTGGTCGGCGGGGCCTGCAGAGCTCGGATACGGGGATGGAGACGAGGACACCGAAGTGAGCTTCGGTGGTAACAACCAAAACAAACACGCCACGACTTATTTCCGGAGGACTTTCCAAGTCGACGACGCCTCGGTCTTGACGGGCGTCGACATGCGACTCAAATACGACGACGGTGCTACGATCTATATCAATGGCACGGAGTTTTTCAGAACCTCGAACATGGCTTCGAATATGGCCTTCGACGACTACACGGTGGACGGAGACGATACGCCGAGTGAGAATTTCCAAACCTTCAACGGGCTCTCTTCCGCCTTATTCGTGACCGGCACGAACACCGTCGCGGTGGAGATCAAACAGGGTGACAGCACCAGTTCCGATATCAGTTTTGATCTCGAATTGATTACCCAGATCGCAGGCTCCGGGCTTGACCCCGGGGATTTTACCCTCACCGCGATGTCCGGCGGCCAGAGCGTGAGCAAAGCTGTCACAAGTCTCACCCTGACACCTTCGCCGGCGAATGTCTCGGGCGTCTTGGCAGGAGCGATCAGTAACTGGTCGGGCGTCGTGCGCATTACCGATGATGTTACGGTGCCGGCTGGCCATGTTTTGAATGTCGCTCCCGGAACTTTGGTCCTCGTTGATGGTGATGCCACTCCACAGAGCACGGCGGGCAAGGACATCATCGTGCAGGGGACTATCAACAGCCTGGGCACGGCGACGCAGCCGGTCACTTTCACGGCGACTGATCCGACGGCGATCTGGGGTCAAATTCTGTTTGAGGAATCGGAGGGTGCGAGCTTCACCTTCACCAACATCCACCGTGCTGGGCACTCGCCGCGCGGCGGGAATACCGGACACGGGAGCGTGTTGCGCATCCTTGGTTCGAGCGTCTCGTTCGAGGACTGTAATATTACCGACAACCGCGGCAAGATCGGGGAGACTGGGGCCTCGGGCGGGGTCGACTCCGAGATGATTTTCCGGCGCTGCCATTGGGGGCGCTCGGTGATGGGGATCGAGACCTTTGACACCGGGGTTTTGGTCGAGGATTGCTTCATCACGGATATGTTGGGGATCTATCGGGAGGATGGGGTCATTGATGACAACGACGCGATCTATCTTCATGGTGCCGGGGCAGGCCAGAGTATTACTTTGCGGCGGCTCACAGTCGCCTATATGGACGACGACGGGATCGATACGCTGGACGCCGATGTCGTGATGGAGGACGTCATCAGCCGCAATTGTGCTGACAAGGGCGCCAGCCTTTTCAGCGAAGATATCAGTATCGTGCGTGGTCTGTTTGTAAACAATGACACCGGCATTTCCGCCAAGGACGCCGCGCGGGTGACTCTGAATCACGTCACTGTAGCGGGCAATGCAGCGATCGGGATTCAGGCCGAGAACAAAGACGGCAACGACGCCCCCAGTTTCTACACGATCGACAACGCGATCGTCTGGGGAAACACCGACGATATCCGAACCGACTACGATCCCGCCGACATCACAGTGGCTTATTCAGACATCGGTGAAACCTGGTCCGGTGTCGGCAATTTGAGCAGCGACCCCTTGTTTGAGAATTCCGCGGCGGGCGATTTTCACTTGGTTGAAGGATCTCCGGCAATCGGGTCGGGGGATCCGGGTGGCGCCGATCTCGACATGGGCTTTTACCCGCACAGGGCGCTTGGCGTTGAGGTGCGCTGGGCCGCGGCCAATGGCCCCTATCGGGTGACTGGCGACGTGACGGTCCCCGCGGAATTGGCCTTCGTCATCGAGCCGGGTACTGCTGTGTATTTCGATGCCGGGACAAGGTTGACCGTCGAAGGCAAGGTTCAGATTGTGGGCACTCCCGATCGGCGAATCCAATTTTCGCATGTCCCGGGGAGCCCGCTCGAGGCTGATCCGGCGGGCAACGGGGGGCTGCCCGATGCTCCGCCAAAGTGGGAGGGGATCAAGATCGTGGATTCCATGGATCCCGATAACCTGATCGCGCACGTCGATGTTGGTTCGGCGCAGGACAGCAACGGCGCGATCGGCATTATTCGTTCACAGTGCGTCGTTGATGACGTCACCTTCCGCGACACCCATATCCGCATGTTTTACACGGATGATGCATCGGTCATCCTCAAGAACTCGACTTTCCCCGACGTGTTCGGACCGGATCAGCAGGCGGCGGCTTTGGGCCTCGACAATGTCAGCGAGCAGGTGAAGGGCGTCGGTTCGCCCCCCGCTGGCGGACGTTACATCATTCAGAATAACTTCTTCGGAACGAACAAAGGCCACAACGATGTGATCGATGTCGAGAGCGGCCGGCGCCCGGGTCCCATTGTCCAGATTATCGGGAACCGCTTTGCCGGGGCGGGGGACGAGCTCCTCGATCTCGGCGGTGATGTCTACGTCGCCGACAACGTCTTCTACAACGTCTTCAAGGACGACGAGACTTCCGATCGTGGCTACGCCAACGCCATCTCCACGGGGGACGGCGGCAGGGGGACGACGATTTCGGTCGCCCGCAACATTTTCTGGGACGTCGATCACGCCATTAACTTGAAGGTCGATACTGCGACCATCTTCGAGAACAACACGATTTACAAAATCCACCCCGACTTCTCCGACGGCTTCGACAACCCGAGCGTTGCCTCGGTGGTGAACCTTTTTATTCCCACCGACAGTGACCCGAACGCTACTGCAGGGGTGGGAGCCTACCTGTCGGGAAACATCCTCGCCGACACGCCGCGCGTGTTCAGCGGTGCCGACGATGACAAACGGTCACCGTATCCCACCACGCCGCTGGAGATGTTCGATAACCTCGTGGACCCTGATTTGGTCGATGCCAGTATCGGCCAGAACCATCCGGGCCAGACGGTATTCGACCTCGGGACCGGCAACGTCTCGGCCGCGCCAGATTATGCGAATCCCGACGCCGGCGACTTTACCCTGCTTCCAGGATCGCCCGCCATCGGGGCCGGCACCTTCGGTCAGGACTTTGGGGCGCTGGTGGCCGAGGGGATCTTCATCACTGGTGAGCCGCCGGCGGTCACGTCGTCGAGCGATGCCACGCTGACCGTGGGCGGGCCGGGCATTTTTGCTTACCGCTGGCGCATCAACGGCGGCCCATGGAGCGCTGACCTCGATATCGGGAACGGTTTCGACCCACCGGCCGTGACGGTGCGCAGTGCAGAGATCGCGCTGAACGGGCTGTCCGACGGTATGTATACTGTTGAAGTCGAGGGGCAGACCTTTGCCGGCGATTGGCAGCCGTCGCCGACGGGATCGAAGAGCTGGGAAGTTTTGAGTGGCTTGCCGGCATCGGTAAGAATCAACGAGGTGCTCGCCGTGAACGATCGAGCCTTCGACAATGGTGGCGTGTTCCCCGATTACCTCGAGCTCTACAACCCAGGCACCTCCGACTTCGACCTCGGCGGGTATACGATCTCCGATGATCCTGCGTTCCCTGCGAAGTTCGCGTTCGTTCCCGGGACGATGATCCCTGCAGGCGGTTATCTTGTGCTCGCCGCAGACGCGGGCGGCCTCGGGTTCACCCTCGATCGCTCTGGCGAGGAGATCTCCCTCTACCAAGGAGCGGCCCTGGTCGATTCGGTGGCGTTCGGCATGCAACTCACCGACCTTTCGGTCGGCCGTTCTGGTCACGACGCTCAGTGGTTTCTCAATATTCCCACACCCGGCGCTCCGAATATCGCGCAGCAGCTGGGCAACCCGGCGCGCGTGCGTATTTCCGAGTGGCTGGTGAACGGGGAGGTCGCGTTCGCGGACGAGTTCGTCGAACTTCACAACCCTGGACCACTGCCGGTCGACGTGGGCGGGATGACCTTCACCGACAATCCAAACAGTGCGCCTTCCGCGATGCTTTTCCCACCGCTTAGCTTCATTGCGGGCACCGGCTACGGGGTCGTTCTCCCGGACGGCTTTCGCCTGTCCGCCGAACTCGACCAGATCGCGTTATTCAACTCGGCCGGGGGACTGCAGGACTCCGTGGTGTATGGGGTCCAGACTGAGGACTATTCGCAAGGCATAGGGGCCGGTGGCGGCGGCTACGAACAATTTCGCCTGCCCACGCCCGGACTTGGTGTCCCTGAGATTGGTAGCCCGGAGGAGGCGGCCTATAACTCAGCGGTATCGATCTTCGATTCGTTGCGCATCACCGAGATCATGTTCAATCCTCCCGGCGGCTCGGATTTCGAATACATTGAGCTGCGCAACATCGCCGGTTCCCCGATCGATCTTGCCGGCACGCGTTTCATCAACGGCATCGGCTTCACGTTCCCGGCGATGACTCTGGCGCCAGGGGAGGAGGTGCTGGTTGTCGGCAGTCTAACGCACTTCGAAGCCCGTTACGGTGGCGGGCTGAACGTGGCTGGCCAATTTGCCGGAAACCTTAGTAATGGAGGGGAGGGGCTGACCCTCCAACTCCCTGAACCCTACGAAGCCGCGGTCCTCAGGCTTAGTTACGACGACGCGTGGGTCGCCGCGGCGGACGGTGAGGGAGCAGCGCTTCAGTTCATCGAGCCTGCTCAGAAAGTCAGCGCATGGCGCGATGGGGTAGGCTGGATCGATAGCGTCTATCTGGGGTCACCTGATGGAGGCTCTCTCGTCCTCGACACCTATACAACTTGGGCCACGCGCGAGGGCGTCGCTACCGAGAATGAAGATCCCGACTTTGACGACATCACCAATCTCGTCGAATACGCCCTCGGCACTGATCCGAATGTGCCGAACGCACTGCCCTCGCTCACTATGCGAGACAACGGCGGTTTCCTTGAGATGGATTGGACGGTGTTGGTCGATCTGCGCAAGACCGATCTCAGCTTGGCTTTCGAGATGTCACAGGACGCCGTCACATGGACCGAGGGGGCTCCCTCCCGTGCGGAGTTGCTCCCGCTTCATCTGAGCCTTACCGCGACTTTCTCAATCTCGATGGAGCCCCGCAACTTCGTCCGGTTGGTGGTGAGGACGCAGTGAGATTCTCTCGGCCTCTCACATTCATATCCCCACTGCTCCCCCACGCGATGTCTAATACCACTCCGCATTTGAAAAGAGACGAATGAGAATAAGGGGTGTTAGTGATTTTGCGCTTCGTGATCGTGATGAAGCCGGGTGTTGATCTTAATTTTCTCGATCGTCCCGTTGCAGGGGGGCGGAAACCTTGGGGTAGTTCCTGCGTGAGCAGTGGGCCGCCCTTGTTGACTTTTTGACCAATGCTGACTGCGAACCCGGAGACAAGCCCCGACTGCTACTGGGAATTTCCTTTTGCCGGTCGGGTTGGATGGCGGCGATGGTTTCTCGTTGCAGATAGTCGCTTACGGCGCCCGGTTCGATCTCGTTGCTGACGACGATGAGGCGGTGAGGGTGGTTTTTTCGTGAGGAGAGGAGAATCGGCGATTTCTCCGATTCTCCTGAAAGGTATGCTGATGAAGTTGAATTCCCCCAAACCGCTTTCGCGGTTATGGATATGATGGAGCGTATGGGGGAGAATAAGAAAACCGTTCTGCAGGACAGAACGGTTTTGGAAGACTGGGGACGAGGATCGGAGCTCCCTTGGTTGGAGATGCTTCCGGTCGGAAGAGTTACTTGGAGGCTACTTCTATGCCAGAAAGTTGTATTTCGTGAATCGACCAGTAGAGATTATTGTGTTTTTTGGTTTGAGTGATTTTGAGGAACCTGGCTTTGGTGGCGGAGAATTTAATCTTGGTGACCGCCCCTTTGCCGTCGCCTTTGGCGAGAGGTTTGGTCCAGTTTTTTCCGTCGAGCGAGGCGACAACTTCATAACCGCGCGGGTAGTCGCCCGTTGAACTGCCGGCATCAAGGGTGATTTGGTTCACTTGGGAGATGTTTGGGAGTTCGATCTGAACCCACATGCCGGGGCGTTGGATGGCACTGGTGGTATAGCGGGAACCGAGGTCGTGATCGACGCAGCCGCCGAGCGAGCCGTTTCCGTGACTGGAGGAAAGCTGCCATTTGTCCTGATTGGCGAGGACGGGAGGAGAGAGTTTCTCTAGCTCAATCTGGGTCCAGGGTTCTTTACGATCCTTGTGTTGCCGGCGAATCTTGGCGACCTGGCTAGGACTGGTCAGGCTTTCGTTGTTGCCGAAGGAGTTTCGGACGTAGGTGGTGATGTCGGCGACCCATTCGTTGTTGTTTGTTCCCATGGCAACCATGAGCCCTTCGTATTTTTTGCCATCAAGGGGGCCGGTGAGTCCGTGGAGAACTGTCCGGAGGACGCTATCGTGGTCGCCAGACAGGCGGGGGTTGTTTACAAAGGACGGGGCAAGTTTGTGACCGGGTTGACCGGGCATGGGAGCACCTTTTCCATCCGGGCCATGGCAGGAAAAGCAGAGCTGTTGATAGATGACTTTTCCTCGTTCCATGGATTTGGCAAAGCGGGTACTTTTTTTGGCGTTGGCGCGTTGCTTTTCTCGGTCGGTGAGGGAGGCGCGGGACATTTGCTTCAAGCGAGCGATGACCGGATTTTCCTGATTTTCCTCGATGAGGGTATCACGGAGGGAAAGAAGATCTTCATTGTCAGTGCGGGAATATCGGATGGAGTTAATGGCCTGGAGGAACATTTCGGGGTCTTTTCCAAGGTGCGCGGAGTCGGTGAAGGCTGCGATGATCGAAGAGTCTTCGGCGGTCAGGAAGGGCTCTGCGAGACGGATCGCATTGGTGCGGACGAGGGAACTGGAGTCGGACATGGCGGTGTCGACGAGATCCGATGAAACCCTGCCGATGCCCTCAAGTGTCCAGAGAGCGTGAAGTCGTCCCATTTCGTTTTTGTTTTCGCGGGCGTGCTTTTCCAGAAGGGATACGACGGTGTCACGATCTTTACGAAGGATGATGAGTTTTTGGGCGGTGTCACGCCACCAACCGTTGGGGTGGGAGAGGTGGGCGACGAGCTCGGCCGTGGATTCGTCGAGCATGCGGGGTTGCTTGTCGGGGCGGTAGGTGTCGTGCACGAGGCGGTAGACGCGGCCTTTTTGGATGTTTTTGTCGATCTCCCACTTGTCGATGACGCTCCGGAGATAGGAGCCGGGACGGGTCCAGTTGCCCTGCTGGATGATTCCGCGGTGCATGTCGATGACCATCATGGCGCCATCGGGCGAGGTGGTAGCCCAGAGCGGGCGGAAGTTGATGTCGCGGGTGCGAATGAATTCAGTACCGGGGTAGGCATTGGTGAGGACGGTTCTTCCCTCTTCGCGGGTGACTATGGCACGGCGGATGAGGCGGCCGACAGGCTCGGGAATGATGAGGTTGCCCTTAAGATCAGCGGGGAGACGGTCGCCACGATAGATGCCTTGTCCGGCGCATCCGGTGAAGTTGTTCAAGCCGCCTCGTTTGTTGACGCGTCGTTTCCCCCCCTGGACATCGGGGACGTCGGCGATGGGAAAGACTTCGCGGAAGCCGTTAGCTTCTTGCTCTGGAAGATCGAGCGCGCCGTAGGCGATGGGCTGTTGGAAGTAGAAGGCCGGCTTTTCACCACCAGCGGCTGAGTAGTAGTTACGTCCGGCATCGTCCATTCCGATTCCCCATTGTCCGCCGCCACGAGGGAGTTGTTGGACTTCCAGTTTTCCGTTGGTATAGCGGTAGCGCTTGTTTTCGTAGGTGAGGTAAATCCAGTTATCGAGGTTCCAGATGAGGCCCGAGGGTTGGTGCTCCATGTTGCCGCCGCGTTTTCCACCTTCGTGGATTTTGACTTTCTCGTCAGCCACGCCGTCGCCGTCGGAGTCGCGGTAGGTCCAGAGGTCGAGGGTGTTCGTGATGCCGACCATGATGCGGTCGTCGAGCGGGAGGACCATGCGGGGAAGGAGGATGTTGTCGATGAAGATGGAGTGTTTGTCGTAGACGCCATCGCCATTGGTGTCTTCATGGCGGGAGATTCGAGACTTGGGAGTTTGTTCTTCGGCGGCGTCGGCGTCCTGCATGTAGGTTCGCATTTCGACGACGTAGAGGGCGCCATTGCCATCCCAGGCCATTGCAACGGGCTCGTGGATGTGGGGATCGCTCAGAACGAGATCGAGCGAGTAGCCGTCTTGAAGTTCGATGGATTTGTGGGCCTCATCTTTGGAGAGGAAACCTTTTTGGTAAACGGTATCACCTGGCTCGGCGAGCAGGGGGGCGGAGAGCATTAAGGGCAGAAGTCGCTTCATAGAGTAGGTAATGAACGTGACCTTGGTAAGGGAAGTTTCTTTTTGTGAGTGATTTCCGGAATTAGTTCTCTTTAGTGGAGGCGTTCCTTCCGTTATGATTTTGGAGATTTCGACCCCAGCCTTGCTTTTCCCGGCGGTGGTGATGATGAGTCTTTCGTTGGCCTCCTTGATCGTGGAGATCCTAATCTCAGGTGGCGCTCTGAGGATTCTACTGGGACAGATGGAGGATTCTGAAGACGACAAAGTCCGCTGAGCAGCGGAACCAAGTGGTTCTTGATGAGGGGCGGCGTGAATTTGTAAACATCTCCACTGACTTTTTGGTGAGAAATGTGAATCCGTAGCGAGGGAAGCCTCCCAAATTGAGGTCTCATTTTGGAGTCCGTGAGAACCACCCAAAGGGCATTTCATCCACCCTCGAGATTATTCGATGCTGATCACTTCATCGAGGTTAAGGATGAGGTGGGCGGTGGAAGCGTGGGCGGCGTGGATGACGGGGTCGATGGATGCGTCGCGTTTTGATTGACCAATGGAGAGGAATTTCTTGGCCTCGTCTGGGGCGGCTTTGAAGTGGGTCATGAAGTGGTCGCGGTTGCGCTTGAGAATGGCGAGTGTTTCGGCGTCAGGTGCGTGCCCTTTGGCGAGAAGGTAGCCGAAGGCGAGGGGGGCTTCGGGGCTTTCCTTGATCATGCGCTCGGCGAGGTGGCGAGCGGATTCGACGAAGGTGACGTCGTTCATGAGAGCAAGGGCTTGAAGGGGAGTGTTGGTGATGTTGTGCCGGACGTTACAGATCTCCCGGCCGGAGCCGTCGAAGATGAGTTGGCGGGGCGGAGCAACGGCGCGTTTCCAATAGGAATACATGCTTTTGCGGTAGAGGTCGGAGCCGGTGGCGGGGGTGTATCGGGTTCCGGCGTTGGAGGCGACGGATTGCCAGAGACCATCGGGTTGGTAGGCTTTGACAGGAGCACCCCCAAGGGCGGGGTTGAGGAGGCCGGAGGCGTGGAGGGCCATGTCGCGGATGGCGAAGCCGTCCATACGGTAGCGCGGTCCGCGGGCAAGGAGCCGGTTTTCGGGGTCGCGTTCGTTGAGGATGGAATTACTCTTGGAGGACTGTTTGAAGGTATCGCTGGTGACGAGAAGACGATACATTTTTTTGACGTCCCAGCCGGAGTCGATGAACTCGACGGCGAGCCAATCGAGGAGGTCGGGGTGACTGGGGATTTCGCCTTGTAATCCGAAATCTTCCGAGGTTTTGACAAGACCAATTGAAAAGAGGTGCTGCCACATGCGGTTGATGGTGACGCGGGCGGTGATAGGATTGTCCGGCGAAACAAGCCAGCGGGCGAATCCGAGGCGGTCCTTGGGATGCTTGGCGCCGGGAGGAAGGAGACGGGAGATGACGCCACGTTCCAGTGGGTTTTCCTTAATCGGGTCGTCATATTGGCCGCGATTAAGGATATAGGACGGGGTGGGCGTGCCCCCTTTTTCCTGCATGATCATGACGGGAACGGAGCCTCCTTGGGCCGCGGCGATCTTCTTTTCGATCGCAGCTCGATTTGCGAGGGCGTCGCGGAGGACAGGATCGACGGTGCGATGGTAATCGGCGAGGACTTTTGGATCCTTGGGGTGGGCGATTTCAGCGAGGACGTTGGCGGGGATGCCTCCGCTTTTGAGGACGGGGTTCTTTGCTTCTGTTGCGAGGATGCGGAAGGATCCGATCTGGTGGCCAGCGGAGTTGAATTTGAAATGGAGATCGACTGAGAGCTCGCCGGAGTTAGCGGGGAGGGGCTTTTCGAAGACGAGGAAGAGGGATTCGGAACTGTTGGGGTGGCTGTCGATCCCCCAACCAGAGAGGTCGTTTGAGTCGGTGGCGTTTTGGGCGGGGTAGTTGGGTTGGGAGTAAGTGGCGACTGTTTGGGCGATTTTGACCGGCTTGCCGTTGGATGATATTTTGACCTCGGTGAGGACGAAGTTTCCGTTGGTGGCGAGGGAGAGTTTGTTAGCCCCTTTTAGGGAAGGATGGGAGAGGGCCTCGACGCGGATGCCGTTGAGAGTGCGCTTGCCTGTGGGGAGGCGAAGTTGGTAGGTGGTCTTGGGGACGTTGCTCCCTTTGAAAAGCCAGGCGCTGTCGGGGAGTTTTTCAAGTTTGCCTTTGGTCGCTTTTGCCGAGGAGAGGTTGACGGGGAGCCAGTCGGATTTGAGGGCGTTCTTGTCGTGACTCTTGATCCACTTCTGAAGCCGGGGGGGGAGTGTTTTCTCGGCTTCAGTGATTTTTGTAGCGGCTGACTTTAATTTAGCGAAGAGGGCATCTGGGACCTTGGCAACGGGAGAGGAGAAGTTTTTGACGGGCTGGGCCTGGGCGCCTTTGCCGGTGCCTCTTTCGCCTATGTTGTTGAAGTAGGAGAAGAGCTGGAAGAATTCCTTTTGTGAGATGGGGTCGTATTTGTGGTCATGGCAGCGGGCGCAACCGGTGGTGAGTCCGAGCCAGACGGCTGAGGTGGTCTCGACGCGATCGATGACGTTTTCGACATAGAACTCGGGCGCGAGAGCGCCGCCTTCGGCGTTTTGGCGGTGGTTACGGTTGAAGGCGGTGGCGAGGAGTTGGGAATCGGTGGGGTTGGGAAGCATGTCTCCGGCGATCTGTTCGATGGTGAATTGATCAAAGGGCATGTTTTTACGGAAGGCATCGATGACCCAGTCACGCCAGGGCCAGTTCGAGCGGGGGCTGTCGATTTGGTAACCGTCGGTGTCGGCGTAGCGGCCGGCATCGAGCCAGAAGAGAGTCATGCGCTCGGCGTAGGCGCCGGTGGTGAGGAGGGAGTCGACAAATTCTTCGTAGGATCCGTGCTTTTTGAGTTCAGCGAGCTGGGTCGGGGTGGGTTGAAGCCCGGTGAGAGCAAGGGAGGCGCGGCGGGCGAGGATGGGGAGATCGGCTTGGGGAGAAGAATCGAGTTCTTTTTCGGTGAGGCGTTTTTGGATAAAGTGGTCGACGGGGTGTGTGTCGGTCGGGACGGGAGATTTTTTTGGGAAGACGAAGCTCCAGTGGTCTTCGTACTTGGCGCCTTGCTCGACCCACTTTTTGATAAGTTGTTTTTCCTTGTCGGTGAGTGATCGGTTGGAGTCCTCGGGCGGCATGGCATCCTCCTCCTCGAAGATGCGGTAGATGACCTCGGAGTCCTCGGTGTTGCCGGGGACGATGGGGGTGGTGCCTTTGTGTTCTTTGTAGGCGAATTCGGCGAGGTGGAGGGCAACGTCGCCTTCGCGGGTTTTGGGGTCCTGTCCGTGGCAGGAGAAGCAGTTCTCCGAGAGGATGGGACGGATGTGCTTGTTGTAGGAAATTTGTTCTTCTGCGCACAGAGTTGGGGCAAGAGTGAGGGCGAGCAGGAGGCGTTTTGGCATGACGATGAGGCGGAGTTGGTTGAGGGGACTGCGGGAAAGTGGTTTGAGAACCGGAGCGGTGGGCTTGTCCATTGTTGATCGGATGAGCTAACTCAGGGCGTTGCCCTGGGCTACGTTGGTTCGTCCCTTTGGGGCTGTGGACGGGACGAGCGGTATCACTTATGAAAGGATGTCTTTGACGATATGGCCGTGGACGTCGGTGAGACGGTATTGGCGGCCCTGGAATTTGTAGGTGAGCTTGGTGTGGTCGATGCCGAGTTGGTGGAGGAGGGTGGCGTGGAGGTCATGGACGTGGACGGTTTCCTTGTTGTGCTTGGTGGGGTGCGCATCAATAGGGGCTCCGTTTTTGTCGACGATGTTGTAGCAGAAGTCATCGGTCTGGCCGAAGGTCATGCCGGGTTTGATGCCGCCGCCGGTGGCCCAGAGGGAGAAGCAGCGGGGGTGGTGGTCGCGGCCGTAGTTTTCGCGCGTGAGTTTTCCCTGGCAGTATGAGGTTCTTCCGAATTCACCGCCCCAGACGACGAGGGTGTCATCGAGAAGCCCACGCATTTTGAGGTCCTTGATGAGGGCGGCGGTGGGTTGGTCGGCGTCGTAGCACTGGCCGGAGAGTTGTTTTGGGAGGGTGAAGTGCTGGTCCCAACCCATGTGGTAGAGTTGAACGAAGCGGACGTCGCGCTCGGCGAGTCGGCGGGCCATGAGGCAGTTGTAGGCGTAGGTCCCGCGTTTTTTGACCTCGGGGCCATACATGTTGAGGACGGACTCGGGTTCGTCGGAGATGTCGGTAAGTTCCGGGACCGAGGTTTGCATGCGGTAAGCGAGCTCGTATTGCTGGATGCGGGTGTCGATTTCGGGGTCGGAGAACTCGGCGAGTTTCTTTTCGTTCAGCTCGGCGAGGTCATCGAGCATCTTGCGTCGGGCCTTGGGTGAGTAGCCGGAGGGATTGGAAAGATAGAGGACGGGGTCGCCGACGGACATGAACTTGACCCCCGAGTGTTTGGTGGGGAGGAAGCCGGAGCCCCAGAGCCGGTCGTAGAGGGGTTGGCAGTTGGGTCGGCCGGTGCCACGGGAGACCATGGAGACGAAGTCGGGGAGGTTTTTGTTTTCGGAGCCGAGGCCGTAGGAAAGCCAGGCGCCTATGGAGGGGCGGCCGGGAATTTGCGATCCGCTTTGGAAGAAGGTGATGGCGGGGTCGTGATTGATGGCTTCGGTGTACATCGAGCGGATGAGGCAGATGTCATCGGCGATGCTGGAGATGTGAGGGAGGAGCTCGGAGATTTCGGTGCCTGATTCCCCGTGTTTTTTAAATTTGTATTTGGTGCCGGCGATGGGGAAGGATTTTTGGCCGGCGGTCATGCCGGTTTTGCGTTGGTTCAGTTCAACGAATTCACCGAGTTCCTTGCCGTGGTGTTCCTGGAGTTTGGGTTTGTAGTCGAAGAGGTCCTGGGGGGAGGGGGCGCCACTTTGGAAGAGGTAAATCATGCGCTTGGCCTTGGGCGCGGGCTTGGAATCTGGGCTGGGTTTGGCTCCAAGGTTATCGCCGAGCATGGAAGCGAGGGCGGCAACGCCGATGCCGGAAGCGGATTTCCCAAAGAAGTGGCGGCGGTTGACGAGAAGCTGGGATTCGGAGAAGGGGTCGAGCATGGTGACTTTCGGCTTTTGGTGTGGAGGTCGAGGAGGCAGGATGTGGGTATGAAGCTACATTGTCTTGAGAGCGGACTTTTACTGGAAAAGGGTGGAGAATGCCATGAGGTAGAGAACGAACTTTTGAAGCGACTCTTTCAGTCGGGGAAGGGGGAAATTGAGGAGATTTTGAACACTACCGAGGTAGGCGTGGTTT
>Ga0307999_1000088_pt1 | contig 23712 bp, 17 predicted proteins | sample Neamet1_FD_203158 | JGI IMG/M metagenome (GOLD analysis project Ga0307999, IMG submission 203158) | Marine microbial communities from water near the shore, Antarctic Ocean - #1 | ecosystem: Environmental > Aquatic > Marine > Unclassified | place: Southern Ocean | collected 2014-06-04 | reverse complement strand
ACGACCAACACCAAGATCTTCGCCCGCACCAAGGAGAACGAAAAATTCCGCCCCACCGCCTTCGTCGAAGATGCTGAAGGCGAACTTCTTATCCTCTCCCACGATCACAAAATCTACACCCTCTCGCCCAAAAAATAGCTCATGAAATGATTCGTCGCCCGTCCATCCCGCGCTTTGCTCCATGGCTCATTCTCCTCCCGCTCCTTCCCCTTTTGGGACCTCTGCCGGAAAAGTTGCAGGACCCGCCGGAGCCGCACGGGGTGCTTTTGGATCGTAACGGAAAAGAGCTCACCCACTTCCCGCGCGAAGACTACTTCCGCCACCAACCGGCCTCACTCGACGAGATCCCAGACCACCTCATCAAGGCCACCCTTGCTGCCGAGGACAAACGCTTCTTCGAACACCCCGGCATCGACTACGCCGCCACCGCCCGGGCATTGTACGAGAACACTCGTAGTATCCGCATCACCTCCGGAGCATCCACGATCACCCAGCAACTGATCAAGATCTCCACTCCGAAGGAAAAACGGACCTTCTGGAAAAAAACCTCTGAAGTCTTCACCGCCCGCCGTCTCGAAACCCGCTGGTCAAAGGACGAAATCCTCACTGCTTACCTCAACCGACTCGACTACGGTTCCCACCGCCAGGGCTGTGCCGTAGCCACCCGCTTCTTCTTCGACAAACCTCTCGCCGACCTTTCTCTCGCCGAATCCGCCCTCCTCGCCGGACTCCCCCAGGCCCCCTCTCGGCTCAATCCGCTCCGCAACCCTGCGGCAGCTCTTGAACGCCGCAACTGGATCCTCGACCGCCTTCAATCCGAGTTCGACTACCAGCCCGCAACCATCGACCAAGCCAAGTCCGAACCTCTGCTCCTAGCTCGGCGCGCGATTCCAAACCCCATTCCCCATCTCACCACAAGGTTCTCGGAAGGAGCCCGCCTCAGCATCGACTCGGGGCTCCAACGTGAAACTCACCAAATCCTCAACGACGAACTGGCAAAACTCCGCGAAAAGAACGTCCAGCATGGCGCCATTGTCGTCGTCGAAAATGCCACCGGGGAAGTCCTCGCCCTTCACGGATCTTCCGACTTCACCGGCAGCAACAGCGGACAGATCAATGGAGCCCTCGTTCCCCGTTCCGCCGGCTCCACCCTCAAGCCCTTCACCTACGCCCTCGCCTTCCAAAACCAAGGTCTCTACCCCGGCACCATCATCGCCGACATCCCCACCGATTATCAAACCGAGGAAGGCCTCGATGCTCCGAAAAACTACGACCGCCGCCACCACGGCCCTGTCTCCATCCGCCACGCCCTCGCCAGCTCGCTCAACGTCTCCGCCATGCGCATGCTCAACCAAATCGGTGGCCCCGAACCTCTCCATTCCCTTCTGACTGAACTCGGCCTCACTCTCCCCCGCAAAGCCACCGAATACGGCCTCGGCCTCACCATCGGAAATGCCGAAGTCTCCCTCCTCTCCCTCACCAATGCCTTTGCCACCCTCGCCCGCCTCGGCAAACACCTCCCAACCACCTTCTTTCATGATGAAACCGGAGATCCCTCTTACCTCCTATCCCAGGAATCCTGCTACCTCATCGCTGACATCCTCTCCGACAATCAGGCCCGGGCCGGGGCCTTCGGCACCAATTCCGTCCTCCGCCTCCCCTTTTCTTGCTCCGTCAAAACCGGCACCTCCTCCGACTTCCGTGACAATTGGTGCCTCGGTTTCACTGCCGATTTCACCGTCGGCGTCTGGGTCGGCAACTTTGATAACTCTCCCATGGCCGGCATCTCCGGCGTCAGCGGAGCAGGCCCCATTTTTCACCGCACGATGCTCGCATTACACGAAGAAAAGGAAGCGAGCTTTCCAAAACAGCCCGCTTCCCTCGCCTCCATCTCGGTTGACGAACGCACGGGTCACCATTTTCCCATTCCACCCGAATCATCCACCCCTTGGCACAAAAAGGAACTCTGTCCCCGAGAGCACCTCCCCCTTCCGGTCTCCTCCCAGAACTACGGCCCGCAGAACCGGGCCCTCCTCTCCCGGCAATTCTCCGAGTGGTTTCAATCCGCCGACAACGCCAAATCCCACGCCTTCGCTCTCACTGACTCAAAACCCGTCACCCGCCAGAGTCTCCAGTTCCTCACCCCCCTTCCCGGAGCCACTTACTACCTCGACCCCGAACTCCCCGGAACTACCAACCAGCTCCAGCTCACTTCCAACCTCCCCGATGTCACTTGGTCTTCCGAAACTCTCACGATCAAGAACGACAAAGCCACCCTCATCCCCGGCACCCACCAGATCCACCTCTCCCACTCCAAGAGCAAGCAAAACATCACCGGCAAAATTAGAGTCGAAGAACTCTAGAAGTTCCGGCTGTCCTAGCACTCGACATTCCCGGCAGTCCTGACTACCCCTCCAGCTTCTGCCCATGACTCTCTTCTCTGCCAACGAACTCCGCCTCGCCTACGGTCACCAAACCCTCCTTGATGGAGTCACTCTTGCCATCGCCGCGGGCGAAAAAGTTGGCCTCGTCGGGCGCAACGGCTGCGGAAAGACTTCTCTCCTCAAAATTCTCGCCGGGGAAAATCAAGCCGACTCGGGAGACATCTCTACCCGCCGCGGCATCCGTATTGGCTACCTTCCCCAGGAGTTCGAACTCGATTCCACCCTCTCGGTTTACGACAACATTGCTTCGGGAGCCGCCGATGTCGTGAATGCCATCACATGCTACGAGAACGGCGAGGCCACCGAGGCAGAACTCGCCGACTACCTCACCCTCATCGAGCACACCGATGGTTGGAATCTCGACGCCCGTATCAACGCCCTCGCCAACGCTCTCGGCACTCCTCCACTTGAATCAGAAACCGGCCTTCTCTCCGGAGGAGAGAAACGCCGCGTCGCCCTCTGCCGCGCCCTCGCTTCCCAGCCCGACCTCCTTCTCCTCGACGAGCCCACCAACCACCTCGACTCCGAGTCCATCCGTTGGCTCGAGGATTTCTTAAAAACCTACGGAGGTGCCGTCATCTTCGTCACCCACGACCGCTACTTTCTTAACGTCATTGCCACCCGCATCATCGAGATCTCCGGAGGTAAAGCCTTCTCTCATCCCGGCAACTACACCGCCTTCCTCGAGTCCAAGGCGATCCGTCAAGGGATCGCCGAAAAGACCGAAAAGAAGCGACAAAAATTCCTGAAAGACGAACTCGAATGGGTCCGCGCCGGCGTGAAAGCACGTACCACCAAATCCCGCTCTCGTCTCGATGCCTTCTACGAAGTCAAAGACCAGGACGCCCCAGAGGTCGAAGGCGAAATCGACCTTCTCATCCCTCCCCCCCCTCGCCTGGGAAACACCATCGTTGATCTCGAAGACGTCTCATTTACCTACGACCTCGACAACGGACGAGAGTCCACAGGGCAAGTGTCATCCGCCCGCACCTTGTTCCGCCATCTCAATCTCTCTTTAGAGGAAGGCCAATGCACCGGCATCGTCGGGAAAAACGGTGTCGGAAAAACCACTCTCCTCAAAATCTGCCTCGACCAACTCGAACCCACCTCCGGCAAAGCCACCCTCGGCAAGCAAGTCAAGATCAACTACATCGACCAAACCCGCATGCAGCTCGATGGCACCGGCTCCCTTCTCGATGAAATCTCCGAAGGGAGCGAAAAAATTTCTTTCGGCAACGAAACCATCGGCGCCCGCGCTTACCTGAAACGCTTCCTCTTCTCCGACGAGCGCATCAACGAACGCGTCGATCTTCTCTCCGGTGGCGAACGCGCCCGCCTCATGCTCGCCAAGGTCCTCAAGACCGGCGGCAACCTTATCGTTCTTGACGAACCCACCAACGACCTCGATCTCCAGTCGCTCCGCATGCTCGAGGAAGCTCTCGCCGCCTTCCGCGGCACCATCATCTGCGTCTCCCACGATCGCTACTTCCTTGACCGCATCTGCGACCAAATCGTGGCGTTCGAGGACGATGGAGTCAAAGTCTCCCCCGGCAACTTTTCCTACTATCTCGAAAAGCGCCAAGCCCGCGAAAACGCCGAGCGCGCCCAAGCCACCGCCGCCAACCGCGAAGCCAAAAAACGCACCGCCGCCAAAAAAGACAAGCCGCGCAAGCTGACCCTCGCCGAAGCCAAGGAACTCGAAACTCTCGAGGACAAAGTCATGGAGTCTGACGAAGCCGTCACTGCCCTTCAGGAAAAACTCTCTTCCTCCGAAGTCCAAACCGACTACGAACAAATCCCCGTAGTCATGGCCGAACTCAATGCCGCGAAGCAGACCGCCGACCACCTCCTCCTGCGCTGGGAATTCCTAGAAGAGGTCAAAGCAAATACTCCTTCGTAAACGAAACTTTCGGACCTCTGTTCAATGGTCCTTCGGCCTCCATGTCCAAACAGGTCCCAGTGCTTCCCAACCCTACCATTGCTCCTATCCAGACCGTTAAGGCCACCCCCATGAAAAAAGGAGCAAATAAAATGGCGGGAGAATCACATGAGTAGCTACGTTACCGATAAAGCCGAGCTCATCGAAAAACGAACCCGTTAACTCCTTTCCACTCTCCATTCTCTACCTTAAATCCCCTTCCATGAGCGACATCCCAAACTGCCCCGAGTGCAACTCCGAATACGCTTACGAAAACGGTCCGCTTTTTGCCTGTCCCGATTGCGAACACGAATGGTCGGCCGAGGAAGCCACCGCTGCTGCCGAGGCTCTCATTCTCCGCGACGCCCACGGCAACGAACTCAACTCCGGTGATTCCGTCCAACTTACCAAGGACCTCAAGGTCAAAGGCACCTCCACCACCCTTAAGATAGGCACCAAGGTGAAAAATATTCGTATCTCTCCCGAAGCCGACCACGACATCGACTGCAAGGTCGACGGCATCGGCCCCATGAAACTGAAGTCGCAGTTCGTGAAGAAAATCTAGCCTCAACGAGGCGAAATCGCTCAGCCCAGATCAAAGCGAAGCGACGGCCTAGGGTTTATTAACCCGATTCCTGAGTGGCCAAGCCAACCGCGTCGGAGCATCAGCCGTTTGCCCGTAGGCCCTCCCTCCAACTCCGCAGCAAGGTCAGCTCTGCTTCGATCCAGCACTTGCTCCATTTCCTCACTGTCTCTCTATCGATCAAGCACACGGCTATTGTCTTCACCCTTCTCAAAACCATCTCTGCAATCGCGGAAGTGGTTTTTCTTTTGCCCTAGTCACCTCCCCTCTCCAACCTTTCAAGCATGATCTTCCGATTCGTGCTCCTGCTCATTCTGACTCTCCCGGGTTACGCCGCTCCAGACTGGGAAGACCAAGCAATCTTCCGCATCAACAAGATGCCCGCCCACACCGTCAAAATGCCCTTCCCCACCAAGGAGGCCGCCATGACCAAACTCCGCATGGAGTCTCCCTGGTGCCAGCTTCTCAACGGCGACTGGAAATTCTCCTGGGTCGATCACCCCGAAAAACGCCCGCTCGATTTCTTCAAACCCGACTTCAACGACTCCTCCTGGAAAACCATCCCCGTCCCCTCCAACGTCGAACTCCACGGCTACGGAACCCCCATCTACTGCAATCACCCTTACCCTTTTAAAAAGGACCCGCCCCATGTCATGGGCGAGCCTGAAAAGCACTTCACCACCTTCAACGAACGCAACCCCGTCTCCTCCTATCGTCGCACCTTCAGCCTCCCGGCTGATTGGGAACATCGCCAAACCACCATTACCTTCAATGGCGTCTCCTCGGCATTCTATCTCTGGTGCAATGGCCAAAAAGTCGGCTACTCGCAGGACTCCCGCACTCCCTCTGAATTCGACCTCTCCTCCTTCGTCAAGGAAGGCAAAAACACCCTCGCTGTCGAAGTCTACCGTTACTCCGACGGAGCCTACCTCGAATGCCAGGATTTCTGGCGCCTCTCGGGGATCTTCCGCGACGTCTACCTCACCTCAAATTCCAAAGTCGACCTCATCGACTACACCATTCTCGCTACCATCAATGACGACGGCACAGGCCGATTCTCCTTTTCATCTAAAGCCTCAGACACTTCAAAAACCGTCGGCCTCACCCTCGAACTCATCGATACCGACGACACCGTGATCTACGCGCCAAAGGAAGCTCCCAACCCTGGAAAAAACACCAGCATCATCCCCGGCGGACAAATCATTAAAGAGAGTTTCAAAATCAACCCATGGACCGCCGAAACCCCTTTCCTCTACACTCTCGTCATCGGCGTCGGTGAACTCGAAAAAGAACCCACTCATTTCTATTCCCACAAGGTCGGTTTCAAAACTTCCGAAATCAAAAACGGACAACTCCTCATCAACGGCCAACCCGTCCTCATCAAGGGTGTCAATCGCCACGACCACGACCCCGACACCGGCCACTACATCACCGAGGCCGTCATGCGCAAAGATCTCGAGCTCATGAAGCAACTCAACGTCAACACCGTCCGCACCTCCCACTACCCCAACGACCCGCGCTTTTACGAACTCTGCGACGAATACGGCATCTACGTCATCGCCGAAGCCAACATCGAATCCCACGGCATGGGCTACGGGCCCGAGTCCCTCGCCAAGGACCCCAGCTGGAAGGAAGCTCACCTCGACCGTATCACCAACATGGTCCACACCCTCAAAAATCAGCCCTCCATCATCATCTGGTCCATGGGCAACGAAGCAGGCGACGGCGTCTGCTTCGAATACTGTGCCGACTGGCTCCACAGGCGCGCGCCGGTCAAATACCCCGTCCACTACGAACGCGCCGGCCAGGCCAAACACGTCGACCTCTACACCCCCATGTACGCCGGTATCAACGGCACCCTCAACTACTGCCGCAGCGAAGAGAAGAAACCCCTCGCCCAACAACGCCCCCTCATCCAGTGCGAATACTCTCATGCCATGGGCAACTCCTCCGGCAACCTCTGGGACTACTGGGAAGTCATCCACCAGGAACGCCTCCTCCAAGGCGGCTGCATCTGGGACTGGGTCGATCAAGCCCTCCGCGAAACCAAAAACCCTCTCGCCACCCTCCGCGAAACCGGCGAACACAAAGTTCAAGTCGCCGGTGAACTCGACGCCGAAACCGGGCTCAACAAGGGCTACGTCCTCATTGCCGACAGCCCCGCCCTGCAAACACCCCGCGCCCTAGCCATCTCCGTCGAGCTCCGACCCTCCGACGCCAACGGCAGAGACAATCCCATCCTCACCAAAGGCGACAACAGCTGGGCTCTCAAACTCAACAAGGGCGGCGATCTCGAATTCTTCATCTACGATGGCACCTGGCGATCCGTCACCGCCCCCCTCCCCACGGACTGGGCTGGCAAGTGGCACACTCTCACCGGTTCCTACGACGGCAAAACAATCCGCCTCCTCTACGACGGCAAGGAACTCGCCAGCACCGATCACGCCGGAAAAATCGCCAAGAACACCTATGCTGTCGGTATCGCTCAAAACGCCCAATACCCCGATCGCTCCTTCTCCGGCGACATCCGCCGCGTCTCCATCCACAACGGACCCAGCCTCGACGACCAGCCCCTCCTCACTCTCGACCTCACCAAATTCACCCGGCCGGAAGGCGAACTCGAATTCTTCGCCTACGGCGGCGACTACGGCGACCATCCCAACGACAACAACTTCTGCTGCAACGGCATCATCAACGCCGACCGCGTCGTCTCCCCCCAAGGACCCGAAGTCCATAAGTCCTACGAAAACATCCACCTCACCTTCGACGATGAGAACTACGAATTCACTGTCCGCAACGGCTTCTTCTTCACCAATCTCGATCAGTTCGACGTCCACTGGGAACACCTCAACGAAGGAAAACTCGTCACTAGGAAATCCATCGCTCCCATCAAACTCGCTCCTCATAAGAAACAGGTGATCCCCTTTCCGGACATCGATCTCAAGGCCGGCCTCGAACAACACCTCACCTACTTCTTCACCCTCCGCGAGGATACCGCCTGGGCAAAAAAGGGCCACGTCATCGCCCAATCCCAGTTCAGAGTCGCTACGCCAGTTTCTTCCCCCTTCTTCGGAGGCGGAAAACTCGTGATTGATGGCCCGCGCGCCACCCTTACCGCCGGCAATCTTACCGGCATTGTCGATACCATGACCGGACAACTCACCTCGCTCACCAAAGGAGACACTGAGTTTCTGGCCTCACCCCTCCACCTCAACTTCTGGCGCCCGCTCATCGATAACGACAAGGGAAACCGCGCCGCCAACCGCAGCGGCATGTGGCGCGCCGCCGGACCCCAGGCAACGGTGACCTCCACCAAGTCCAACGGAGCGAGCCTCACCTGCGACCTGAAAATTCCCGCTGGCGACACCACCGGCCGAATCACCTATATGGCCAGTGACGACGGTCTCTACGTCAACGTCACCGTTTCTCCCAAAGGCAAACTCGGCGACCTCCCCCGCATCGGCATGCAGGCCACCATCCCCACCAGCTACGATAAATTCACTTGGTTCGGCAACGGCCCCCACGAGTCCCACGTCGACCGCAAAGCTAGCACCCTCGTCGGCCTCTACAAAAAATCCGTCCCCGACCTCTTCTTCCCCTACTCCGAACCACAGGAATCCGGCAACCGCACCGACATCCGCTGGATGACCCTTTCGGACAAAAAAGGCCATGGCCTCCACATCACCGCCCTCGACGGGAAACTCCTCGAAGGCGGCGCCTACCCCTTCCTCATGTCCGATCTCAAAGGCCTCCGTCACCCATGCGACATCCCCAAGCGCGACGTCTACACCATCAACATCGACCATCGCCAAACCGGTGTCGGTGGAACAAATTCCTGGGGCGCCCGCCCCCTTCCACAATATCAAATCAAACCCACCGGCACCTACTCCTGGTCCTTCCGCCTCCAAGGTAAATAACCCCAATATTATGCCCTCCCAACCAAAAGTCCTCATCGTCATCGGCGACGCCTCCGAAACCCTCGACACTCTCTATCCCTTCTACCGGCTCCAAGAGGCCGGCATCACTCCCGTGGTCATCGCTCCCGAAAAACGAACTTACCAGATGGTCATGCACGAAGTCCGCCCCGGCTGGACCATCACAAAGGAATGGGAAGGCTACCAACTCAAAGCCGACCTCGCCTTCTCCGAAGTCAACCCGGAGGACTACCTCGGCATCTTCTTCTCCGGCGGTCGTGCTCCCGAATACATCCGCGAAGATCTCGACCTCATTCGCCTCACCCAGTGGTTTTTTGATAACGACAAACCCATCGCCAGCGTCTGCCACGGTGTCGAAATCCCTGCCCGCGCCAATCGCGTCAAAGGCCGCCGGATGGCCACCGTCCCCAAGTGTCAATTCGACCTCGAAGTCTGCGGCGGCATCTATGTCAACGAACCCTGCGTCATCGACCGTAACCTCGTCTCAGGTCGCACCTTCCACGACAACGGCCACTACGTTGGTCCTTGGATTAAAATGCTCGAAGAAAGCATCACAACCTTAAAATGATCCCCGCTGGCTTCGAAGAAGACGGATACGTCATCATTCCGGGAGTAGTCCCCGCTTCAGCCATTGAGCGACTGGCCAAAGAAGCAGACCGTCTGAGACAATTATCCGGCTCGGCTTGCCTCCGCAATATCCGCGCCAAATCAAAGATCTTAGGGAGCCTTACTTTCCATAAGATCCTACCTCAAGGGTAACACCCGGTTCGAAGTATTCTCTTCGAGAAAACTGCCGCAGAAAACGGGGTTCTTCGAGTCATTCCCAGAAGCCATCTAAGCCGGATCGGGTTCAACCGGCAATCTTACTCCAAACGATCATCGTCGTTCTAACAGCCAGCACGCAGGCCACCACAAACCCGACCGAACAAATTCCCAAGATCCAGCGCGGAACCTTCCGTTCTCCGATGAGATCCTTCCGCGTTCCGAGATAGAGCAAGGCTCCCGCCAGCATCGGAAGGCCCAACACCGTGAGCGCTTGAGCAAAGGTAATCAATCCGACCGTCTCAGAAGCCCCCGAAAGCGACAACGCAGCCACCAGCATACCGATCAGCAAAGCAAGGCACGTTAATCGTCGCGGCATCACGTCCGACAAACGCCATCCCTTGCCCAGACTATCTGACAGGATAGTCCCACCAATCACCGCATTCACCAGAAAGGAGCTAAAGGCACCCGCCATAATCCCTAAACTGAAAATCACCTTCGCGCTCTTTCCGAACAAGGGTTCCAATTGCCGGGCTACGTCACCCACGCTCTTCAATTCCACCGTCTCGAGCCGTCCATGGAAAGTCAGTACGGAAGTGATGAGGATGAAAGAAGTCACTCCTCCTAAAACACAGATTCCAAAGATTGAATCACGTAACCCTTCCCGCCAGTCGGCCAATTTCCACCCCTTCTCGCGGACTAGATATCCTTGGTAAAAAGCTCCGCCAATCGAGAAGGTCGTACCAATCATTCCCAACAGCGGGATTAGGTCCCGCTTCCCCTCCTTCACTTCTCCGCCCACTGCTGGAGAACCGATTGAACCATACAGGACCACGATGAAGTTGCAGGTGAAGGCCAGAATCATGACCATCACCAAAACCTTCATGAGCCTCTCGATCTGTGAGTAGAGACTGCGAATACGAAAGAGGCAGAAAACAACGAAGAGATTGATCACCAACAACACTCCAAGCTTCGGCCCAAATCGGGTCAAATGTGTTCCGTCGCCGACATCTTCAAAGAGTGGCTCCAATCCCGCGATGATTGCCAGATTGTTGCTCGATTGAAACAAGGCCACCACCAAAAATAAAACCATCCCGACAAACAAGGAAGCCCCGCGCCCAAGACGAGCCGCCAGTTCCTCGCAGAGACTCCGCTCATAGGTCACCCCAAGGCGCGCTGCGAGAGCGACCATACCGATCATCAGAAAAGTTGACAGAGCTAGGACGAACCAGGCCGGAAACCCAAAGTCAGCTCCTACCTTTGAGCTCGTCAAAATACTCCCCGGCCCCAAGACCACGGCTGCAATAATAATGGTCGGGCCAATCTTCCCGGTTAGCTTTTTCAATCGTTCTATCATCTTGCTTCTCCGATCACGGTTCGTGGGTTCTCAACAATCACCTTCCGAATCTCAGCCTCGCTGAATCCCAATTCTTGCGAAAGATTATCGGCAATTCGCGGCATCGTCACGGTCGATCCAATCAAGTGACTCCCGTCCGGCGCCCGTGCCACCAAATCCGATCCGATCCTCACATCCCGTCCGAGAAAGCGATAATCACCCGGACCCATGCGGGCCGCCGCAATGGCATCCGTCACCATCACGATTTTTCCAATGCCAACAAGATCCAGATAGTTGCGTAAGGTCGCGAACGGCACATGAGCTCCATCAGGGATAAAGCTGATCCACAGTTCTTCACGAAGAGCCAGCACCCGTTGAATGATATTATCGTGGCGATTCAAATTCATCGGGCACCCGTTACCGAGATGCGTAAACATCCTCAGCCCGGCATCGATGGCCCCTCGTAGCTCTTCAAAGGTGGGGTCACAGTGGCCAGCAGCCACGCATACGCCCTTTTCGGTCAAGTGCTTTGTCACCGAAAAACCGGTATCGCGCTCGGGAGCAAGAGTCACGATCCGGGTCAACCCTTCCGCCGCATCAAGAAGACGATCAGCCACCGAAACTTCGGCAACCCGCGCATGCACAACAGGATGGGCTCCGATAAAACCTAGACTCTCATTCAAGAATGGGCCCTCAATATGAAACCCTCGAATCATTTCCGACCACTCCGGATCTTTCTCCCGCAACCTCACCAAACGCTCAATACGCCGACACATGACATCAACATCGTCAGTGATGATCGTTGCCAAAACCCCACCCACGCCATCCTCTTTCAAAGCAGCGCACACAATCGCCAGACTTTCGGCGTTCAGATCATCGCCGTTAAAATCAACACCCGCATATCCGTTTGTCTGTAAATCGAAGGATTTCATTTCTCTTCCCTTCGTTCAAAAAACTCCCGGGCTCGTAATTCATCAAGCGGCAAGTCTACCGGCGTTCTCTCAGCCGCTGAGATCTGAGCCGCCCAACCTAAGTCCGCCACGGCGGCCGAGTTCACAAAACTCAGAAACGATTGCTCGCCCTTCCGAATGCACTCCAAAAAATGAGCCACACATTCTCCGGTCTGATGCTTCATCACATCGCCGCTATCCGGAGTGCTTGTGTCGACCGGCCATTGATGTGCCTCCAGCCCCTCTGCCTCACATCGTGAAGCATCCAAAGGATACACCCATCGCCCCTCTGTCGATTTCTCCGACCAAAAGCGAACCTTTTGGGGACGATCCAGCTGCGAATCAAAAATTAAGCCGCCCTCCGTGCCATGGATATTGTGATAGGCATCATAACCGTTTGCCTGATCGACGTTTCCAAAACACAGCCCGGCCGCTCCGTTGCTGAACTCAATGTGCAAATTCCAAATCGCGGGGATATCAAAGTCCCGGCGATGCACCGTGCTACTCGTGGCATAGACCCGCACCGGGGTGGCCCCTTGCTCGGCCATGATGTTCAACATCACCGAGAGCGAATGAATAATGCCCATTCCAATCGCATCTCCCATTCTCTCTCCCGAAAGCTTCCACACCTTGTCATCTGCGATGTTGATGGGATGCCGGTAGTTGACTTGAATCTGCGTAATAGCCCCAAAGACTCCTTCTGCAGTCATGCGCCTGATCCGATTCTCTAGCGCATCAAAATTCATGAGGTAGTCGACAAAAGTAACCTGCCCGGGATTGGCCCTCTCCAATTCGATTTGCTGTAAAAAATCATCGTAGCGCGTCGCACAGGGCTTCTCACAGAAGACATGCTTGCCCGCCTTAAGGGCTGCGATGGCCTGGAGGCCGTGTGCCTCATTGGTGCTACAGATAAAGACCGCATCGAGAGCAGGCGACGACAACATGCTTTCGTAGTCGCTAAAATAAAGATCCTCACTCAAGCCCAGCTCCGTGAGCACCTCTACCGCTCGGTCACGCCGGCGTTGATGGACCCCGACAATCGAGACCTCCTCTTGTTCGGTCAGTCGCTTTAATAAGGTCGCTCCCATCCAACCCGCCCCCACCAATCCAACTCCAATTGAACTCATTGGGAAACCCCTCCTTCGTTCAGCAGAATTGCAGCCGGACCATCGAGATACAAATGACAATCCTCATGCTCCTGCAAGATCGAAGCGGGAACCTTCGCAGTAACCTCACCCTCTACCGCATTTCGCACCGCTTCAGATTTACGCTCATCCGGAACGGTGCAAATGATGGACCCGCTCTTCATGATCTGACGAACCGACATCGAGATCGCCTTTTCAGGCACCGCTTCCAGACTTGGAAACCACCCCTCCCCGAACTGCTGCTGGCGACAAGCTTCATCCAAATCCACCACCAGGTACGGCTTCACGGTGTCAAAATCGGCCGGGGGATCATTAAAGGCAAGATGCCCGTTTTCACCAATCCCAACAAAAGCCACATCAATCGGAGCTTCAGCGATCAATTCTCCCATCCGACGACATTCCGCCTCGGGGGCGTCCTCTGCATCAATGTAGTGAAAAGCTCGAACCGGACCTGGCAAGCGATCCTCAAACCTTTCCTTGAGATATTTTCGAAACGATGCCGGATGCTCAATCGACAGGCCCACGTATTCGTCCAAGTGAAATACCGTCACCTTGTCCCATTCAATTCCTACCTCCTGCGTGAGGGCCTCCAGCATTTCAAACTGCGAAGCACCCGTCGCAACGATGATATTGACCTCTCCCATTTCCCGGAGAGATGCCCGCATTTTCACCGCGCCAGCTGCGGCTGCGGCGACGCCCATCTCTTCCTTCGTATCAAACCGCTGATAGTTCATTGACGGGGATGGTGAAGGACCTCCTTGTCAGGTCAATCTCATTGCTCGACACCTTGTCTTTACCATCGACATCTCACTTCCCCACCCGACATCCTTCCATCATGACTTTTCCGCGCCGACACTTTCTCAAAAACACCACCGCCCTTGGGCTTGCCGGATCACTCGGTTTTAACCTAAAGCTTCACGCCTCCCCTGCTTCAACCCTCCTTAAAATAGAAACCATCAGTCAACTGCCACATCTCTATCACGGTTGGCCAACCTTGACCCGACGAGCCAACGGCCAACTTCTCGTGGTTTGCTCCGGGGGCCGGGAACAACATGTCTGCCCCTTCGGGAGGGTTGATCTCCAAAGATCCGACGACAACGGCAAGACTTGGACTTTTCCACGGACCATCCTCGATGGCCCCATTGATGACCGCGATGCCGGAGTCCTCGAGACCGCCAAAGGTTCCATCCTCGTCACAACCTTCACCTCTCTCGCCTATGCCAGCCACATCCCCAATGACACCCGCCGCGCACGCTGGCTCGCCGCCCACAATCGCCTCTCGGAAGAAGAGCGTAAAAACGAACTCGGTCAATGGATGGTTCGCTCAACCGATGGCGGAATCACTTGGTCCGAGCGCTACCCCACCATCGTCAACAGCCCCCACGGCCCCACCCAACTCTCGGACGGTCGCATCCTCTATGCCGGGAAAAAGCTCTGGACCGAAGGAAAAGAAATCGGGGTCTGTGAATCGCGCGACGATGGCCAAACATGGAAGTGGCTCGCACCCATCCCAACCCGGGAAGGCGACCATCACCGCGACTACCATGAGCTCCATGCCATCGAAGCCGCCAATGGCAGCCTCATTGTCCACATCCGAAACCACAACAAGGCAAACTCCGGGGAAACCCTCCAAAGTGAGTCCCTCGACGGAGGCAGGACGTGGTCCATCCCACACTCAATCGGAGTTTGGGGTCTCCCCTCTTTCCTCACCCGCCTTCGCGATGGCCGTCTCCTGATGAGCTACGGTCATCGCCGCAAGCCATTCGGAAACCAAGCCCACGTCAGTGCTGACCATGGAAAAACGTGGTCGTCGCCGCTGATAATCTCCGGCGATGGACCCTCCGGCGACCTAGGCTACCCGAGCACAGTTGAACTCGAGGACGGAACTCTCCTCACTGTTTGGTATGAGAAAACAGCACAGTCCAAGTTTGCGGTCCTGCGTCAGGCGCATTGGAAACTCACGTGAAAACAACTGCAAAGTTTTAAACTGAATGCCGGCTCTCATTGAAAAAACGCCCATCTTCAGCTATCAACAATCGCTGACAACAGCGAAAATTTGGGGGGCAGGAATCCCCTTCCCTTTGTATTCCAGGGAGGACGAAATGGGCGTCGATCTTCATCATCATCCCGGGTCGCGAGAACACATAAAACCACGTCCGTTGTTACACGGCACGTCGTTGGTTCCGATAAACACTAGGAGTCATGCCTACGATTCTTCCAAATTGCCGGGTAAAAGAGCTCTGATCACTGTAGCCGCAGGTGAGTGCAATCTCAGTCAGGGGATCGGAAGAGTTTCCGAGCAAGTGACACGCCGCATCGATCCGGCAGCGACTGATATATTGCTTCGGTGACAGCCCCAGCAGCGTCTCCATTCGCTGGTTGATTTGATACGTCGACAGACCGGTAGCTTCGGCGAGATCTCCGAGACGAAGCGGTTGATCCAGGTGCCGCTTGACGTATTCCATCACCTCGGCCAGAGACTCAAGATCCTTGGGACTTGAGGCAATCCCATCGACATCCCGCGAAATCCCGGCCAGCCCTACCACGCGACCTTCGCCACCTTTGAGCGGTCTTTTCCAGGTCAGACACCAACCCTGTCGCCCATCGGGATAAATGTGTAATTCCAGCTGGCTTCGAATCGCAGCCCCGCCTGCCAAAATAGCGCGGTCCTGTGATTCAAAATCCTTCCCCAACGGCCCCGGAAATACCTCCCCGGCCGTTTTTCCCAATAGATCGTCCTTACCTCCCCCTCCACAACGTTTCACCAACGTCTCGTTCACAAAGACATACCGCCCGTCTTCATCTTTGACAAAGTAAACGGTATCCAAGACATCATCAAAAACCTCGTCGCCTCCAAAAGGATCAGCGAGCGACTCCAAAAAATGCAACTGACTCGATTTTTTCACGCCTTAAAACCATCAAAAACCTTGTGCGAAAAATACCTCTCCATCCGGTCCGGGAATACCGTCACCACTTGCGCGTGCTCACCCAAATCCGCCGCGACCATGAGCGCCGCCGCGAAATTCAAACCCGAACTGGGGCCGACCGGAAATCCCTTGGCCCACAATTTACGAGTCAGCTCCAAACAAGCGGTATCCCCCACTTCCCATTCACAAAGATTCTCGCATTCCCATTCCGAATAAATCTCGCTGATATCCTCGGCCACTCCCGGAACGTCCGCGCTAAAACGAAGACTGCAACATTCGATATTCGGTCCAAAAAGTTCTCCCTGACGCGGAATTGCAACATGCGCGGTGACATGACATCCGGCGGCATCGAAGGCTTCATACAATCCTCGCAAAGTTCCTCCGGTTCCTACTCCACTCACAATCGCATCGACGCAGCCGCCAGGAATTTGAGAGAGGATCTCCGATCCCGTAAAAAGCCGGTGGGCTTCCGTGTTGTCTGAATTGGCAAACTGCCGTCCCAAAAAATACCCTTCCTCATCGGCGGTCCGGGCCGCCTCTTGCAAAACCTCGAGCATCGTTCCGGACACTCGACGCACCTCACCGCCATAGGCTTTGACAATACACTCCCGTTCCGAGGTCGCACTGTCAGGAATGAAGGCGATGAAGTTGAGTCCCATCTGACTGCAAGCGAGGGCAAACGCGATGCTTGTAGAGCCACTCGATGCCTCCACCACCGTGCTTCCGGGCCGCAATTTCCCGGCCCGCCATCCCTTCTCGAGAATGTGCCGCGCGATCCGATCCTTGGTTGAGCCGCTGGGATTCATAAACTCCAGCTTGCACCAGATCGTCCGTCCGCCATCCAGGCTCACCGGCACAAGTGGGGTTGCTGGGATCTGATGAATGTAACGGCCCCCCGTGGGTAGGCGGTCTTGCCTCTGAGTCATAAAAACGACCATAGACACCCACGTGATGATTCCAAGATCAGGAATGGACCTTCTTTTGACAAAATCACAATCGCAAACTTAGTTTACAGACAAGACAAACGTATTTCTTTCGGCCATCATCTCCCCATGACCAACGAAGCGAATCGCCCGATTTTTGAAGGCTGCATCCCCGCCTTGATGACACCCTGCGATGAAGGAGGCAAAATCAACTATGACGCCCTCGTCGAAACCGCCCAAAGTCTCATCGAAAAAGGCATGCGGGGCGTCGTCTATTGCGGCTCCATGGGCGACTGGCCCCTCCTCACCGATGACCAACGCATGGAAGGCATCCGCCGCCTCGTTGAAGCTGCCATCCCAACCGTAGTCGGAACCGGCGCCCAAAATACGGCCATCGCCGCTACCCATGCCGCCCATGCCCGCGAGGTTGGCGCCGATGGGCTCATGGTAATCCCGCGCGTCCTTTCCCGGGGCAGTTCCTCAGCCGCCCAGGCCCACCACTTCAGCGAGATTCTAAAAGCCGGTGGCGACCTCCCTGCCGTCATCTACAACTCCCCCTACTACGGCTTCGAAACAAAAGCCGACCTCTTCTTCTCCCTTCGTGAAGCATTTCCCTCGCTCGTCGGCTTTAAGGAATTTGGTGGAGCAGACTCTCTGAGCTACGCCGCCGAAAACATCACCAGCGCCGACGACTCCCTCATCCTCATGGCTGGTGTCGACACCCAAGTCTACCACGGCTTCGTGAATTGCGGCGCAACCGGAGCCATCACCGGTGTTGGCAATGCTCTTCCAAAGGAAATCCTCAGATTCATTGAACTCTGTGAATCCGCCGCCAAGGGAAACACTCAGGACCGCCGTTACGCCCTCGAACTTTCCGAAGCCCTCACCGTCCTCTCCACCTTCGACGAAGGCCCTGACCTCGTCCTCTACTACAAAGAGCTCATGGTTCTCGAAGGACACTCCGCCTACCAGCACCAGATTAATTCCTACGACCAGCTTTCTCCTTCCCAAAAGCAATTCCTCCACAGCCAGCACGCCCTCTTCCGCAGTTGGTGGTCCAACTGGGAAGGCAAAGCGTAACCCAAGCCTACGGAGCTTGGACTTTAGCCTGAGCCGCCGAACCCAGAAAAAAGAGCCGAAAGCTCCAACTTTTGATTCACATGACTTCCATGAAAATCATCGACTCCCACACCGGCGGCGAACCCACCCGTACCGTCATCTCCGGCCTCGCCACTCCTATCGGAGCCGCCGCCACGCGAGACTTTCTCGCCGCCGAAGCCGACTGGATTCGAACCTCTCTCATCAACGAACCCCGTGGCTTCGATGCCATGGTGGGCGCTTTTCTTTGCCAACCCACCGACCCCACCTGTGTCACTGGTGTCGTTTTCTTCAACAATGTCTCCTATCTCCACGGTTGCCTCCATGGCACCATAGGAGTAGTCGAAACGCTCACCCACCTCGGCCGCATCGAACCCGGCGACCACCGGATCGAAACCACCTCCGGCATTGTCACCGCAACCCTCTCCGAGGATCATTCGGTGACCGTTGCCAACATCCCCTCCTATCGCTACGCCGAAGCCACTACCGTCGAAGTCCCCGACTACGGCCCCGTCACCGGCGACATCGCTTGGGGAGGCAACTGGTTCTTCCTGATCTCCGACCAAGGCCCCGCCGTCCGATACGAAAACATCGATGCTCTCACCGATTTCACGTCAGCCGTCCGCAACGCACTCGAAATCCAGGGAATCACCGGAGCAAACGGCGAAGAAATCGATCACATCGAATGCTTCGCTCCCCCCGCTTCCGGCATCGCCGCCAACTCCCAAAACTTCGTCCTCTGTCCCGGCAAGGCTTATGACCGCTCTCCTTGTGGCACCGGAACCAGCGCCAAAATCGCTTGCCTCGCCGCCAGCGGCACCCTTGCTGAAGGCGAAACTTGGCAACAGGCCAGCATCATCGGCACCATTTTCAATGGTTCCTTCCAATCCCTCCCCGATTCTGAAAAAATCACTCCGATCGTCACCGGTCGAGCCTTCGTAAACGGCGAAACCACTCTCGTTCTCAATCCCGACGATCCTTTCCAACACGGCATTAACTTCTAAAACTTCCTACTATGACACTCACCGGACATTCCTTCCTCGGCTCAAAACGCGCCCCCGACACCTCGCAAACCTTCCACGTTTCCAATCCCGCCACCGGCGAACAATTGGAACCCGCCTTCCATTCGGCTTCAAAGGAAGACCTCGTAAAGGCCATCTCCCTCGCCTCCTCCGCCTTCCCAGCCTACTCATCCATTTCTCCCGAAACACGCGCCGCTTTCCTCCGCACCATCGCCGAAAATATCGACACCCTCGGCTCTGAAATCACTCCGCGTATGATGGCCGAAACCGGCCTCCCCGAAGGTCGCTGCCAAGGCGAACGCGGCCGCACCGTCGGCCAACTCCGCATGTTCGCCGACCTCATCGAAGAAGGCTCATGGGTCGATGCCCGCATCGAAATCGCCCAACCGGACCGCGCTCCCATCCCCAAACCCGACCTCCGCTCCATGCGCCGCCCGCTCGGCCCAGTCGCCGTCTTCTGCGCTTCAAACTTCCCCCTCGCCTTCTCCGTCGCCGGAGGTGACACCGCCAGCGCCCTCGCCGCCGGCTGCCCTGTCATCGTCCGCGCCCACGCCGCCCACGCCGGAACTGCCGAAATCGTCGCCAGCGCCATCCAGGCCGCCGTCGGCGAATGTGATATGCCCGAAGGCACCTTCTCAATGATCTATGATGCCGACATTGACCTTGGCACCGCCCTCGTCAAGAACCCCGGCATCAAAGCCGTCGGCTTCACCGGTTCCCGTGCCGGCGGACGCGCCCTCATGGACGCCGCCGCCGCCCGGCCCGAGCCCATCCCTGTCTTCGCCGAGATGAGCTCGGTCAATCCCATCTTCATCCTCCCCGGAGCCATGGCCGAACGTGGTGAAACCATTGCCCAGGGCCTCGTCGGTTCCGTCACTCTTGGCGCGGGTCAATTCTGCACCTGCCCCGGCCTCGTCTTCGCCGGAGTATCAGAAAACTTCGAAACCACCCTCAAAAACGGCTTCTCCGAAGTCGCCGCCGCCACCATGCTTCACGCGGGCATCCATCAAAACTACACCAAGAGTCTCACAGAACTTCAAAGCCAACCCGGCGTCGAAACCATCGAACAAGTCGACTCCTCCAAAGGCAACAATGCCGGAGCCACGATCCTCAAGGCTTCCGCATCCACCTTCATCGCAAACCCCGCCCTCAACGAGGAAATCTTCGGCCCTTCTTCCCTCGTCATCGAGTGTGGATCAAAAGAAGACATGCTCGCTGCAGCAACTCAACTCGAAGGCCAGCTCACCGCCACCGTCCACGGCACCGACGAAGAACTCGCCCAAGCCGGAGACCTTCTCCAAACCCTCGAACAAAAAGCCGGCCGTCTCATTATCAACAGCTTCCCCACCGGAGTCGAAGTCAACTCCTCCATGGTCCACGGCGGCCCCTACCCAGCCACCTCGGATGGTGCCAGCACCTCCGTCGGGACCGGAGCCATCCTCCGCTACACCCGCCCGGTCAGCTGGCAAGATTTCCCCGAGTCAATGCTTCCCGACGAACTCAAGATTTCCAACCCCCGCAACATCTCCCGCCTCATCAATGGCTCCCCTGAATGCTAGTGGTGTCGCAAAATTCAAAAGCTTGCGAACGACCTAGCGATCCACTTTTAGCCATCGGCTATTAGCCAAAAAACCAATCGCTAAGCGCCAATCGCGGGGTCTCACCACCACCTTCCAACTCCCACCCAACCCTCCCATGCCTCAAGACATCCTCATCGTCGGTGGCGGAGTTGTCGGTCTCTCCACTGCCCACTACCTCGCCCAATCCGGCCACGCCGTCCGCATCATCGAGCGCGATGACTCCTACTCCCGCAGTTGCTCCGAGGGCAACGCCGGCATGATCGTTCCCTCCCACTTCATTCCCCTCGCAGCCCCCGGCGTCATCACCCAGGGCCTGAAATGGATGCTCAACCCCAAGAGCCCCTTCTTTCTCCGCCCCCGCCTCTCCCCGTCCCTCGCTCGCTGGATCTGGCTCTTTGCCAAACACTCCACCAAAAAACACGTCGCCAACACTCAGGAACTCCTTCGCGACCTCTCGCTCGAAAGCCGACGCCTCCACGTCGAACTCTCCGAACAAGAAAACTTCCCTCTCGCCCAAAAAGGCCTCCTTATGCTCTGCCAGTCCGAGGCCGGACTCGAAGAAGAAGCCGAAGTCGCCGAACACGCCCACCAACTCGGCCTCCAAGCCGAAGTCTGTGACCCCACCCGCCTCAGGGAACTCGAACCCAACGCCCAAATTGAAGCCAAAGGCGGCGTCTGGTGGCCTCAGGATTGTCACCTCTCTCCTCAGAAATTCATCACCGCCCTCCGTAACTCCATCGAAAAAAATCGCGGGCAATTCATCATCGACGAAGTCACCAAACTCACTGCCGCCAACGGCAAAGTCGAAAGCGTCACCACCAAATCTGGAAAAACTCACCAAGCCGAAACCATCATCCTCGCAGGCGGAATCGACACCACCGACCTCGCCCAACAAATCGGTCTCAGCCTCCCCATGCAAGGCGGCAAAGGTTACTCTGTCACCCTTCCAACGCCTAAAGCCAACCCACTCCTCTGCTCCCTCCTCAAAGAAGGACGTGTCGCCGTCACCCCCATGGGCGACACCCTCCGTGTCGCTGGCACCATGGAAATCTGCGGTAAAGACACCTCCATCAGCAAAGCCCGCCTCCAGGGCGTGATCGAAGCCTTTTGCAAATTCTACCCCCAATACCAACCCTCCGACTTCGCAGACCTCACCCCCTGGGTCGGCCTCCGTCCCTGCTCCCCCGACGGCCTCCCCTACCTCGGCCGCGCCCCAAAACAAAACAACCTCATCATCGCCACCGGCCATGCCATGATGGGGCTCTCCCTCGCCCCCGTCACCGGCAAACTCGTCGCCAATTTGGTTGCCGGAGACGAAGCAATCGTCAGCCTCGATCAGCTTGCTCCTGGAAGATTCTGATTGAACTCCTTTAAGATGCGGAACCAGTGCTGTCGCAGACAACTCCAATCGCCATTCCGAATGGCGACACACCACAGCCCGACTTCAAAACATTCTCACCAGAGATCCGAGTCGCCACAAATACGCATAAAACAAATCTTACTCACGGAAACACTGACAGCTTTGATCTGTCAGCGTTCAAAAACTCATCCCATCCAGGGTGCCAATTCCCGCTGCAGGGCGACATTCAGCGTCGCGTGGAACTCCTCAGGGAGTTCAATCGTGGCCCGCTTTCCAGCTCCACTTTGAATGTGTAACACGACCGGAACTTCCCCGGGATATTCAGCAAGAATGCCTTTGATTCGATGAAGATCATCAGGAGTATTTCGTCCTGTCCACAACGTCAATTCGACGAATCCATTCTTCTTCACTCGCTTCTCTTTCAACTCACGAATCTGCGATCCCGTCAGACGGAGTTGCTCGGTTCGGTCGTCAACCGTCACTTGTGCTTTTAATTGAATCACTTTCCCCGCCATCATTAACCCCGCATCGCGTGCCGGAAGGTAACTCTCGCTCCAGCAAACCATTTCCCGGTCGCCGGTAAAGTCCTGGATCACAACCACCCCGAAAGGCTTTCCCGCCTTGGTGACTTTGTGCTCCACACTTCGAATCATTCCGGCGAAAGGGAATCGGGCCCTCTTGTCGCTGAGGTCCACTTCATCAAGCAGGCCTAATTTAATAAATCGATCCGAGTCCACCACTCCACGAAATTTATCGAGAGGATGCCCGGTCACATAAAACCCCAGAAGCTCCTTCTCATGCTCCAGCCGTTCGTCCTTTGTCCACTCTTCTGGAGCTGGAGAATCCGCTGTCACCGGAGGAGGCACGGCAAACTCCATCGCATCAAAAAGTCCACCCTGTCCCGAAGCCCGATCTTTCTGGGCATTGCTGGCACTGGCCACCACCTTCTCAACACGATCCGTCATTCCCGCCCGGGTCTCTCCGGTCCAATCCATAGCACCTGCCTTGATGAGATTCTCCAGGATCCGCTTGTTGATGACTTTGGAATCAAGGCGATTGCAAAAATCATCCAAGGATTCAAATTCCCCATTTTCCTCGCGCTCCTTGATCGCCATCGCCATGGCAGCGGCACCCACGTTTTTAATGGCCGAAAGCCCGTAACGGATTCCCTGCTTCCCTCCCAAGATCTCCTCGGGTGCGAAGCGAAGCTTCGATTGGTTCAGGTTCGGTGGCAGAATTTCGAATCCCATCCGGAAACATTCGTTCACAAACACGCTAATCTTGTCCGTGTTAGTAATTTCGTTTGAGAGAAGAGCCGACATAAACTCGATCGGATGATTAGCCTTCAGGAATCCCGTCCAATACGAGATGAAGCCGTAACACGCCGAGTGTGATTTGTTGAAACCGTATCCCGCAAAGCCCGCGATCTTGTCAAAAATCAAGTTGGCATTGCGCTCGTCGATTTGGTTCATCTTGAAGGCCCCCTCCACGAAGATCTCCCGCTGTTTCGCCATCTCGGACGGCTTCTTCTTGCCCATCGCGCGACGGAGAATATCGGCGCCACCAAGAGTATAACCCGCGAGCATTTTCGCAGCATTCTGCACCTGCTCCTGATAAATCATCACCCCATAGGTGTCTCCGCAAATCTCCTCAAGAAGTGGGTGCTCATACTTCGGCTGGCTGCGACCTTCTTTCACCTCAATCATCTGGTCGATGTATTGCATCGCCC
>Ga0307999_1000087_pt1 | contig 23816 bp, 24 predicted proteins | sample Neamet1_FD_203158 | JGI IMG/M metagenome (GOLD analysis project Ga0307999, IMG submission 203158) | Marine microbial communities from water near the shore, Antarctic Ocean - #1 | ecosystem: Environmental > Aquatic > Marine > Unclassified | place: Southern Ocean | collected 2014-06-04 | reverse complement strand
CACAGCTCTCGCGGCTCATCGAAACCGCCATGCATTGGGATTTTTTATTCAAGTCCTCCTTTTGGCAGGTCTAATGTTTGCCTTTGCTCGTCATGAGGCCGATCGCTCACGTCCGAAGCTCTGGCTGGTTTTCTTCTTCATTTTTTTCACTGGCGAAATACTGAGTTACTTCATCGGTAGTCGGACCTTGCTCGTTATCAGCAGCAGCATGGTCCTGGCGCTGAAACTTTGGTTCGATGTCGATTGGGGGAAAGCGACTCTCATCACGGTGGTTCATCTGCGCTGCTCTCGAACTTGGAATGGACGGTTTGGATTTCGATCCTGAAGAGCAACTTCACGAATCGCTCCAGTTTGATGACCTGATAGGGTCGCCTTGGCGGTTCTCGAACTCATTTGCGGAGATGGAAAAGGAGCACGGAGAGGAAGGCTTCTTTCTGCCTTCGTTTTCGGAGGGAAGTGTGGGGCGGATGAGCGCTTCGCGATGAGTTGGTCCGGGCGAAGAGGGCTTGAAGATTCCGGTTGGGACGAAGGTGGAATCTTAGGGAGCTGTGATTCTCATCTGAAAGAATCGACTGGGATCGACTAGAGGGACGACGAGGGTCTGCTCGTGTCCCGTGGCGATTCCGGGGGTGGCTTCGATCACTGGGAAAGAGACAAGGTCGGTTCCGCTCTCGAGGGTATAGTGGTATCCGGGAATGGTCTGATAGATCAACTCGCCGTTTGCCTTGAGGGTGACCGGGGTGTTTCTAATTATCGAACCATCCCAGTATTTTTGGGCGTGGGTGAAGGCGGCCTGTCCAATTTCCGCCCCCATGATCCGGCCCGGTCCATCATCGGGAGAAACGTGAATTCCGCCGTAAATTCGCGATTCGCCGGCCTCGTCGGCCGCATCGTAATAGGTGGCCCATTGCAAGGTCATATCGGTTGTCGGGCCGGCTTCGAATTGAAGATCTCCTGCCGGGATCGTGTAGGAGGAAATCCCTCCGGGGAAAAACGGAGTCCCCGTGATCAGGGTCATGATTTCGGCCGCAGCCCGGCTAAATCCGGAATGTCCTGAAACGTATCCTGCAAAGGCCGGAGTCACGAAAGTGTCCTGTTGGTAGGGCAACCATTCCTTGGCAAGGATCCACTCACGCCCACCTACCTGCGTCTCGGGATTATCCGGTTCGCCGGGCCAGGCATGGACCGCGATTTCCCCAAGATGTCCGGAGAGGTGGCTGTGGTAGCTGCCAATCGTGCCGGCAGTAATTTTCTCCGCCAATCCCGGGACGATGGGCAACTCTCCATTATATCCGAGATATCGAATGGCTGAAATGGGACGCACGTAGTCATAGTGTTCCTTCACTCCCCACACGGCGACGGCGGTATTATGGAGCGCTGCATTGAGAGCGAGGTAGAGTTTTAATTCCCACTCCATCGTTTCCAGCACAGGGCCGGTGTTGGCAATTCTAAGCTCAAGCGAGGGGTCATCGAGAATGGTATCGGTCACGTCATTGGCCAGAACATTCCAGTGTCCCGGGGGAGTTTCCGATCCAGGCCCGTCCGCCCAAAATTCGGCGACACATCGACCAAAGTCAGCATGCAGCACGATGTTGTCAGGGTAGGGCGCTCCGGTCACGGGGTTGACCACGTGGCCGCTTCCGTCATTTGTTCCGAGGGGATTATTGCCGCGAACGGAAGGCGAGAGGTTAATGGTCGTCGGGTCAGCTGGGTCGAGCACGGCCGAATATTCTAGAACCTCAACTGCGTTGTTCTTGCAGTCGAGGTCTCCTGTTTCCCCCAACTTGGGAGGCTCGCCGGGGTCGAAATAGAGTCCGTTCGAACTGAGGTCGAATGAAAAGAGGCCGAAACCTTTCACGCTTCCCCAGTGCGGGCTGACGAATTGCTGGATTTTGGAAGCAATCTGTCCGTTTTGGGTAAAGGCCACGCTAAAGGCCAGAGGCTGCCATCGGTTGAGATCCGACCATCCGTTCGGGTAGCTCGATGCGGTGTCGTTGGTGGCAAGAATCAGAGGTGAGTTTACTGGAGAATAACCCGTGTCATCGCGGTAACCCGGATCAGTGCTTTCGTTGGCCCCGTCTCCTGCCCCGTAGCTGATGATGGATGCCGCGATACGGTTTCCCACCACATCGGGTGATTCTCCGGTGGCGGAGGTTTTTGCGGCATCATACCCCAATCCAGCCATGAGGTCATCAAGAGCAGGCAGGGTGGTGGAGGCTTTTGTCGAAAATGAATAGCGGTGTTTGAGTATACGATACGCGGCATAGCTGATCGCTTCCTCACGGGCTTCCCTGAGGGTGGATCCATCCGGCACATCGGCATTTTCATTATGAAGATACCCGATCGCTTCAGTCTCGTAAGCGGCCCAAGCATCCCACATCGCAGCGGATAAATGGAAGAGATTGCGCGCATGGACTGTGGGTGCGGGGAAATCGATCCGAATTGCCGCTAGGTTTTCTTCGTTCCACATACGCACCACTGTTTTTGCCGGGGTGAGCGAAGACGTCACAAGTAGCCCGATCAGAGGAATCATCATTCGCTTTGCGGTCGGATACGCTTTGATCTGCATCTCACTGGAATGTAAGCGCCTCACCTTGAATAGACAAACCGGAATTCGAGGATAAGTTTTAGATAGAGGGGAGGCTTCCCGGGCTGACAATCAGGAGACAATTTCCTCTCAAGACGTTTATAAAACCCGGATTGGCATGCCTTTGATCCGGGGTCACTAGTATTCCTCGCCCGGTCGTCAGGACTTTCACTTTCTCTCTACTCTATGCAAATTTCCTGCCCTCATTGTTCGACCGCGCTTGATGTGACCCTGGAGCATCTTGGGGAACAGGTGCAGTGTCCGGCTTGTCAGAATCGTTTGACGGTGCCGTCCGAGATTGTCCCGGCTGAGGGAGCGTCAGGCCCGAAGCATCTGGAGCGGACCGGTTGGGAAGAGGGAGATCATGCCAACGTGAGCTTTGGAATGAGTTTGCTCATTGGGGCGGGGATCACAGTGCTTTTCCTTCTGTTGATGGTTCCTTTCAAAGGGACGCGGCTTGGCGAACTTTTTCTCGACCGAGGTTGGGTGAACTTTGTGGAGACCTTCCTCTTTTGTTGGGGCCTCGTCATTTTTGGGATGAAGTGGAAGAAGAACCAGAGTCAGGAAAGGGCGACTCTTTTGAACCTCTTTCCAGAGCATTTGGGGAGGGAAATTCATGTGGGGAATGTGTGGGTTTCATTGGCACGGTGATCGGATTGTCGGCGAGGTGGCTTTTAAAAGGCGAAAGAACGACCCAAGGCGCATTGCCTTCTTCCAAAGCGGGGGAGGATGTTGAAGAGTCTCTTACTAGGGAGCGCCAGCCCCAAAGAGTTTTACTCCTCAGTGGCAGTCACCTTTTCGGCCTTAACTCGCGAGAAACCAGCAGGGTTATTTGCCGGGACAACTCTAGGCGCTGAGACAAATCAAGTGAGCAGGGTTCGCTTCGTCCCAGAGCTTTAACCTGCCGTTAGGTTTCATGTTACTGCGCCGCAGGGTTAGAGGCCGCGGAGTTCGTTGCTGGCGTTGCCGATGGACTTGGTGGGGACGCCCATGCGTTTCATCATTCCGACGTAGAGGCTGGCGAGGGGGGCGTTGTCATTGGCCTTGAGATGGCGGCCGGTTTTGAGTTGGCCGTTGGCTCCGCCGGCGAGGACGACTGGAATGTCTTTGGTGGCGTGGGCGTTGCCATCGCGGATGCCAGAGCCGAAGAGGACCATCGAGTTGTCGAGGACGTTGCCTTCGGGGAGGCTCTTTATTGCCTTGAGAAGGTAGGCGAGCTGGGCGGAGTGCCAGGTGTTGATGCGCTGGTATTGGTCGAGCTGTTTTTGGTCGCCTTTGTGAGACGGTTGGTTGGTGAGGCCGCTGATGACGGTGAGGTGCTCTTTGAGCGCTTCGAGGGGACTCAGGATGGGGGAGAGTTTGAAGGATTTCCCGCTGCCGCTGGGAGTCCATTTATCGGTGCGGACGCCATTGGGCATGAAGAGGCAGGCCATGCGGACGGGGTCACCAGAGGAGGCGGTCTGTCCGTAGAGGGGACGCATTGCTTCGAGGAAAGGGAGGGCGAGGGTGGCGCCAGCGCCGCGAAGGAGTTGGCGGCGGGAGAGTTGCCAGCGGTTGGTTTGGATGTGGGGGAGAGGAGTGAATTTTGAAGAGCGAGCGGTGAACTGAGAAAGAAGTGGGCGGGGCTTTGATTAACAAATTCGTTTGAAGGCAAACTCTTTTTCTCAAATCCGCCACGCTCTTGTTTTCGGTGATTCGGATAAAAAATCCTGGATAGTTACAATTGATTGGGCTGGTGTCCTTTCAGGATTAAATGATTTGAAACTGTTAATTAATCCCGTTATGCGTCTGGTATATGAAGGTCTCGTCGCTTTTTCTGCTTTTCGCAATAGCAGGGCCGGTGCTGACGTCGTGTGTGGGACAGCTAAAGCCCTGGAAACCGATGGCCTTTCAATTTAACTCTGGGACAAGGGCCTTGTTAAGGAACGGCGTGGCCTATGCTCCACGAAGTGCTCCAGCGCCGGTGTTGACATCGTATGGGGGACAGGTAAAGGCCCTGAAACCGGTGGCCTTTCAATTTAACTTCGGGACAACGGCTTTCCTAAGGGGCGGCGTGGCCTATGCCCCACGAAGTGCGCCACCGGCGGTGAAGCGTGCGATTGAGGCGGGGAATCGCTTACAGAATAAGCGCTACAAATACGGCGGTGGCCATGCCGTCCTTCATGACACGGGATATGATTGTTCGGGGGCAGTCTCTTATGTCTTAAGAGAGGCGGGTGTGCTCAAGGGGCAAATGCCTGCAAGGGGGTTCTTTAATTATGGCAAGCGCGGTGAGGGAGACTGGATTACAATTTATGTGCGGAAGAGCCATGTCTTCATGACGGTAGCCGGACTGCGACTCGATACTGGCTGGGGTGGCGAACGGACAGGGCCACGTTGGAAGCCGATGCCACGTCCAGGAAAAGGGCATGTCATGAGACATCCGCCCGGTTATTAGACCGAGGAGAGGGAGGCGGGTTGCGCTGCTTTGGGAGGAGCCCCAAAAGCAGGACAGGCTGTCGGGAAACGTCAGCCTTGCTGAATCGTTTTAAAAACCCGAGATTTTTTTATGGCCCAGGATGTCAGCCGACTTGATCGATCTTAGCCCATACTTCTTCCCGCAGTTGGGGGTAATACTTATGGTTTTGGAGCTGGTTGAATTTCAAAATGTAGACGGAGATCTGATCATCTGATTCCAGCTCGATTCAGTGTTTGGGATCAACCGGATCAAGGTCAGTGATCTCGATGTGCTCCGCCGATGAAACTCATCCGCTTGCTCAAACCTTTGGGATCGACCCAGTCATATTTTGCTGTTATAAGAAAATTCAACTATTTCGATGGATATTTCATCATGACTAAAAAGCTCCTCTCCTCCACTTTTATATCGGCGATGCGCCTCATTTTATTTGTTCCAATTGGTTCGCTTTCCGCCACTGAGCTCTTTTCCACGGATTTCGATACCGACGATGGGGACTTTACCGAAGAAGCGCTGGGAGGCTCGCCAATTCCATCGCTCTACAATGCGGGTCGCGGAACTTGGTCGATGGATTCACCATGTCCGGCTGGGTGAAAGCGGCGACCACCTCGGCTGGAAGGGCCGGCCTTTTTGGACAGAACGACGTGGCTGAATTTGGCTTTATCGCCGACGCCACGGTGCAACTCTGGACCGCACCCGGCGGCGCGATTGAGACGACCCTCGAACCTTTGGAGTGGACCCACCTTGCCGTGGTCAGCGATGCCACCGGAAGGCGCATCTATGTCGGTGGAGTCGAGGTCTCCTCTGGAGGAGCCGCTTCGCCGGTCGATTCCTCCGGATTCACTTTCAACATCGGAGGCGGCGGAATCTATGATGGCTCCGGCAATTTCTTCACTGGTCAAATCGATGATGTCGCGGTGTGGGATGTTGCCTTGGGTCAGCGGACGATCGAAGAACTGGCAGCGGGGAAGATTAATCCAATTCCTCTGCCCTCCGGCTCCTTCGGCATTGCTGAATTTGAACTGACCGATGGGAACCGCCTCAACTTTGTGATCGAAGGAACCGTTCCTTTCGTCGACTACCTCATCGAGGAATCCTGGGATCTGATAGAATGGATCGAGGTTGTGGATTTAGTTGGTGAAGCAGGGGCTTCGAGAACCTCTGCCACTTATGTAATTACCGATCCGGCCCTGCCTAAAGCGTTTTACAGGGTTCGCAAGTTGGAATGATCTCTTCCGCACACAAGGAGGACGCTTCGTAGAGGCCCGGGGGACGCCTAATTTTAGAATTGAACCTTCCTCTATCGTTCTTCTTGCCAAATACTAGACCACTATGTCCCTCCAAGAACCATCACCTTCTGCGGCTACCCACCCCATTCCCCAGGAAGCGTTCGACTGGTATGACGAATACGCCCATGGCGTGATCGACCGGCGGACCTTCATGGCGCGGCTGGGCACGATTACCACCGTGACTCTGACAATGGGCATGCTCCTGCCGGTGCTGATGCCGGACTACGCCGCTGCCGAACAGGTTTCCTTCAATGATGAGGCGATCAAGGCCAGTTATCTCACCTTTCCCTCACCGAATGGTCACGGGGAAGGGCGGGGTTATTTTGTCACCCCGGTAGCCTTGAAGGGGAAGGCGCCGGTTGTGCTGGTTATCCACGAGAATCGCGGGCTCAACCCTTACGTCAAGGATGTGGCCCGGCGCCTCGCCAAGGCCGGGTTTGTGGCCTTCGCCCCTGATGCCCTTCACCCGGGCGGAGGCTATCCCGGCAACGATGACGAGGGCCGGGCGATGCAGCGAAAATTGGATCGAGGAAAAATCGAACAAGACTTCATTGCGGCGGCCAAGTTTCTGAAAGCTCATGAGCTGAGCAGCGGCAAGCTCGGAGCGGTGGGCTTCTGTTTCGGGGGGTACATCGTCAACATGCTGGCAGCGACCCTCCCTGAAAGCCTGAATGCCGGAGTTCCTTTTTACGGCACCCCGGCGGCCAAGGACCTTCGGAAGAAGGTGAAGGGACCTCTGCTCATTCAACTCGCCGAACTTGACAAGCGCGTGAACGGAAGCTGGCCTGAATATGAGGCTGACTTGAAGGTCAATGGGGCGACCTATACGATGCACAACTACCCCAAGGCCAACCACGGTTTCCATAATGATTCGACCGGGCGCTATGATGAGGAGAACGCTGAACTCGCCTGGAAGAGAACCCTCGCGTTCTTCAGTAAGAACCTTTCCTAGAATCGCGGCTCCGGGCCGGGCTTCCCGAGGTCTTTTTTTTGACAACTCCTATTATGGTGAGTCAGAAGGTCGAAGCAATCAATCGCCATTCTCTTACTGATTCAGGTTTGAGCTTCGCCCGGCATTCCCCGGGAGTGAGGGGATCCGTTCGCCTGACTCCGCACTTCCACGGGGATTATTGGTGATCGGCGGGGCCGACGAACTCGATGAAATTTCCGTCAGGATCCTTGACGACGGTGAGGGCAACTTTTCCGCCGGGGAGGACGACAGGGCCTTTAGCGAGGACTTTCACCCCTGCCTTTTTGAGACGTTCGAGAGCAGTCTTCGTGCTGTTAACGTGGATGGTGAGGTAGCTGAATCCGAGCGAGCTGGTGATGTGGGCTTGGGCGCTCTTTTTGGAAGCCTCGGCGGATTGCATCAGCTTGATGGTGGTGGCTCCCTTGCCTTTACCGAGGGAGAGTTTCTTGATGACCAGTTCCTCGCCAGCGCTGAGGCCGGAGTCCCGGGTGATTTCTTTGCTGGCAGTGAATTCTCCGGTGGCGGTGAAGCCGAGGGCTTCGGTGTAGAACTTCAGGGACGTGTCGAGGTTGCTGACAACGATACCTAGATCAATGGTGGCAGTGCGGAACTCTGACTCGTCGGCAGAGACAAAGCTTGTAAGGAGAGAGAAGACGACGAGGGCGTAAATGGGTAATTTCATCTCCATGTTTTTGGGCAAAAATGGTTGGCAAGGCGAGCCTCAAAGTGGTGATTTGCGACTCTTTGAAGAAGGCGGAATCGTAGACATCCTAGGCAAGCTATTTTGAGGAATAAGAAAGGAGCCCCTTTCAATAGGTAGAGCGAATTCCGCCTCCAGAAGCCGTGGCGGCGATGACACGGCTGCCGGAAATGGTGGAATCATGAACCACTCTTTTTGGTGTTGGTTCTTCGAGCCAGGAGCATGCTGAAAATGACAAGTCCCCCTCCTGCGAGAAGGCCCCATCCGGGGGACTCGGTTTTTAGGAGAATGAGTGCTTCCAAAACGCCACATACGGGGATGAGAAACCGGTAGCTGGCGAGAAGGGTCACAGGAAAAATAGTGGAGAGGTGATTCCAGATGCTAAAGGCGGCTGCCGAGACGAAGGCGAGCCAGAGAGTGGCGAAGATGACCGGACGGTCAAACATCTCGGGAATCGTTTGTAGGGCTTGGACTCCGACGGCTGCGAGTCCGAGACCACCGAGGAAAAGTGAGATGCCGGTGGCATTGATGGCGGACATCGTGGGTTTGATCTTTGAAAAGATAATGAGGGCCAGTGCTCCGCTTGCGGTGGCGGTGAGCATGAAGATGCCTCCCAGAAGTGGCTGTCCTGCTCCGGCGCCGGGCTTGTAGATAGCGAGTGAGACACCAATGCCGCCAATGAGGAGGCCGAGCCACTGGATTGGAGTTGGCCAGGAAGTTTTTTGGATGAGAGGGGCGAGAAGCATCCACCAAAAACTTCCGGTGGCGACAAGGAGAGCGGCGAGGCTGGCACTGGAAACGGCTACCGATTGATAGAAGAAGATGTATTGGATGAAAGTCTGGGTCAGGGAGAGACCAATGAGTAGTTTCCATGGAGTCGCTTGAAACTCCATCTGGAGATTCCGGCCCAGCAGGAGGAGGCCGGTTCCAGCGATGCTGAACCGGATCCCTGCAAATAGGAGGATTACTGGCAGGGTGCGTTCGAGACCATGGGAGTCCCAGTGTTGATAGACCGATTTGATCGCGGGAAAAGCGCTTCCCCAAAGCAAGGCACAGATGAGTGCGGGGAGGAGCGGGCGTCGGAAAAGGAGCACGCCGGAGTCATTGGGGCGCAAAGTTGGAAAAGGAAGCCAATTTCAACCGTCGACTCCGTGCGACGAGAAAACCACCGATGGCTCCGCCGAGGTGGCCTTCCCAGCTGATGCTTGCGGCACGGACGTTTGCGGTGGGGAGAATGGCAAGGATGGCACCTCCATAAAAAAAGATCACGAGGACCGCGAGAAGGATGGTGAGCGGGGTCTTTTGGTAGAAGCCCGAGGCGATCAGAAAGCCGAAGTAGCCAAAGACGACAGAACTGGCTCCGATGTGGTTTGATCCGCCCTTTCCAATGATCCAAACGACGACGGCCGCGCTCAGCGCCGAGACGATGGAGACAATGGCGAGATCGCGCCAGCCGGTGAGAAGGATGGCGGCTCCGAGGACCAGGAGAGAGAGTGAGTTGTTGAGCAAGTGCGCCCAATCACTGTGCAGGAAGGGCGCAAAAAAGAAGCCTGGTATTCCGGAGAAGCTGCGCGGGTGAATTCCGTTCAGTTCGAGGTTGTTCCCGAAGATGATTTTGTCGCTCAATTCAATGAGCCAGAGGAAGCTGATCACCCAGGCGTAGTCGCGGAGACGGCTCCAGTAGGGGGAGGGTTCCGAGGGAAAGGGATTTGGTGCCGGTGAGTAATCGGTCATGGAGGGCTACAAAATGAATTGAGTGTCAGCCCTCGCCAGAAAATTTGGTCTGGAATTGAAGCTGGCTTCCTCATTCAGGGCAACATAGATGACTTCTGATGTTGGAGCGAACTTTTGGATCCATTTTTGTAATGATTCTTGGCCTGTGTCTGGGGTTGGGAGCAGGGGCGAGTGCCCAGAACCAGAACAGCCTTAGTTCGGTTCATGCCGGAGACAAGCTGTCTTTCGAAGTGGTCGACGAGGGAGGTAAGAATCCCTGGGTCCTGCAATATTCTGCCGATGGACAGGTTTGGCAGGATGTCATTTTTTTGGACCGAACGGACGACCAGACGAAGTTAACGGGTGAGATTGAGGTGACGGGAATGACCGGAGTTCAGATGGATTCAGCCTTCTTTCGAGCGGTCAAGCTATCGGAAGATGATGCTTTTTACCGAGAGTTTTTGGCGGCGCGAGTGCGATGGACGATTTTAGGGCCTTTAAATTACACCTACGAGGTGAACTGGAATTGGTCGTTTTTCACCTGGAATGGGCGAGTGACTGTGGTGGACGGCGTGGTCACGCAGACCGAAACGATTTCATCCTTCCCGGAAGGAATCGGGCCGCTCGACGAGTTAACCATCGAGGGATGGTTTCAGAAGATTGAAAACGCCCGGGATCGGGGTGCTGAGAGGATCGTTGTTGATTGGGATCCGGAGTTGGGTTTCCCGGCATCGGGATTCATCGACATCAGTGTTCTGATTGCGGACGAGGAGCAGAGCTGGACGATCAGAAAGATCGTGCTTCTTGAGTGATAGTTGTCAGAGAGTCGTCTCCTTTTTTAAGTTCATAGAATGAGCCTCGGGTTGTTTTTGTTGCGGCTCTTTCACGAGGTTGTTTGCGAAAGGAGGTGCGCTGATTCTCCGATTTCTTGGAGACGGAAGGTGATGGCGTGAATGCTCTCGTCGAGCGTGGAGGTGCCGGCAGTGATGCCGATCCTGGAAATGCCCTCGAGCCACTCTTCGTGGATGTCGTCCGGGCTTTCGATGTGAGCGGCCTTGCATCCGAGCTTACGGGCAGTGCGGGCGAGTTGAGTGGTGTTGTTGGAGTTTTTTCCTCCGATGGCCAGCACGAGCTCGACAGCCTGGCAGAGTTCGTGGAGAGAGGTTTGCCGGTCTTTGGTGGGGTGGCAGACGGTATCATAGTAGACGACTTCGGCTTCGGGGCGCTGTTTGCGAACTTCGCTGACGAGAGCGCGGACACGGTCAATGGGTTGGGTGGTTTGGGCGATGATGCCGAGGCGTTTGACATGCGGGAGATCGGCGATGTCATCCGGATGAAGAATGACGCGAGCGTTGGGGAAGTCTCCTTGAAGGCCGCGGACTTCGACATGTCCGGCTTTGCCCACGATGATCGGTTGGTAGCCTTCGGCTACCACTTTGGAGAGCTTGGCGTGTGCGACCCTGACAAGAGGGCAGGTGGTGTCGGTGATCTGGTAGCCGGCCTTGTGCCAGCGTTTTCGATCGCGGTCCGATGCTCCGTGAGCGGTGATGATGACGTGCTGGGTGGGAGCGGTTTTCCCCTCAAGTTTCGCGGTTCTTGCCCCTTGGGATGCGAGACGGGATTTTACGGCGGGATTGTGGGCGAGCTGGCCGAGGATGCTAGCGGGTCCCTGCGCGAGTGAGGCTTCGGTGGTCTCGATCGCTTGTCGTACGCCGAAACACATGCCGGTGTGTTTTGCGATGAGGATATCGTATCGGGGAGTTTTTATGGTCTTCATTTGAGACCGTAATCTGCTCGTGATGTGTGGAGACTTGATGAAGCGAAAGAGAAGAAACGATGAAAATCGGTCAGAGGGTGTCGGTCAGGAGGCGGTAGGAAGAGGGGGGGAGGATGGATTTTTTGAGGAGAGCAAGGTCGGCCTTGGCTTTTTTGGTATTGCCGATGAGGGCGTGGATGAGGCCGCGGTCGGCGATGAGGCTGAGGTCGGGCCGGGTTGGGCGAATGCGCATGGTGAGTTCGGCGAGAGCAGCTTGTAGGTCGGAGTGGGCTTGCTTTTTATCGTCGTGAATCAGGGCGGCGCGGGCGCGGCGGATGAGCCAGGAGGAGCGGAAGCGGGAGGAGGAAATTTCCCTGTTGATGATGGGGAGGATTTCGCGGGTTTGTTCGGCGGTGAGGGCGGTGTCGATCCAATTGTTTCGGAGGACGATGGAGTTCGTGCGTCGCCAGGCATTTTTTAAGATGGTGGAGGCATCGGCAGGGCGCTTTAGAGCAAGGAGGACCTCCGCGTGGAGGAGGTCGATTTCCGTGGAGTGATTGCGAGAGAGCTTTTGGAGATTTGCGCAGATTGTGAGGGCGTCTTTGGGATTGCCGCGAAGGTGATGGATTTTGGCAACGAGGTATGTAGGTTCGATGCTATTCTCGGCGTGAGCGGAACTGCTTTGAAGTTGGATTGCAAGGTGCAAGGCTTCAGTACTTTTCCCGAGGGCACGGATGAGTGAAATTTTGGCAGGCCGGTGCCTCGGCTCGTGCTTGAGGGCGGAGCGGAGATCTTCGATGGCGTGTTCCTTTTCACGCAGGGCCCGGAATTCGGTTGCCCGCTGGTAGTAGAGGTCGGCGCTAGGCGACTCCTCGATCTTCGCACTCAGAGTCTTGATGGTCTTTGACACGTCGTTGTGTCCCGGCGCGGTGGCCGGAAGCATGACGAGAGCGAGAAAAGCGAGGAGGCGCGTGTGCAACATGCCTACTTCCCGAGGAGAAGTCGGGGATGAAGGGTGAAGTCCGAGCTTTTGAGCTTTACGTTGTGACCTTCAATGGCGATGACGTTTTTTCCACCCGGTTTGAGGATCTTTGAGATTCCTTTGAGCGGGAAGTATTCGAAGGTGTTATCGGCGTCATGCTTGGTGAAACCATCGGCAGAGGCGCCTTGCTCCTTGTCGACGCCCTGGCGGTGAACTTCGTGGCCATTGATGTAGGCGATGAAGGAATCGTCGTAGGAGACCGAGAGACCGAGTTTGTTAAGAGTGGCGCCTTTGGGGAGGTTGAATTCACGGCGGATGTAGAGGGTGGTGAATTTATCACGCATATTGATGATGGTGGTGTCATCATTGTCACCGTAGCCGAAGCCGGCTTTGCCAACTTTCCAGTCTGAGACATCATGCTTGGGAGCGGCCCAATCGGTGGGATCACCGGACGGGTGGGAACCACCGAGGTAGGACCATTCGGCATTTTTTGCAACGAGCTCGGTGGCATCCTTGGGGGCAACGAGACTGGTCTTTTTTTGACTTGGCTTGTGGGGTTCGGGCTGCCAGGGATCGATGATGGGAGCGTGTTCCACGGTTCCATTCTTGTGGATGGCGAAGGTGTCGCGGATTTCTCCATTCAGGTTGAGCATTTCACCGGTGATGGTGTCGCCTTTGATGGTGATGAGGCAGGATCCGTTATCGAGGATGATGCGGCGCATGAGAGGGTGTGTGCCGGAGCGGCGGTTGGTGGTGCCGCCGTGGCCGGTGGTCACGGAAACGGTGCCATTGTTGGGATTGAGGCCCTGGCTCTTCTTGTAGGGGCCATCGCCATTCGGGTCGCCGTCGCGGTCGTCGAGAATGACGCCTTTGGCGATTGAGGGGGTGTCATAAGCGCCATCGATGAGCATGGAGCGTTCGTAGATGTGGGAGTGCCCCGTGAAGACGAGGTCGACGCCGCCACTTTCGAGGATAGGCATGATGTACTCGCGCATTTCAATGAGCTGGCCCTCCTTGTCAGAGTCATGAGAGCCCTTGGTGTAGGGGGGGTGGTGGAAGTAGGCGACGAGGAATTCGGCCTGGGTCTTTTCAAGGTCGGCTTTGAGCCACTGGGCCATTTCCCCGGTGGGGCGTCGATCGAGATCGTGCGAGTCGAGGCAGATGAAGTGGGTCTTGCCGAAGTCAAAGGAATAGAAGGCCTCCTTGCCGGATGCGAGTCCACCGGCTTCTGCCTGGGTCGGGCAGATGTAGGCGTCGTAGTAAGGGCCAACTCCAGTGGCGCCTTTGGAAGTCTTTCCCTCGTGGTTGCCCATCGATGGCCAGCAAACGACGTTGCGGAGGGTGGGCTCATACATGTTGAAGAAGCGGTCGCTGAATTCCTTGTTGGTGCCTGAACCATAGGCCATGTCACCGACATGGACGTAAAAGTCGAGCGAGCGTCCGGCGGCGGCGTTGTGCTTCACCATGGCGTCGTGGACCTGGGCCTGGGCTTTTCCTGCGGTGCCGGAATCGCCGACGACCCAGAAGTAAACGGGGGTATCAGTCCCAGGAACGGGATTGGTTTTGAAGCGGTAGGAATTGTCCGCAGGGGTGAGGCGGGTATCGCCGTCGTAGATCGCGTAATAGTAGGTGGAAGCCGGTTTGAGTTTGGTGAGAGTGGCTTCGAACTGGCGGGTGTCGACCGGGGTGTCTTTGAAGAGGGAATTTGCCTCGCCAAGTGAGGGATGAAGGCGGGTGAGAATCTGTCCGGCGGGAACGGTGAGGGAGAGATCTTCGACCGAGTGGCCGTAAACAACTCTGGGTTTCATGTCCTTGCGGCTACGCCAGATAACACGAATGGAGTCGTGGGTGGCCATCTGCACATAGGCTTGGCGGGAGAATTCAGAGACAGTATCGGCGGGCGCGAAAAGAGTGACGAGAAAGAGAAACAACAAGGATTTCATAAGCAGGGGTGGGGAGCTTGGAATATTTTTAGGAATTCGCAACCAGATTGTAAGTTTGACACAGGGTAACGGCCGGGAGTATTCAGGGGGTCCTATGAAACTGTTGTTGCTACCTGCCATTTTGCTTGGCGTATTGTGTCTCACTTCCTGTGGTCTTCTTCGAACAGCCACGCAGGTTCCAATACGAACCTTGCAGAGCCTGGGGCGTAGTGTGGGTTTTGGAATTGAGCAGAGCGAGGTGAAGGGGGAGGATCCGAATCAGCCAAAGGTGCGGTTTGAGATCGAAGAAAGACGGATCGCCAAATGACTGATGCTCAGCTCAGCTGAGTTTCAAATTATTCCCGACATCATGAGATACGCGCTTGTGATTTGGTTCATGAGTTTCGGGCTCATGGCTAGAGTTTTTGGGTAATCGTCATTTCGGTTCGTGTTTGGATGAACCGCTATTAGTTTTGCCATTGTTGCTGGGGGTTATCCTGGCCTAAGGAAAGAGGCCGCGGTTTTTTTTCACTTTAGCGACGGTGTCGACGCCGGTGGCGAGGGCTCCGAGTCGGTGGGAGCATTTGTGTTCGGCGCAGAAGTGGAGAAGGTTTTCGAAGGCGTCGTTGATTTTAGTCTCAAGTTTGGCGAGAACCTCGGATTTGGTCCAGCTGAAGCGCTGGAGGTTTTGAACCCACTCGAAGTAACTGACGGTGACCCCGCCGGCGTTACAGAGGATGTCCGGGATGAGGAAGATGTCGCCGCGTTCCTCGATGATCGCGTCGGCGGGTTGGGTGGTGGGACCGTTGGCGGCTTCGGCAAGAATCTTACAACGGAGGCCTGAAGCATTCTTTTCGGTGATGACACGTTCGAGGGCGGCGGGGACGAGGACGTCGCACTTCTGAAGGAGCATTTCGTCGGGGTCGATCTTTTCGGCTCCGGCAAAGCCTGCAACTCCGCCTGTTTTGGCGAGGTGGGATTTAAGCTCGGCGACATTGAGGCCCTTGTCGTTCCAAACGGCACCGGTGATATCGGAGACACCACAAACTTTCATGCCATAAGCATCCATGGTTTCGACGGCGTAGGACCCGACGTTTCCGAATCCCTGAACGATGGCGGTGGCGCCGGCGACAGAGATGTTTAGCTTTTCGAGGGCACATGCGACGAGGAAGGCAACGCCGTGGCCGGTGGCCTGGGTTCGACCTTCACTGCCCTGAAGGACAACGGGTTTTCCGGTGACGATTTCAGGGACAAAGCGACCTTCGCGGGTAGAATAGGTATCGAGGATCCAGGCCATGTGCTGGGAGGAAGTTCCGACATCGGGAGCCATGACGTCGATGTCTGGGCCGATGAAGGGGGAGATTTCCTGGGCGAAGCGGCGGGTGAGGCGCTCTTGTTCGGCCATGCTCATTTCGCGCGGGTTGCAAGCGATGCCTCCTTTGCCGCCGCCGTAGGGAAGGCCCATGAGCGCGCATTTCCAGTTCATCCACATGGCGAGGGCGGCGACTTCTCCGACGTTGACTTTGGGGTGGAAGCGGAGTCCGCCTTTGACGGGGCCGCGCGAAAGGTGGTGCTGAACGCGGTGCCCGAAAAAAACCTCGGTGCGTCCATCATCCATGGTGACGGGGAGGCTGACGGTGATGATACGCTTGGGCCATTTACAGCGTTCGCGGACGCGTTCGTCGAGGTTCAGGAAGTCGGCAACACGGTCGAATTGTCCTGCGGCCATGCCGAAGACAGGGTCATTGAGAAGCTGCTCTTTCATGTAGGAGTGAACGTAGGCAGAGATCGGTGATTTCAAAATTGAATTTCCCGATAAGGAGTTCTTTGCTGCCGGGAGATCTCCTTGGAACGGTAAAGGACACGCGCCACCCTTCTAATTTGATCGGGTCTTATGAAGAGGAGTTGAAAGAGGATGAGTCGCCGGAATAAGAGAGGGGAGCAAATGTCTAGTTTTACAAACTCTCTGAAAATCATCTCGAATGCTTTGGGGAACGGGAAATGGCTCGGTTTTCCGGGGGATTCTGGCGGTGATTTTTACGCTGGGTGTGATCTGGACAGCGGGTGGAGTAATCTCGATCTACATGGCCGCTCTGGCGACCGCGAAGAAGGCGATCAAGGGAGCGGGATAAGGGCCTCGTTGATGAATCGAAATAATTGGTTTTGGTCAGGGAGGTTGAGGGGACGCTGAATGGGGCGGCGAAGGATTTGATCGATGTTACCGAGATGCCGATTTGGTTCTTCAGTTTGAGAAGCAAACTTGGGCGGCGCCAGAGGCCTAGGAGCCGTCGTCGAAGTATTCATCCGCCGGGTCGAAGGTGGGGATGGGGATGTTAATGATGCGCATCTCACCGATGGCGCGGTGGCGGCAGCCGGGTTTGATGAGGATGCTTGTCATGGGTTTGACCGGGAGGACTTCACCGTCGAGCTCGATGTGGCCTTCACCGTCGAGGACGAGATAGATCTCGGTCATCTTTTTGTGGTAGTGGGTGCGGGCTTCTTTTGAGATGTCGACGAGGTGGATGCTGGCGACGGGGTTCTCGGGAATGCAGAAGGCGCGGCGTGAGGTGCCGCAGGGGCAGGGGATTCCAGGGACTTTGTCGAGTTGTTCGATGAGGTAGTTTTTCATGGGCAGCGGCGGCAAGCGACTTGATGTGAGGGGGATGGAGAGGAAATTAGGAGCAGAACTGGGGATGATCTACCAAAAAAGAAACCCGCCGCGGATTGACCGGGCGGGCTTGGGGGAAAGAGGCTGAGTCTTACTTCACGGTGGCAGTGATCTTGCTTTGAGATTCAACCTTGGCACCTTTGATTTTTTTCAGTGCTTCGCCGGGGTTCTTTTTATCGAGTCCATTGAGGGCATTGAGTCCACCGGGGTTTTTCATGACTTCATCGAAGTCGAGTTCGAAGAGGATGATGGTATTTCCTTCGTGGTGGGAGGCATTGGTTTTGGCAATTCCGGGGGCTACGATGACTTTCGCTCCCATTTTCATGCCCTTCATCATTTCCGCCATCATGGCCATTTGCGGATCGATTTCTTCACCGCCAGCATTGCCTTCGTCGGGAGTTCCCTGATCTTCCTCTTCCTCGGGCTGGGGAAGGTTGATGGTGAGCTCGTTGTCGGCGTATTTGAAAGTGGCTTTGGCATCGTCGGCTGCCTTTTCGATTTTTGCTCCGGGTTGAAGCTCTCCGAGTTGGTCCATGCCGCCGCCGGGGCTAATGGTGATTTTATTGATGTCGCTGAAGGTGTAGGTGACCCGAACGCCTTTGCCTCCGTCTTTGCGCTTGATGTCCTCAACTTTGGCGAAGGCGACTCCCTCTCCGTATTCCGTGGCCTTCTCCTTGAGCTTGGCTTCGTCCTTCATATCAGTGAGCGGGTTCTTTTGCTGACCGCCCTGGGCGGCAGCCATTTCCATCATACCGATCATTTGGGCGCCCATGACCATTTCTTCGGTGATGGTGCCGCTGCCATCTTTGTTGAGGGTGACTTCCGTTTCGTATTCGAGACAGCTGGGAAGGATAAGAGCGACAGCGAGGCTGAGGACGGAAAAGAATAGTTTCTTCATAGGAAGAAAACATGCACCGGTCCAGCGGTTGTGCAATGAGGATTTTTTATGATAGATTCTATCCCCTTTCTTGCACCTTGGCTGAGGATGGTTAGAGTGAAAAGACGATGAGCGATGTCGCGGCAGTGGAGGTTAAAAACCTGGTGAAGGACTTTAAGGGGCCTTTTCGGGGGGGGAAAGTGCACGCGGTGAGGGATGTCTCGCTCACAATTGCTCCGGGGGAAGTCTACGGATTGATCGGGCCGAACGGTTCGGGAAAGTCGACGACGATGAAGGCGGTGCTGGGTCTGGTGGCGCCGACATCAGGAATGTGTGCCATTTTTGGGCGAAATTCGACGAAGGTGGACTCTCGGAGTGAGGTGGGATTTTTGCCTGAGAATCCCTACTTTTACAAGCATCTGACGGGGGCTGAGACGGTGAAGTTTTATGGCAGGCTCTGTGGGATGAAAGGGTTGGAGCTGAAGCATCGGGTGGAGGAGATGCTGGAGTTGGTGGGCTTGCAGGATGCAAGGGACCGCCGACTGAAAGGGTTTTCAAAGGGGATGTTGCAGAGGATTGGTCTGGCCCAGGCTTTGGTGCAAGATCCGAAATTGGTAGTGCTTGACGAACCGACGGCGGGAGTGGATCCGGTGGGATCGCGGGAGATCCGGGATTTGATTTTAGAGTTAAAGAATCGGGGGGTTACCGTCTTTCTCTGTTCACACTTATTGGAACAGGTTCAGGAAATCTGTGACCGCGTGGGGATCATCCACCAAGGAGTTCTGGTGAATGAAGGCCGCCTGGATGACCTGATCTCGCTTGAGGATAAAACCGAACTGATTCTCGAGAATGCCAGTGCTGAGTTGATGGAGCAGATTCGATCTTTGGTCGAAGTGACCCATGGTGCCGGGGTGATATCGGAAGGTCGTGCGCGGACAACGCTGGAGAGCCTGTTTTTGAAAGAGACCCAGTCGAAGACGACTGGTGTTCCCGCGAAATCGAGACGCGTGAGCAAATAATTTAACGGCCCCTTGAACTTTATCCAAACATCATGAGCCGCCCTGTTGCCACATCCTTTTTCTCTCCCCGCCGTTCGCTAATCATTGCGCAAAGTACGGTGACGCAGCTGGTGAGAATGAAGGTTTTTTACTTCCTCGCTCCCATTGCGCTTTTGTTTCTGGGGCTCCAGTTTTTCGATGCTTTCTGGTATGAAGGTCCCGAGGCCTTGATGCCGGAGCAAGAGTTACGGATGCACAAGAATCTCTGTCTTGGGACGATGATGCTTTTCACCTCGCTTTTCGCGATTGTTTCGACGGCTTTGTTGATCCCCGGGGATATTGAAGACCGGACTTTGTATACGATCCTTTGTAAGCCGGTCCCGCGGCTCGATTATTTGGTTGGAAAGCTATTCGGGGTGATTGCGGTGATCTTTATTGCGATGGTGGTGATGGATGTCCTTTTGGTGGCCACTTTGCATTTTCGAACTGAGGAGAAATTGATCGAGACCACGGCATACATGACGAAGATCGGTTACCCCGAGCGCGAGATAGAGGCGGGTAGGGCGGAGATCTCAGCTCACGGTCCGACATTACTTTTACAGTTCGGGGTAATTTCTCACTTTCTGAAAGCCTGTGTGATTGCGGCGGTGGCCTTGTTGATTTCGACGTTCTCGACTTCGACCCTCTTTACGATCGCGACGAGCGTGATGATCTGGATCATCGGCGCGTTTCAGTCGATCGCGCGCGACGGGCTCTTTAACGATGCCGAGTTTGGTGATGTGCCGACGTGGGCTGACAAGATCGTGGGCACTTTGGTCTCATTGATTTTCCCCGATTTTCAGCTTTTTGAGGCAATTTCGGATGGTGCGGCAAGAGCGGAGGATGTGCTGCCCGCTGACATGGCTCAACTCGCAGGCTTGAGTGTGCTTTATGTTGGGATCTACGTTGTCCTTTCGTGGTTCGTGTTTTCGGACAAGGAATTTTAAGGAATAAGCCGATGAAGAGATTCAAGACCATTCGTAATTTGCTCGTGATCGCCGGAGGTTTGGTGGTGACGGGGTATTTGCGGATGCCGGTGGAGCAAAGGTTCACGGAGGATCTTCGCGAGCGAAAGATCGTGCAGCCCCGGATCGAGAGCGATGCCTGGAGTGAAATGGGACAAACCAGCCTGGCAGGGACCTTTGGAGGATTAAGGACGGTGATGGCCTCGATGCTGAGCCTGAACGCGCAAAGTCATTTTGAAGAGAACGAGTGGTATGACCTTAAGAAGGACTACGAGGTGATCACGGCGCTGGATCCGTATAATGCTTTTTACTGGTCCCACGGGGGATGGCACATCGGTTACAACGCGGCTTCATGGGCGAGGAGTAATCGGGAGTTCAGCCCGGCGCGTCGCCGGATCATGGAGATGGATTTTCTGGAGGCGGGTGATGAGTTCTATCGAAAGGGATTAAAGTATCTCCCGGAAGAGGAGTCGCTTTGGTTTGAGATTGGCTCAATGTGGTCCAACGAATACAAGCGGCCGAATTTTGAGCGGGCCGCCGAGGCCTTCGAGAAAGCACGCGATTCTGGGAATCCGGTTTATCGGAGGCGTTATCTTTTCACGATCGCGCGGATTCCGGGACGTGAAATTGAGGCTTATGAAGAAGTGATTCGTCTTTTGACCGAGAATCCCAGACACCTCGCGGTGCCCACCTTTCGGTGTTTACTGATCGTGCTACCCACGAATCCGAAGATTTCCGATATTGAAATCAAACCGACGATTGATGGTGTTTTTCGAACTAGGGAGAAGGCTTATCAGGATCTTTTCAACTATCGTCAGCGGGTTTTGGAAGAGGGGTTTTATGCCGGGAATATTGACGGAATTCTCCTGAATTTGATTGGAGAGCTGGGCGTTCCGGACGAGCTCAATCCGTTTTTAAATCCTTCAAGTCACCGAATTCACACCGAGCATTGGCGGGAATCCGATGACCAGCCGAAGGCCCAGGTTCCGGATTGGATGCTCAAGAAGAAAGAGGAAGGCGCTCGATAAGAGGACATGGCGGGAATGATGTGACAATCTGACCTTTACACTCTGCACCTCTCTCGTAATTGTTCTCTCTGTTAGCGATATGCGGATTGCCCTTTTTGGAGATATTCACGCCAATCTTGAGGCCTTGGAAGCCGTCTTGAAAGATGCGGCGGAGCAAGGTTGCACCGATTACGTCTGTATGGGCGATATTGTCGGTTACAATGCGGACCCTTCGGCCTGTTTGGAGAAGGTCCGTGAGAGCAATTGGCCGGTGGTGAAGGGAAACCACGACGAGGATGCTTCGGGCGAACATAGCCTCGATAGCATGAATCCGGTTGCGGCCGCCGCTTTGGAGTGGACCCGCGATCAGTTGACCCTTGAGCAACGTGACTGGCTCCGGACGATCCGCATGGTCCGACAGGTGGAGGACTTCACGGTGGTCCACTCGACTCTCGACCAACCGCAGTCGTGGAATTACGTGACGAACAAATTCGATGCGATGTCGAACTTCTCTTACCAATTTACCAATCTTTGTTTCCACGGACACACTCACGTGCCCCGGATTTTTGTTCGCGATTCGCGAGTGACCGAGGTTGAGGCTGATTCGATTGTGATTGAGCTGGGAATGAAGTATTTTATCAATACGGGTTCGGTGGGTCAGCCTCGAGACGGCGACTGGCGTGCTTGCTATGTCATTTATGATCTGCCGACTTCCACCGTTACTTTCCGTCGCGTGGAATATGATCTCGCCACTACCCAGGAAAAGATTCGTGCTGCCGGTCTCCCTGATGTTCTTGCCGAGCGCCTTGCCGAAGGGCGCTAGGGTTCTCCTCGTTACCGGGGGATTTTGTGCGACTTCGTGCTTTAGCTCGACTGTCGATTCATGGGCGGGGCATGGGTGGGACGTGAGGTCGAAAGTGTTTCCAAAGAGGATGGCTGAAATGTCGAGGACTCCGTGGATGGGTGGGAACAAGGTGCGAACCCTGCCAAATGGAGACGCTTTTTTCCCTCCAATGTTGGCGGCGGTGAAATCGGCCAAAAGAAGTATCACCTTTGAAACGTTTGCCTTTGTCGATGCTCCGGTGACGCGGGAGTTTTCGAGAGCCCTTGCTGAGAGAGCGAGAAGCGGGGTTTCGGTGAAGATGATCCTGGATGATGTGGGCTCGGCCAAGGCGGGGGAGGATAATGTTCGTCTTATGCGCGAGGCCGGAGTGGAGCTTCACTTTTTCCATCCCATTAATATTTTTCGTCCACAGATTTCCAACAACCGGACGCATCGCAAGATTTTGGTGGTGGATGGGAAGGTGGCCTACACGGGAGGGGCGGGTTTTGCTTTGGCCTGGAGCGGGAATGCCCACAGCACAAAACATTGGCGGGATACCCAATACGAAATCAAGGGCCCGGCCGTCGCGGGATTTCAAAAAGCCTTCTGCGAGAATTGGTTCGAGTTGACGAGGGAGAATCTCGGGGGATCCTCGTACTTCCCGGAGTTGGTAGGAGTTGGGAAGACTCCGGTGCAGGTGATTTTCGATAGTCCTTGGGACGGAAGTCATCCTATTGCGCATGGGGTTTTAGCGGCGATCAATGGAGCGAGGAAATCATTACTGCTCCAGCAGTCTTACTTTGTGCCCAATCGTGATTTTCGGGAGGCACTTCTGCGAGCGGCAGCCCGGGGAGTAGAGGTGGAGGTGATGGTGCCGAATCATTTGGTCGACTCGAGGCTCACCCGGTATGCTTCACAGAATTATTGGGCGGAGTTGCTGCAAGGAGGAATCCGGATCTATCAGTATGAGACTACGATGATGCACTCTAAGCTTTTGGTGGCGGATGGTCAGCTGAGTATCGTGGGTTCGGGGAATCTTGATGACCGGAGCTTTTTCATCAATGACGAGATCAATTTGCATGTGGATTCGGAGGAATTTGCACTGGAGCAGACCGAGATGTTCCAAAAAGATTTGCGGAGCTCACAGGAGATTACTTTGGTGAATCTCGGGAGGTTACTGGAACCGGGGTACAAGAGATTCTTTGCACGGTTTATCGAGTCCCACCTTTAGTGGGGGGCAGGTTGAAGGTAGGTTGGATGTTTTCCTGAATGATGGCCAGAGGGTCTGAAGCAGGGCTCTCCGAACCATAGGTCGCAAAAAATTCATCTGCGGAAAGCCGATTTTCAGATTGTTTGCCGCTTGTCGAATTCAAGAGGAAGCCTGCAATGTTTTCCTGGGCGACATCGATGGATACTCCTAAACGGATTTCGAAGTAGAGGGCTTTTTCATCTAGGGATCCGAGGAGGGCACCCCGGGGAAGGTGTTGGCCGGTTCTGACATGAAAATTGGTCAGGCCGGCGTAGAAGGTTTGGACGATGGAGCCGTCGGGAAGGCGGTGACCAAGGAGGACGGCTTTGCCGTCGTGGCCTTGTGGGTTTCCGGTGTAGAGAACGAGTCCGGTTCCGGCGGCGAGGGCTTTGTCCGATGGGGGTCGGATGAAGCCCCGGGCAGTTGGGAGCCGGTAGCGCTCCATGGGAGACATCGTGCTGAGGTTTGGTTGGAATTCAGCGGTGATGAATTCGGGCGTGTGTCCTGCGGCCCCGTCATGAATCGAGATGGGGTAGCCGGCCACCGAGTCGGCTTCCTGCCAGTTCCGGAGGGAGTGGGCGTAGTATTTAACGGGGTCTTGTTGATGAAAAACGCCAATCGTCAGGAAGGTGATGCCCAGCACGATGAGGGCGGCGATGATGACTTGATGGCGGCGGATTTTCACGTGTGGGATCTTGGCAATCTGGGGGGAGATCACAAACTCGAAGTCGATCAGAGTTCGTCAGGGTATGAAACGAACGAGGTTGAGCTTTTCTTAGTGAGTCGAAAGGCTTTGGTTTCGCGGAGGTGGTTTCC
>Ga0307999_1000081_pt1 | contig 24554 bp, 21 predicted proteins | sample Neamet1_FD_203158 | JGI IMG/M metagenome (GOLD analysis project Ga0307999, IMG submission 203158) | Marine microbial communities from water near the shore, Antarctic Ocean - #1 | ecosystem: Environmental > Aquatic > Marine > Unclassified | place: Southern Ocean | collected 2014-06-04 | reverse complement strand
AAGCGGAAGGACGAGAGCGGTAAAAAGAGGAAGGAATTTCATGGAGAAGGTCGAGGGTGTGCCTACGCAGATCCCGGCTTGAAAGGAGAGGCGAAGAAGTAGAGGAAGACCGGAAGGAGAGCGAGACCAAGAGCGGAAGTGACTCCGGCGATGAGGGCATATTCCCGAAGGGTGAGTTTGAGACTGTCCTGATCGGTTTTGAGCGAGCCGAGTTCGTTGAGGACAGAGGTGGGAACGTGACGGACGTTGCCATCATGATATTGTCCTCCGAGGCGGGTGGCAATTTGCTGGAGGGCTCCGACGTCTTGGCGGGATTGTCGACCATCGATCAGGGAACCTTTGGTGGGGTTGCCAACTCCCATGATGAGGGCTCCATTGATGGAGGGAGGCATTTTGGGCATGCCGGTGGCGGGGACGGTATCGCCATCGCTCACGAGGAGGAGGGTGGCGGAGTTAGGTGGCCAGTCGCGGGCGATTTTCGCCGCTTCTTCGAGGCCATCGAAAAGACGGGTTTTGCCCACGGGAAAAACGGAGGAGAGAGGAAGTCCGTCGAGGAAGTTGAGGATGACTTCGGCATCGCGGCTTTCCTGAACGACGGGTTTCGCTCCATTGTAGACGGCGACCATGGTGATGTGGAGTTTCTCATCGGTCACGCGTTTGAGGAGGGATTGCACGAGTTTGGAGGCGCGCTTGGTGCGCGAGAGTCCCTCGTTTTCCCCGGAGTCCTGAAGGCGCATGGAGGGAGAAACATCGACGACAAGGAGAAGGTGCCGACGCTCGTTGGGCTCGACTTCCTTGACCTGGGAACGGTGGGCTTTCGGTTCGATTAGGAAGAGGGTGGTGAGGGCCCAGGCAAGGGCGGAGAGGAAGAGAACCCGAAGAATGGGGGCGAGGATGGTGAGGGCGGAGAAGTGGCCATCGGGGCCGAAGGCAAGATGGCGGACCTTGGCGATGCGACGGGTGTGCAATGCTTCTGCACCGCAGGCGAGAACTGCGGTGGTGGTGGCGACGAGGATGGGGATGAACATTACCAAGGGGTGTAGCGAAGACCAAACAAGGTGAGGAGATAGGTGCCGGCGAGCGAGAAAGCGGTGATGAGGTAGGGGCGGAAGTAGTCGACCGGATCTGGGGTGAGTCGGACGAGGGACGCTTGGGCCATTGCGTCGATTCGTTGGAAGACGGCCTTCAGGGCGTTGGGATCACCGGCTGCGAAAGTTTCTCCGCCGGTGATGGAAGAAATGACGGAGACTTCGGCGGGAGGGGCGCCGCCTCCAATGTGGATGGCAAAAACCGTGATATTGTTGTCTGCGAGACTACGAGCGATTTTAACGTCGTTGCCATCGGAGAGGTCGAAGCTGGCGCCATCGGAAAGGAGGATGATCAAGCGGTCGCCCGTCTCGGTGGTGAGGAGTTCTTTTTCAGCCTGCTTGAGCGCCTTGCCAATAAAAGTTCCACCGTTGAACCATTTGGGGAGTTTGCTTGGGTGAAGGAAGGGAGGGGCGTGGCGGAAGGCCGAGACATCGGTGGTGAGGGGGACCCAGCGGAGGTTGTCGCCCCCAAAGACCATGAGGGAAAAGGCATCTCCTTTTCGGTAGTCGAGGAATTCGTTGAGAGATTCCATGGCGGAATCGTATCGGTCACCCGGGCCAAAGGAGGCCGTCATGGAGCCGGAGACATCGAGACAAAACATGATGTTGGTGAGCTCGCGTTCGCTTTTGGGCCGTTCGAAGGTTCGAGGGCCAGCGGCGATGAGGATAAGAGTGGCGAGGACGAGATAGGGGAGGGTGTTGACGAGGTTGAGGAGCAGGGCGAGCCACTTGCGGTGGGGGGACTTTTGGTGGTCAAAGGGAAGGGGGAGGGCGCGGGCGCGGGTCATCCATTGGAAAACGATCAGGAGGACCGGAATGGCGAGAGCGAGGAGGACAATGGGGTGGGCGAAAGACACTTTGGAATGGACGATTGAACGATTGCAGAAAAGACGATTGGGCTTGGCTGGGGGACTTGGGTAAGGGGGTCAAAAAGTGGAGTTTTCGACTACTTTCGAAAGGGGATGAGGAGGGTGGAGATGTCGTTTTGAGAGAGGGTGGTCTTGGGGGCATGGAGCCACTCTTCGAGTTTCAGGATGAGGGGGGAGGCTTCGGGGTGGGCCCGGAGTTGGACCAGGGCGCGAGCCGGTGGGAGTTTTTCGAGAGCGGGAATTTTTTCTTTCCAGTGGCCGAGAACAAGTCGTTCAAGATTGGCTCTTTCATGATCGGTGAGGTTGCCACGAGAAGCGTTGGTGACCAGGACATGGAGCTTTTCGTGAAGGGAGGGGGGAGGGGGGGGGGCGGTAAAATCAGCGATTTGTTTTTTGCGGTAGAAGATGATGAGAAGGAGGACTACGAGCCAGAAGAGGCCCAGCGCGATGACGAGTTTTTTGTAGCCTCCGAGTTTTTCGGGAGACACGGTTTCCAGTTCGGAAGGTTTCGGGAGGGTCTCGAGGGGATATTGCGTGGTGATCTGGAAGGTGGCGGGGAGATGGGAGATGGGAGATTTCGTGTCAACGTAGCGGAGGAAGTCGGAGAGCTTGTGCGTTCCGGGGTCGAGTCCGTAGACTTCGAGGTCGTAGCGAAAGCCGTCGGCGGCGGGTTTGGTTTGGAGGATGCGGATGACGAGGGAGGAATCGCTGTTTTTGCGCGGGATGACTTCGACTTTGGAGCCGGGGATGTAGTAGTCCGTGATGGTGGTGGGGAGGCCGAGGGGAGATGATCTTTCAAAACTGAGTTTTGAACCGTGAGCGTGGAGGGAGAGAAGGATGAAGAGGAGGAGTCTGATCATCGGGCGAGGAGGTTGCGGGACTGGAGGTAGAGGCGGAGGGAGGCGAGGAAGGGGCGGTCGGTGTGAATGGGAAAGTGGTCAAGGGAGGCCTTTTTGAGAGCAGAGGTCAGATCCTTTAGGGAGGTGAACTTTTTTTTCGCGGTGAGGGTGGTTTCGCGGCCGGTTTCGACTTCGCGGGAGCGGATAATTCCGGCTCCCGGAAGGTGGTCTTCGGCGGGGTCGCGAAGAGGGAGGACGACGAGATCGTGACGGTGACCGAGGAGTTTGAGGGCTGGGATGGCGTCTGGATCGTGGAGGTCCGAGAGGATAAAAATGAGGGCGCGTTCGGGAAGAGAAGGATTGAGGGAGAGAAGTTTTTGGCCGAGGCGGGTGGGTTCGTGGAAATCGTAGGTGCGAAGTTGGTGGAGCCATTGGAGGATGGTTTCGCGGGAGAGGGAGGGCTTGATGTTGAGGTCCCGAGAGCCGGCTCCGAGGATTCCGACAGGGGAGACTCGGTCGAGGGAGGCGAGGGCAAGACCGCCGGCAATTTGGGTGGCGATTTGGTATTTTGAAACCTTCGTAGAGGAGAGAGTCATGGAAGCGGAGGTATCGACGACGAACCAGACGGGAAGAGATTTTGGGGACTCGTATTGTTTGACGTGGACCTTGCCGGTGCGGGCGGTGACGCGCCAGTCGATGGCTTTGACGGGGTCGCCGGGCACGTAGTGGCGGGATTGGACGTATTCCAAACCCTGGCCGAGGAAGGGGGAGCGATCCGTTCCATAAGAAAGGGAATCAGCAAGCCGCTTGACCGCGAGAAGGAATTGGCGTGAGTCGAGTGGCTTGGTTTGTTGGTCGGTGAGGAGCGGCATGGGAGGGGACGTCGAGCGCTGAACGTCTAATGTTGAATTTTGAATGCTTGGTTGAGGAACTATGGAGGCCGATTCGGAGAGCGAGCTCAAAGCGCAAAACTCAAAGCCAATTGCGAGGTGGTGTAGGCGCCTCTTTGATATTGGTGGCTATGAAATCGAATCGTTGAGGATTTGTTGGAGGATTCCTTGTGGGGTTTTTCCTTCGGCGAGGGCTTCGTAGGAGAGGCGGATGCGGTGGAGGCAGACGTCTTCGGCGAGGGCGAAAAGGTCTTCGGGGATAGCGTAGTTGCGGCCGTGGATGAGGGCGCGGGCGCGGGAGGCTTTGAGGAGAGAGATTCCGGCACGGGGGGAACAACCAAGTTCAAGATCCGGGTGTTGGCGGGTCCGTTCGACGATGTCGACAACGTGTTTGAGTAAGACTTCGCTGACGTGGATTTTGTGGGTGGCTTCCATGGCATCGATGAGATCCTGCGGGGTGCCGACGGCGTCGTCGGTGACAAGATCGAACTCAGTGCGGGCGACGGCGCCTTCGCCTTTTTTCTCAACGCCGAGCTTGAGGTTGCGGCGGAGGATTTCCTCCTCTTCCTCGGGGGTGGGGTAGCTGAGGCGATGACAGAGCATGAAGCGATCGAGCTGGGCTTCGGGGAGTTCAAAAGTGCCGGATTGTTCGATGGGGTTCTGGGTCGCGATGACAAGAAAGGGGGTGGGGAGGGAGAAGGTTTCGTTGCCGAGGGTGACCTTGCGCTCTTGCATGGATTCGAGGAGAGCTCCTTGAACCTTTGGGGCAGCCCGGTTGATCTCGTCGGTGAGGAGGAGGTTGGTAAAGATGGGCCCTTTGTGAGTACGAAACTCGCCTGACTTTTCGTCGAGGATCTCGCTGCCGAGGATGTCGGAAGGGAGAAGATCGATGGTGAATTGGACGCGGCGGAAGTCCAGATGGAGGGCCTTCGAAATGGTGTTGACGAGGAGGGTTTTGGCCAGCCCAGGCATGCCCTCCAAAAGGAGGTGACCTGAGGTGAGGAGGGCGATGATCGTTCGTTCGACGACGACATCCTGTCCGACGATGATTTGGCCAACGCGTTCGCGGATGTTTTGGAGGTAGGCGGCGGTGTCCCCAAGCGATTCGGATGTGCTTTTCATAGGTGTGGAGTCAGTCCCTTAGCGTTTCGTGGAGGAGAGGGGAAGGATGGAAGAGCGGAACTGGTGGCAGGGCGATCAAGCGAGAGAGAGGTTCGTGGCATGTGCGATTTATGAGTGCGCTCCGTCGTTTGGCTGGGAGGTTCCCTTTTTGGAAAAAAGATCCCCTTTCTCGGGGCTGAGAAAGGGGAGTTTACAGATTCCGAGGCATCGGGTGAAAACCTAGGTGCCCTGGTTTGTGTCGAGCAGTTGACCGTCAGTCAGGTGTCGTCAAGGACCAGAGCGCGGGGAACTCCGTTGGGGATTTCGATCCACTCTCGAAACTAATCGAGGTCTTCGTTGCAGAACATCTTTGAAATCGGCAAACCGGTTCATCCCGTAAAGAACGCCGGTCACAACGATGAAGAGAAAGGCTTCAAAGCGGTCCCGGAGGCGACCGGAGTCGTCGATTTCATGAGGAGGTCTGGGGATCCGGCCAGTCTGCATCTACGAGATAAGGTGTGCCTCTTTAAATCCGATAAAACACCACGCTATGTGGCGGTCTCCCTCGCTTGATCGCGCTGGAACTAGCGGACTTCGCCCTGGCCGAAGTCGAAGCCGAACTGAAGCCAGATGGAATCGTCTTTTCCCTCTTTGGTATCGTCGTGGGAGTATTGGAGACGGATGTGGGAGAAAAGCTCCTTGTATTCAAACTCACGGGAGAGGGCGACGGAGAAGCGGTCGCGGGTAGCGGATGCGAAGGCATACTCGACTTCGCCCATGTCGATTTCGGAACCGGCTGAGCGGCCCTGGAGGTGTTCGTAGCGGAGGTCAGCGATCCATTGATCGGTAAAGCGATAGCTGGCAAAGGCCATCAATCCGTTTTGCGCGGAGGACCCACGGTTGGCTGGATTTTCGGGGTGGGACCACTGAACATCGCGATGAAAGTATTCGGCGCCGACTGAAAAGGAACGTCCGCCGGATTCGAGTCCGTTTTCGCGCCAGGTGTAGGTGTAATCGATGGAGTGGAGCGAGGAGTCGCGATGGTAGCCATTGTCGCCCGATGCCGCGTTCAGGCCGAGGCGGTGTTGCTGGAAATCAGTATGGTTGTAGCCAAAGAGTGCGCGGGCGGTGATGAGATCGTCAGAGAACCGGGCGTTGTCGGAGGACTTGTGGTCATGGCCATTGTGATCTTCGTCGTGTGGGTGCTCGGCGGCCTTTCCGTAGCTGGCGGTGAGGGCGAGAAAGGATTGGTCAAACTCTTGCTGCCAGGTGAGCTCGATGCCTTCGGTGATGAGTCCTTCTTCTCCCAGCATTTGAGAGGTGGAGAGGTTGGCGTTGACGAAATTCCAGCTATGAAGGTGACGATTATTTTGGAGGCCGAGGCGGTTCAGAAAACGTCCTCCACGGATTTCGAAGCCACCGGGAAAGTTCTTGAATTTGACAAACGCTTCTTCCAACTCGGAGTCGACTCGATGGCCCGAAGTGGTGAACAGGTTGCGGTTGACGAAGGCTGCAAACCAATCATCGACCCGGAGGTTGAGACCGAGATCGAGACCCTGGAGGGCGAAGTTTGCGTTTGGATCGTGAGCGTGACCTCCGGTATCTTCGAAGGAAGAGGCAGAGGTGTCGCCGATGAGTCCGTTGAAGTGAAGAGTGGGAGAGAGGTCGATGTCGGCAAGGGAGAGGGAGGTGGTGAGGGCGAGAAAGAAGAGGACTTTCATAAATGCAAGTAAGTTGCGTTAATCGGGCGGGGTGTCAAGGAGGAGAACGGGCGATTTGAGAAGTGGAAGTGTTCTCGAGGATGGTTGGAGAGATCGTGCTTTGTGCGGGGTTTGGGAGCTTGCGAGAAGTAGCGAGTCCTAGCCCTTGGTCGCGTAGTCTCCGCCGAGGGCGAGATGGAGATCGATGCGGTTTTGAAGCCGTTCATTTTTGAGCCGAATGAGTGAGATGCCTGCGTTTTCGGAGCGGCGTTGGGCTTCGAGGTATTCAAGGAAGGAAGCGCCGTCGATTCCAAGGGTGATGTCGCTGAGAGCACGTTTTTCGGCGAGTTTGGTCTGCTTCACTTCCTTTTCTAAAAAGACCTGCTGTTCTGTGAGGGAACGATCGGCAGCGATGGCGGATTCGACTTCGCGGAAGGCGAGGAGGGCGACGCGGGCATAGTCCTCGATAGCGGCTCGATTGCGATCGAGGGCAGCGCGGGCGCGGGCGGAGAGGGCGCCTCCCTGATAAATGGTTTGAGCGAGGGAGGCGGCAATGCTGTAGACGAGGTAGTTCGGATCGAAGGCGCGACTGATGTTAATGGCTCCGTTGGACGCTCCGCCGGTAAGACGGAGAGAGGGGAGGAGGTTTTTGCGGGTGGCCTCGGCAGTCTGTGCGGAAGCAAAGAGGTCAGCGCGCGCGGCGACGAGATCGGGACGTCGCTCTACGAGTTGGGATGGGAGACCGACGGGGATTTTTCCCGAGAGAAAGGGGAGGTCGGTGGAGGATGAAACGGTGGCGGAGGGGTAACGGCCGAGAAAGATTTCGAGAGAGCGGGCAGCATTGTCACGATTGAGTTTGCGGACGCGGAGGGAACGCTCGGCCGAAGCTACGTTGTTGCGGGCAAACTGGACATCGACGGCGCGGAGAGTGTTGGCCTTGTATCGGCGCTCCACGACGGGGAGGGCTTGCTTGTAGGAGCCGACTGTCTTGATGGCGAGGGCGAGTTGTTGTTCAGCAGTGATGAGGTTGCACCAGGACTGGGCAGTGTTGGCGGAGAGAGAGAGGCGGGCGCCGCGGAAGTCGGCTACGGAGGCGGCGTAGTTCGCTTGAGAAGAAAGGTCGAGACTGCGGAGTCTGCCCCAGAGATCCGCTTCCCAGCTCGCATTGAGGGAGATGGAGTAGTTTTCGCTTGTTGCGGTGTTTCTGCCATCGCTACGGCGGTATCCGGTGGCGGAGCTGACGGAAGGCAGGCGGGCGGCGCGACCGATGATGGTTCCTTGTTTGGCGGCGCGGAGGCGTTGGGCTGCGGCTTTGAGCCCCTGGTTGTAGGTTAGAGCTTCTTTGACGAGCTTGGTCATGCGTGGGTCGCGAAATTCGCGCAGCCAGCCGGTGCTGATTTTGTTGTTTTGATTGGAACGTGCGGCGGCGAAAGCTTTTGGCCTACTAATGGTCGAGGTAGCAACGGGCTGAGGGCCTTTGAGTGCCTGACAGGACATGAGGGCTGCGGACAAGCCGGTGATGAGAGCGATGGCGCGCTTTGACGAGAGACGGAATGGCATGAGAATGGCCGACATTCTGCCCCGAATACCGAAGGATGCCAGTCGGGAAATGAAATTCCGGAGTGAGCAAAAGCGCTCGCTTCACGAAAGCGAGGACTCTATGGTATTGCAGTGGATGAAACGACCTCTACCTTGATTGACCTGGCGCTGGCCGAGGATCTTGGATCTGGCGATGTGACTTCGAATTATTTTGTGCCTAAGGACCGGGAAGCGCGGGGATTGATTGTGGCGAAAGCGGATGGGGTGGTGGCGGGGGTGGAAATTGCGGAAGAAGTTTTTCGACGGGTCGATGAAGACACGATGGTGAAGGTCTTGCTGGAAAGTGGGAATCATGTGAGTCCGCGTGCCTATGTGATGGAGGTGAAGGGGAAAGCACGTTCGCTGCTGACTGCCGAGCGAGTGGCTTTGAATTTTTTGCAGCGCCTGTCAGGCGTGGCGACGAAGACCCGTCAGTTTGTCGAGTTGACGGAAGGAACAGGGGTAAGGATTTTGGATACGCGCAAGACGACGCCGGGATGGCGATCTCTGGAGAAGGCGGCTGTGGTGGCAGGTGGGGGAATGAACCACAGGATGGGCCTTTATGACCGGGCAATGGTGAAGGACAATCATTTGGTGGCGGAGGGAGGGTTAGGGGCATTGCAGGATGCGATTCATCGCCTTCGGGCTGATCAGCCTGAGGTCGAAGTGGAGCTGGAAGCGGATCGGCTTGATCAGGTTGAGGATTTTTTAAAGTTGGAAGGGGTTGATTACATTTTACTCGATAACATGGATAATGAGTCGCTGCGCAAGGCGGTCGATATGAGGGATGGGAAAGGTCCATTTCTGGAAGCGAGTGGCGGGGTGAATTTGACGACGGTGACCGATATTGCGAAGACGGGGGTGAATTTTATTTCGGTTGGTGCGGTGACACACTCGGCGGTGGCGTTGGATCTTTCCCTAGAGTTTTTGGAGGTCTCGAATGACGGCTGAAAACGAATGGGACGGAGTTGCATTGAGGGAGATTTCTCCCGAGTGGGCGGAGCGTGTGATTTTCTTGCCCGAATGTGGATCAACCAATGACGAGGCCCGGCGTTTGGCGATCAAGGGAGCGCCGGACTTGAGTGTGGTATTGACGGGAAACCAGACGGCGGGAAGGGGGCGGAGGGGGCAGCGGTGGGAGTGTCAGCCGGGTGAAGGTTTGGCATTCTCGATGATTTTGAGACCACAGGAGCCGGCGGCATTGTGGTCACGATTTGCGCTGGCGTCGGGGTTGGCCGTGGCAGAGGGGCTTGATTCGTTTGGAATGTCGGCGGGGGTGAAGTGGCCCAATGACGTTTGGGTGGCGGGGAAGAAAATTTGTGGAGTTTTGGTGGAAGCGGACGCGGAGTTTGTGGTGGTGGGAGTGGGGCTGAATGTCAATGTGACGGAGTTTCCGGAAGGGTTGGATCATCCAGCAACCTCGCTGGCGTTGGAGTTGGGGGAGAGGTGCTCGCGCGAGGAGGTGCTCGTTTCGTGTCTGCGGAGATTGCATCTGCGACTTGATCAGATTGGCGTTGGGTTTGGAGATCTTTTGGATGAGTGGTCGACGCGGTGTGTGTTGACCGGAAACGATGTCAGACTGGATGCGGGGGGCGCTTTGAAGACGGGTCGAGTTGAGGGCGTTTCTTCTCAGGGTGAATTGATGCTGAGAACGCAAGGGGGATTGGAGAAGGTGTTGCAGGCCAGTGAGATTCGGGTGCTTTGACTATCGATTTTCTTACTTCGGACCTTTACCGACTGGGGATTTGGTATTCTCGCCGGTGATGTTTTTCTCAGGAGTATTGTTGAAGCGGAGATGGGGGGACTCGTTTTTCCGGGAGAGGGTGTCGATGCCACCCCGTCTGAGAGTTTTTGCATGATGTGGTTGGCAACGATAAGGTGATTTCGAGAGGACGTGGGAATGGGACTCCGGCGCCAGTCGAAAGAGATGCTGGGGGATGGGAGGTTTTTCAGCTCGTTTCCGGACCTGTCTATCGGGAAAGAGTTCCCGGAAGGTCCATTGATTTGACCATTCAGGAATGGTGGTTTTCCAGAGGTTGTTTTTGATGGGTTGCCAACCGGTGATTCTTTGACCTCCGCTGATGACAGCGGCGGGTGCCGGGTTTTGCGCGAAAGGTGATCTTTGAAAGATTCCGGAGCTTGATGGGCTTGGTAAAGGAGTGGAGATCCTTTCCTAAGCTAAGGCGAGGTCGAGTGTGGTAAACTCGGTTTTTGAGATGAGATCGGAGAGGTCGGTGCCAGGTTCCGGTTCGAGGAACCGATTTCCCTGGCCGGAAGGACAGACGAGAAAAGAGCGATAAAAATAAGAGCTAGTTTCATGACAGAAAAATGGCGGAAAGGAGGTTTTCTAAAGGACTGATTTTTGGTAACGATGCGAGTGCGATTTTCTATAGGCTGCCTTTTTGTGATCACGAGCCTCGGTGCGCAGGCCGAAGATCCCCTTAGTTTCAACAGGGATATTCGGCCGATTCTTTCGGACAAGTGTTTTGCGTGTCATGGATTTGACGAGGAAACGCGGGAGGCGAAGTTGCGGTTGGATACGCCCGAGGGAGCCTTTCGAAAGAAGAAGCGGGGCAAGTCAGCAATTGTTCCGGGAAAACCTGGGGAGAGCGGCTCGTGGCTAAGAATAACTTCGAATGACGAAGAAGAGGTGATGCCTCCTCCGGATTCACACAAATCGTTAAACGATGAAGAGAAGGTGCTCATCAAGCGATGGATTGAAGAGGGGGCGATTTATCAGAAGCACTGGGCTTTTGAAGCTCCTGTAAAGCCGGAGGTGCCTGTGGGATCGGGAAGCGAAATTGATCGCTTTGTGGAAGCCGCGTTGAAGAAGGATGGCTGGGGGTTTTCTTCCGAAGCGGATCGGGAAACTTTGATTCGCCGAGTGAGTTTTGCGCTGAGCGGCTTGCCGCCGACGATTCAGGAGGTGGATGATTTTTTGGCGGACAAAGCAGAGGGGGCTTATGAACGGATGGTGGATCGGTATTTGGCGTCGCCCAGGCATGGTGAGGAGATGGCGCGGTATTGGCTGGATGCGGCCCGATACGGTGATACCCACGGGATGCATTTGGATAATGAGCGGCAAATGTGGGCCTATCGGGATTGGGTGATCGAGGCCTTTAACCGGAACCTTCCCTACGATCAGTTTACCATTGATCAGCTGGCGGGAGATCTTTTGCCGGAGGTCAGGCAGGATCAAATTGTGGCGACTGGTTTCAATCGCTGCAACGTGACCACTGGAGAGGGCGGAAGTATTGCGGAGGAGTTCGTGTTCCGATATGCGGTGGAACGGGCGAGCACGACAGCTCAGGTTTGGTTGGGACTGACGGCACAGTGCGCGGTGTGTCATGATCACAAGTATGACCCGGTTACGCAGAAGGACTTTTATTCCCTTTATGCGTTTTTCCATTCCAATGCAGATCCGGCGATGGATGGAAATAAACTTCTCACCGCTCCGGTGCTCAAAGTAAAGCCGAAGGGGTATGACGAGAGGATGGTGGAGTTTGACCGGATGGCGAATTCGATCCGGATGGAGATGAAAGAGTTACTGCAGAGGGAAATTTATAGTGATCCAGCGGGATCCCCCGAGCCAGAGGTGATTTCTGCGACTGAAGAGGTTTGGTTCGAGGATGGCTTTCCTGAGGGTGCCAAGTCTGGGGTTTCGGGGCACTTGTTGACTTTGGTGAATGACCCGGTTTTTAGCGGTGGAAAATCGCTGAAGCGGGGAGGGAAGGAGATGGCGCAGGATTATTATCAAACGGGGGCAGCAGCGCTGACAGTGCCGCCGCAGGCGAAATTTTTCGTTCATGTTTATTTGGATCCGAAGGATGCTCCGGAAGAGGTGATGATTCAGTTTCACACGACTGGATGGAGTCATCGTGGGATTTGGGGAGCTGATATTATTGAGTTTGGGCAGAAGGGGACACCGGAACGCTTCGTGGCGGGACCGCTTCCAGAAGCCGGCAAGTGGGTGAGGTTAGAGGTGTCAGGAGAACAGATGGGACTTAAGGCGGGGATGGAGGTGGTTGGCTTTGCGTTTACTGTTCATGGGGGGACCGCTCACTTCGATAAGTTCGGGGTATTGGGTCGCAAGGATCTTGCGAGTGATCCAAAGGCTTCCTTCATCGCTTGGAGAAAATTGCAGAAAGGAAAGCCTGCTCCGGGGATTCCCGCACCGCTGAATCAATGGCTTAAAGAAGGGCCGGAGAAGGAAAGGAAGCCGGAGGAATTGGTACGATTAACAGACTACTACCTTGAGAATGTGTGCCTGACTTTGGGGAAGGAAATCATTTCCCAGAGAGAGGCATTGGCAAAGATCAAACAGGAGCGAAAGACCTATGACGGGAGCTTCCCCTCGACCTTTGTCTTTCGCGATCTCCCCAAGCCGAGACAGAGTTATGTGATGAAGCGAGGTGAGTATGATCAACCGGGTGAAAAGGTGGAGCCGATGACTCCGGCGGTGCTTCCTCCGCTTAAAAAAGCAGGCGAACGGGCCAATCGGCTCGACCTGGCAAGGTGGTTGGTTTCTCCAGAAAATCCACTCACCGCGAGGGTGGCGGTGAATCGGTTCTGGCAGCAGATTTTTGGGATGGGACTGGTCAAAACGAGTCACGATTTTGGAACGCAGGGGGACTTGCCGAGTCATCCGGAATTACTTGATTTTTTGGCGGTGCGTTTCCAAGAGCAGAAGTGGGATGTGAAAGGATTAATTAAGGGCTTTGTGATGACGCAAACCTTCCGTCAGGAAAGTGCCGCAGCGAGTCCGCGTTGGGATGCAGATCCCGAGAATCGCCGACTGGCTCGGGGCCCCAGATTCCGTCTTGATGCCGAACAGCTTCGTGATCAAGCCCTCTTTGTGAGTGGTTTGATGGATCTTAAAATGGGTGGAAGAGGGGCGATGCCATATCAGCCTCCCAATATCTGGGAGCCGGTGGCATTTGGTGGTTCGAATACTCGATCCTACAAGCAAGGGAAGGGGGCTGATCTATATCGGAGGTCGGTTTATACCTTCTTTAAACGAACGGCGCCGCATCCGATGTTTGCGAATTTTGATGCGCCGGCGCGCGAGCAATTTTGTCTAAAACGAGAGCGGAGCAATACGCCACTGCAGGCCCTGCAATTGATGAATGATGTGCAGCATTTTGAGGCGGCGCGTGGCTTGGCCCAAAGGGCGATGAAAGAGAGAACGGCGCTTAAAGAACGGATCAATTTTGTTTTCCTGTCGGTGTTGGCCCGATTTCCCGGAGAGGAAGAACTGAAGATCGTGAAGGGGCTCTTTGACAGTCACCTGGCGAAATATCGCGCCGCGCCGGAAGAGGCAAAGAAGGCGATCCAGTTTGGAGAATCGAAACCGGCAGTGGATCTTGATCCCGCCGAGCTGGCGGCGTGGTCGTTGGTGGCCAACCTTGTTTTGAACATGGACGAAGCAATCGTCCGTAACTGAATTTTAATGCCCATGAATCCTTTTTTTGAACATCAACTTTTACAGACGCGTCGCCAGTTCTTTGGTGATACGGGAATTCGTCTTGGAGGCGCGGCTCTGGCTTCAATGATTGCGGCGCCGCGTGTCACTCATGCGGCTTCGGATGTTCATCCTGCGCTGCCAGGATTGCCACATTTCGCAGGGAAGGCGAAAGCGATCATATACCTCCATATGAACGGGGGGCCATCGCAGCTCGATACCTGGGACCACAAACCGGGATTGGCGAAGCAATTCAATAAGGATCTGCCGAAGGATTTTTTGGGAAACCGGATCACGACGATGACGAGTGGGCAGGGGAGATTCCCGGTGGCCCCATCGAAGTTTAAATTCTCCCAACACGGTGAATGTGGTCGTTGGGTGAGTGAACTTCTTCCGCACACTGCGGGCATCGTTGATGATATCGCGGTGGTGAAGGCTGTTCATACCAATGCGATCAACCATGATCCAGCGTGTACTTTTGTCATGACTGGAAACGAGGTTTCCGGGAAGCCAAGCATGGGATCCTGGATCTCATATGGATTGGGAGCTGAGACCGAGAACCTGCCTGCTTTTGTGGCCTTAACACCGAACTTCCCGAATGGATCGAATGCGCAGGCACTTTTCAGCCGGATGTGGGGACCAGGTTTCCTGCCGGGTCGCCATAGCGGAGTGGTCTTAAGATCGGGAGACGATCCGGTGTTGTATCTCGAGAATCCTCCGGGAGTGAATCGAAAGGATCGACGGTCGATGCTCGACGCCCTGGGGAAGCTCAATCAGCGCGGCTTTGAGAAGTTTGGAGATCCCGATATCCAGACCCGTATTTCACAATACGAAATGGCCTTTCGAATGCAGGCAAGTGTTCCGGATTTGACGGATTTGAGCAAGGAGAAGCCTGCCACACTGGAGATGTATGGGGACCGAGTGAATACGCCGGGATCTTTTGCGTCGAGTGCGTTGTTGGCACGCCGTCTGGTGGAACGCGGAGTAAGGATGGTTCAAATTATGCATCGTGGTTGGGACTCGCACGGAAACCTGCCGAAGGAAATGGGCAACCAATGTCTCGATACGGATCAGGCGTGTGCGGCGCTGATTAAGGACTTGAAACAGCGGGGAATGTTGGATGAAACGCTGGTAATCTGGGGTGGGGAATTTGGTCGGACGGTATACTCTCAAGGTAAGTTGACCAGAGAACAATATGGGCGGGATCATCATCCCAAAAACTTCTGCATGTGGATGGCCGGTGGTGGCATCAAAGGAGGAACAACGATCGGGGAGACCGACGAATTTTCCTACAATCCGGTTAAGGATAAGGTTCACATCAACGAGATCAACGCGACGGCGCTGCACTGTATGGGAATTGATCACGAGCGGTTGTCGCTTCGATATCAAGGGCTGGACCAGAGACTTACCGGGGTGGAACCGATGGATGTGATCAAAAAAATTCTACGTTAATAGCGGGGAATTATTCCCAAATTCTCGCTTCAAGGGCTGCGTGCGCAGCCTCGGCTTCTGCGGCTTTTTTACTGAGGCCGGTGCCTTGGCCAAGGTCTTTGTCTTTCCAGATGACGACGCAAATGAAGGTCCGGTTGTGAGGCGGGCCTTCTTCCCGGAGCACTTTATAAACTGGTGACTCGGGAGTGATTTGCTGGAGGATTTCCTGAAGCTCTCCTTTGGAGTTACCTTGGGCGTGGGAGGGATTGAGTTCGTCGAGTTGGCTGGCGAGGAGTTGGAGGATGACTTCTGCGGCTGCTTCGAGACCGGCATCAAGGTAGATTGCTCCGGCGATGGATTCGAAGGCGTCGGCCAAGTTGGAGTCACGTTCCCGCCCTCCACTCCCGTCTTCGCCGTTGCTCATGAGGAGGGCATTACCGAGGTCAACTTGTCGTGCGGCCAAGGCAAGTGCGGGTTTGGAAACCACGGAAGCACGGAGCTTGGTCAGGGTTCCTTCTTTGAGGTCAGGGAACCGGTGATAGAGGTAGGTGCTGATGGTGAGTTCGAGGACGGCGTCCCCGAGGTATTCGAGTCGCTGGTTGTCGGGAGGAGCCGGGCGGATCTCGGAGGAAAGGCTGGGGTGTGAGAGGGCCTCTTTCAAAAGCTCTTCGCTCTTGAAGTGATAATTCAGCCGTTTTTCGATACTCACTGGTAGTATTTATTTAGATCCGGTCATCATGGTCCAATGCTGTCCGTGTGGTCCGATGCCGATGAGGTTTGGGCCTTTGGCGAACATGATGAAGCGATGACCATCAGATCCAAACCAAGCATTGTAGGCTGCGACCGGTGAAGATGAGCCCATGAAGATGTTTTCTCCGGACCATCGGTATTTGAAGCCGGCGAGTCGGGCTCGGTCGCCGGGAGATTTTTTTCCTTTGACCGGTGACTGATGTGCAAAGAAGCCCATGGCGGCCATGTTCTGGGAGTGCCCTACGGCAGCGTCTGAGAGTTTTTCCTCCAAGCGAAGTAGAGTGAGAGCGAAGAGGGAGCGAAATTCGTTGAGGTGGTGGGTGAAAAACTTCTGTGAGCTGTTTGCCCATTCGGCGGCATCATTGACTGCGCGGGCCGATGTGAGGGCTGCAATCTCCTTGCGAATCCTGCCAACAGCATCGCGGTTTTTGAGATAGACTTCACCTTCGTAGACTTCCTTGAGAGCGGCATCGAGGCCGGGTTTTTCTCGTTCCACTTCGACCTCATCAATGATGTTGATCTCGCGGATGATTTCGGCCAGAGAAGAGGCGATGATTTCGACTGATTTGTCGAGCGTCTCAGGATCATTTCCTGCGATCTCCCGTGCCTTTTGATTGAGTTTTTTCAGTGAGCCAACTTCGCGGTGGAGCATTTGGATTTTATCTGCCGCTTTTTTGTAGTCAGTTTTGATGAGGACGTAGATTCGGTCGCGCTCGGTTTTGAGTTCTTCGGAGATTTCAGGAAGCTCCGAGAATGGGTTTGTGCGTTCGTTGTCGAGAAGGTCGGCGAGTTTGCTCCCGTGGAGTTCTCGGGCCTTTTCAAGGGTTCGACGGTAGATGGACCCTCCTTCATCGCCGAAGAGCTGGAAGGTCCGGTAGGCAGCGGCCCTCTTTTCAGGGTCGGAATTGAGCATCCATTGAAGAGCTTTCTTTTGAGCCAGCGGAGGAATTGCGGGCTCGATCTCCTGAGCAGACAGAAGGGGCGCGGCCAACCCGAAAATGAGGGGGACTAAAATCTTCATGGTGTCGGTAATATGATACGGGGAGGGATATTTTTTTTCAATGCCGGAATTTCTCATCGCTTGACCGGTAGGCTCATTCCTTCTTTCGTCTCCCCATGCAGCGCATTCAACTGAAGTCCAAGCTCCATCGTGCCATTATCAAGGAGGCAGATATCGACTATGAGGGCAGTATCGAAATCCCTTCTGATCTGATGGAGGCTGCGGGGCTTTGGGAAGGAGAGAGAGTGCTCGTGACATCGATGACGTCAGGAAATCGGCTGGAGACTTATGTGCAAGCAGGTGATCCAGGAACCGGTCACATCATCATGAATGGAGGGGCCGCTCATTTAATTAAGAAGAACGAGTGTGTCACCATCATGGCATTTGGGATTTCCGCAGAGCGAATCATTCCGTCACGTCACGTTTTGAATACGGATAACAAGATTATTAAGTCGAGTAATTAGAGGTTACTCGGGGATTTTCCGATCCACCAATTCAATGGTTGATCACTCGTGAAGGAGTCCGCCACGATGGATGAGGTTTTTTCGAGAACGATGCCAACTCTGGAAAAAAACCAGTAATCATTGATGACGACAGTCCTGGCATGATCGGAGACAAAGCTGAGTTTGCAGGTGCCCGCTTTGGGTTTGACTTTCTCGAGTCCATATACACGGAACTCCGAGTCGGGAGGTGACCCTGTTGGGCAGTGCCAAAAATTCCCTGCAATCATGGTGTTTGTTGCAAGAGGGATGGGAGTGCTTGGGCTTCGTTGAACGAACCGTGGATTGAGAGCTGTGGAATTTTTTTCGATTCGAGCGAGCGCCTTCTTGATTTGAGGCTCTGACCCCGAAACGATTTCCTGGTAGTTCATCACTTTGGTGAGGATTGGTCTTTCGTCGCCGAGGAGTTGATCCAGCCCGGGGGGCGTTGCGGAGGGGAATCGATCAGTTTAGCTCCGCAGAGGAGGCCGTTGTAGATATTGCTTTTGGAAGATTTTGGCGGCCAGCGTCTTGGTAGCCGGATCGTATTGAATGCCCTCCCATGATTGCGGTAGGCAGATTCATATCTTGGTCCTTCAACAATTCTAAGCCTGTCGATTGGTGAAAACTCCCTCTTTACAAGTTGGCCGTAGGCACTAGAGTCCCGCCCTCCCATGCGCGATTACTTCAATGACCACCTCAATATTTCAATCACTCTCGTGGTCATCGCTCACATTGTTGTGAGTCTTTTACTGATTCTTGTGATCATGATGCAGAAACCCAAGCAGGATGGTCTTGGCGCTGCTTTTGGATCAGGTATGACTGATGCTGCCTGGGGCGCCCAGACCACTCATGTATTGCAGAAAGGAACGGTTTATCTTGGTATACTTTTCTTTGTGTTTTCTTTGGTTCTCGCAATTCTCATGGGAAAGAGAAATGCCATTGAGGGAAAAAATTTCGCATCGGACGGTGGTTCGGCGACCAATGCTCCTACGGAGGCCCCCGCAGCGCCGGCTCCCGAGCCTTCGATCACAGAGGATGCTGCTGCCATAATTAAAGCTGAACTGGAAAATGAAGGTGGAACCGCTCCGACCGGATCGACTCCAGCGCCAGATAGCACGGATACGCCAGCGCCAGATAGCACGGATACGCCAGCGCCAGGATCGACTGAGGGTCCTGCTGGATCTTCCGACAAACCTCCCCTTGGAGAGTAACTTTGCCTCACCGGGGCTATGAGCGATCCAGGTTTGCCAGCTTGGGCGCGTGAGGACGCCTTTCCGGAAAAACCGGAATCGCTCCCTTTCGGTTCAGTTGATGGAAAAGGGAGGATTGCAGGTTTTGACTCCCTTGAGGATTTGAAATCTCATTTGGGATCTGGAAAGGGGCGTCTTGCTTGGGTCTGGGTGCCTGGGAATGATCGGGTGGTTTCTCCTGAGGAAGTTCCCGAACTATTGGACGTCTTAAAAAAGCGGAGCCTGATCTTTGCCGCAGAAGACGAGGAGGAGGCGAAGCGGACTCTGCCATTTACGGGAATTCTGGGGCTCTATGCTTTTTATTCCCTTTGGACGGGAGCGGCTCCCATGGGTTTCCCCGCCAACCAGTTTTTGGCAATTGTGGGCTTTGCTTTTCTCTATTTCACGGCCCGCCCGTGGTGGGAGGCATATAAGGGGCGGAAGGACGCCCGCTTTCTTAAGAAGGAGAATCTTGCCGAAGAAATTCCCGAGGCTCGGTTCGATCTCTGGATGGACTCTCAAAAGTCACGATTGACGATTGGATTGGTGATCTTGATTGGCCTCGTTGGTGGGGTGCAACTTATGGTGCCAGGGAAGGGCATCGCGGAAGCCGGCCTCGACAAGTCGGCGTATGCTCTCGGCGAAACCTGGCGCATGTTCACGGCGGCATTTCTCCATGGGAATATCATCCACTTTGTGCTGAACGCGAGTGCCTTATATTATCTGGCCCGGCGAGTTGAGATTCTGGCCCGGTGGCCCCATCTGGCGGCTGCCTTTTTACTTAGCATCATGGGCGCCGGATGGACGACGGTTGCCTGGCTCCCGAAAACGTCGGTGGGAGTTTCGGGCGTGGTTTGCGGCTTACTGGGATTTCTTCTGGTTTTCGAGACCTTGCATCGACCCTTAGTTCCCCGATCGGCGAGGCGTCGGCTTTTGGGTATTCTGGTGTCGTTGGCCGTGATCGGATTTATCGGGTTCCAGTTTGTCGATAATGCTGCCCACTTCGGTGGGTTGGCCACGGGCGCGGTTTATGCTCTGATCGTTTTCCCGAAGTCTTCCTCGCCACACCGCCCAGTGATCTTGAAACGTGATGTCGCTTTGGGTGCGATTTCACTCGGTCTGATTTTTGTGTCTGCTCTCGGTGCGGTGGTGGCCATGATGATGCGGTAGCGATGAAACCGAAACTCAAGACCTCCATCCCAGGCCCTCGTTCGCTGGCGCTGGCGGGACAGCTTCGTGAGTATGAAAGCCGGAATGTCACCTATTGTGATGAGTCTTGGCCAGTATTTTGGGAAAGGGCCGAGGGAACCAATATTTGGGATGCAGACGGGAATCGCTATTTGGATTTCACGAGTGCCTTTGGTGTGGCGGGATTGGGGCATCGCCATCCAGAAATTGTTGCGGCAATGACCGAGCAATCCGGTCTGCTCTTGCATGGGATGGGAGACGTGCATCCTACGGCATTGAAGGGGAAATTGTGCGCTAGATTGTCGTCGCTGACCTTCGAGCGTTGGAATGGAGGGAAGGGAAAGGTCGTCCTTTCAAACTCGGGTTTCGAAGCGGTTGAAACGGCCCTGAAAACAGCCCGTTTGGCGACCGGAAAAAGTGGCGTGATGGCTTTCTCGAATGGTTACCATGGTTTGGGTTACGGGAGTTTGTTGGGGACGGACCTCGACAAATTCCGGGGCCCGTTTGTGGACCAACTTGCGGAAGTTACGACCCGGGTGCCGTATGGGTCATTTGATCTGCCTGAGGGTGGGAAGATAGGGGCTGTTCTAGTGGAGCCGATTCAGGGCAGAGGCGGAAAGGTTGTCCCACCGGAAGGGTTTCTGAAATCCTTAAGACAATGGTGCGACGATAATGGAGCGCTTTTGATCTTTGACGAAATTTATAGCGGCTTCCATCGAAGTGGTAAGTGGTTTGCCTGCGAGTGGGATGAGGTGGTTCCGGATCTAATCTGTTTGGGCAAAGCCCTGAGTAGCGGCTTTCCCATCTCCGCTTGCGTAGGGAAGGAGGATGTGATGGACCAGTGGCCGGAGAGTCCGGGAGAGGCACTCCATACGAGCACTTTTCTGGGGCATCCAGTAGGGTGTGCAATGGCACTGAAGTCACTCGATATTCTGGCGAGGCCTGAGACTATTGAAATCGTAGAGCGGGCTTCGATGAATTTGAAAAAGGCCCTCCACGATTTACATCATGATGGCCTCGTGGAGGTTCGTGGCCGGGGACTGATGGTAGGTCTTGAACTGGAGCAAAATGCCGGGAAGCTCTTGGCCGAGCTCCTTTCCGAAGGCCTGATCTTCCTCGCGGACGGGCCCGCCGGGAACGTCTTGTCTTTCACTCCTCCGTTTGTGATCTCGGAGGAGGAGATAGAATTTGCCGTAGGAAAGGTGTCCCGACTCTTGCGAGGCTAGGAGAGAGCGAGTCGCTCGTCGCTATCAAGCACTGCTGCAAGGTTTTTCCAACCGTCCTTGGTTTGGAGATTGAAGATGCGGAGGTAGAGGGAAACCACTTTTGGATTGTGGTTCTCGACGAGATCATCGACCGTGGTTTTGAGTTTTTCGTCATCCAGAGCCTCGGGAAGGGCGCCTTCAACCGATCCTTCGCCATCGTGCTCGATCCCCATCCCGTCACAGAATCCTTTCAAAAGGTCCTGTTGGCCTTTCATGTAATACACCTGAAAAAGGTGCTCGCCAATGGTGTCGCTGGTGCGGAGCTTGAGGGTCTTATGGAGCCAGGCAATCTGGTCGGAAACGGATTTTTTTTCGACAAAGACCGGGCGGAGGTGTCGGTTGGCGGTGAGGGAGGCTACGGCCGACTTATAGAGTTTGCGCTCGTTTTCCCGAATCCAGAGAAACATGTCACTGACAATGGAAGGGTCAATTTTCTGATAAATTTCGAATGCGTTCACGGTTTTTTTACTTGTGGGGAGTCAACACTCCGAGACGGTGAAGGCAAGATCAAAGGCTGATCTTGCTAACACAGGGCCCCATTTCACCTGCGAAAGCAGGTTGCCGGAGGCACCCTTAGTGCTGCATTGACTTTTTGAAGGGTGACGGCAGGTTTCGACCATGAGGTTTCTTCCTGTATTTCTCGTTCTCTGTATCATCCAAGCAGCTGCCGACGATTGGCCCAGATGGATGGGGGGGAAGGCCGACGGAGTTTGGCGAGAAGAGGGAATTCGCAAGGATTTGCCAAAAGAAGGAGCTCCTGTCCTGTGGAGGGTGCCTGTGGGGTGGGGATATTCCGGGCCGGCCGTGGCTGATGGCCGGGTCTACCTTTCGGACTACCAGCGGATCAAAGGAGAGTTGATCAATAATCCCGGAACTGCGGTGACCTGGGAGGGGACCGAGCGCCTTTTGTGCTTGGACGTGGAGACTGGAAATCCTATCTGGAAATACGAAGCGCCCCGGAAATACTTTCTTTCCTATCCCGGAGGACCGCGCGCGACGCCGACGGTTGCCGGAGGTTTAGTGTATTTTTTGGGCGGGATGGGAAACCTCATTGTCCTTGATGCCAGAACTGGTGAGAAGAAGTGGGAGAAGGATTTTCAAAAAGACTTTGGAGCCGCTCTCCCGATTTGGGGTTTTTCGGCTCATCCTCTGGTCGTTGGGGACACGGTCTACTGTCTTGTGGGAGGAGAAGGGAGTGTGGTGGTGGCATTCGATGCGAAGACAGGCCAAGTGAAATGGAAGGCTCTTGACGCCCAGACGCAGGGGTATTGTCCACCCTCCATGGTGAAGGCGGGAGGCGTGGACCAGTTGATCATTTGGCACTCGGAGTCGATGAATGCTCTCAACCCAGAGACCGGCGAAAAATATTGGAGCCTCCCGTTGAAACCGATGTATGGGATGTCGGTAATGACGCCTCAATTTTCGGGCAACAAACTCTTTGCGAGTGGGATCGGGAGGGTTGGAGCGATGATCGAACTCGATGATTCTAAACCTGCCGCCAAGTTTGCGTGGCGAGGAAAACCCAAGACCGGGATATACTGTTGCAATAGCACGCCATTGATCGTCGATGGGATAATTTATGGTTCGGACATTGATTCGAGCAGCCTCATTGCCGCATCGGTGAAAGATGGAAAACGTTTTTGGAAAACAATGGAGCCAACGATTGCGGAAAAATACCGGAAAGGTGGCCCGCATGGGACAGTTTATGTGACCTATCATAAACCGAGCGGGAATTTTTGGCTCGCGAGTGAAAGTGGGGATCTTATTTTGGCGAAGCTCTCCAAGGAAGGTTACACCGAATTGGGGCGTCAGCATGTTTTAGAACCGACCAATGAAGCCTATCAGCGTCCGGTGGTTTGGAGTGGTCCCGCCTTTGCGCAAAAGTCAATTTTCATGCGAAATGATAAGGAACTGGTGAGGGTTGATCTTTCAGAAAAGTAGGCTTGGTATCGCGATTTTTGATTCATCCTTGTGGCTCATGGCAGACCGCTCGTAGCGTTGGGAAGTGATCGGTGAATCAGAGAGCATACTGGATGATAGGGGCGATCCTCGTTGTCCTTAATTCATATTGGTGATCCGTGAGATTACCTTTGTTCCCCCCCCGGGATCTGTGCGGAGGGGGATCTGCCCGGTCAAGCAAAGTGTGTCTTAGGCGAGGCCCTGACGGGAGAGATCTTGCACGTCGACAAGGCCAACGACTTGCTCGCGGTCGTTGATTACGATGAGATCATCGATGCGGTTTTTGCGCAGAATCTTGATCACCTCAACGGCCAGGTCGTTTTCTTGCACTGTGATGGGAGTGGGGGTCATGTGATTTGAGACCGGTGAATCTCCAATTTCTCGATCGGATTGATAGCCCCGGACAAAATCACCGTGCGTGAAGATTCCCGCGAGAGAATTGTCTTGGTTCACGATGACAGCGGCACCCGCTCGGCACTCGAGCATGGTAAGAACAGCTTCTTGGACGAGGGCCTTGGTGGGGATTTTTGCCATCGCAGATCCGGTTCGCATGATGTCGGAAACGCGGGTTAGGAGGTGTTTTCCAAGGCTTCCTCCCGGATGAAGTTCGGCAAATTCCTCGGCACGGAAACCACGTTTTTCGAGTAAGACCATCGCCAGAGCATCGCAAAGACCGAGCATGTTGGTGGAACTGGAGGTCGGGGCGAGTTGGAGCGGGCATGCTTCCTCCTCAACATGGGTATCAAGGACAATATCGCTATGCTTAGCCAATGTGGATTCCGGTGCTCCGGTGACGGCAATGATGAGGGCAGCCCGTTTTTTGACATGGGGGAGAAGGCTGATCATTTCGGCGGTTTCGCCGGAGTAGCTCAGGGCGATGATGAGGTCGCCAACGGAAAGGACGCCGAGGTCACCATGAAGTGCATTTTGACAGCTCAAATTGACGGCCGTGGCTCCCGTGCTGTTCAGGGTTGCTACGAATTTTTTTCCGATGTTTTCGGATTTCCCGACTCCGATGACTACGATTTTGCGGCCACTCAGGAGTGTTTCTTCTAAAACTCCGATGGCTCGCGGGAAGCTGTCGTCGAGCCGTTCGGCGAGCCTTTGAAGTTGGGCGGCCTCGATTCCAAGGACAGCGCGGGCTTTCTCAATCAAATCCACGGGGAAACTCTGCCCGAGGAGCCCCGTTGGGTCAATCCAAGTAAGTCTGGTGATCTGAGCAAGGGTGTTTACCCTTTCATCCATCGATGAAGCGTTTTCTGCCTTATCTGAAATACTTTAAGCCTGTAAAGTGGCACTTCGTTGGGGGAGTGATCGCCGGTCTGGTGTATGCTGCGGCAAGCGGGGCCGGATTTCCCTTGGCGGCGAAATCCATTCTTCCTCTGATTTTTGATGCGGATGCTGCCACTCCGGCAGAGACCTCGAATTGGTTTACCGGGATTCTGAGCCGTTGGTTTGGCGACTTGGGGCGCAATACACTCGTGATGATTGCCTGCGCCTGGCTCCCCATCGTATTTTTTTTCCGGGCAATCGGTGGTTTTTACAGCGGTTATCTCGTGAGCTACTGTGGTTTTCGCTTTCTTGAGCAGGTCAGGGAGGAGGTCTTCATTAAATTGCAGAGTCTTCCGGTTTCCTTTTATCAGAAGCTTCAATCAGGAGATCTTCTGGCCAGACTGGTGGGTGACGCCGAGATGCTGAGACAAACAACCTCGCAAGCCGCAGTG
>Ga0307999_1000076_pt1 | contig 25245 bp, 18 predicted proteins | sample Neamet1_FD_203158 | JGI IMG/M metagenome (GOLD analysis project Ga0307999, IMG submission 203158) | Marine microbial communities from water near the shore, Antarctic Ocean - #1 | ecosystem: Environmental > Aquatic > Marine > Unclassified | place: Southern Ocean | collected 2014-06-04 | reverse complement strand
TTGAAGTAAAAACTACTTACAACAATGTATAAAAGTAATAGCGGTTTGGGAGTAATCTCAAACACTTAATCCACCAAGGACAAATTAAAAAAAAATAAGTATGTTATTAAAGATTGCGATCACATCAATCCTAATATTTTCAATTTTCAATGCGAATGCTCAGAATAGCTTCGGAAATAAAGAAACGACATGGTCAGCTGATGCATTTGATTATTGGTTTACTGATGTTAGTGAACAAAATCTGCCATATGGTATTTCAGAAGCTGTATTGTTTTCTAGTTCGACACGGCTTGGACAGCTGCTATTTACAAAAAGTGGAATAACGATTCTAAATCCACGTCGATTAACAGAAGAGCATCAAGATTTGAGTAAAATTGAGGAGGGTGGAGAAAATAAAATATATGATGATCTAAACCCTTTGAAATATGAATTTCTATTTATTAATTCTAGTCAAGATACAGAGCTCATAGGCAGTCTAAAGTGTTCGCATTATTCTGTATTTGGACGAACTAAATTTAGCAATTACAACAATCTTGTTTATCGCGGCATATATCCCAACATCGACATTATCTTTTCCCTGCCTGAAACGGGTGGATTAAAATATGATATTATTGTTCATCCAGGTGGAAATATTGAGGATGTCCAAATCATGCATAAAGACAGTAAACTGGATATAAAAAAAGAGGGCAATCTAAATATTCAAACTGAAGCTACATGCTCACAGATAAAGCTCCAACAGCTTTTGATTCAGATGACATACCGGTAGCCGTTTCTTTTGAGTTAAAGAACAACTTAGTTTCTTTTGAAACTGAACCATACGACAAGAGTAAGACACTTATTATTGATCCTGTCATTGATTTTTCTCCAGATTCATCTTTTGTTTCAGGGAGCGGAACATTTTACCCGTTGGAGCCGATGTTTAGAAATATCAATTTTGACATGTCGGGAAATCTTTATTGTTCAGTGGATAAATTCTGGAATTTTGGTAATTTCTTTAATTACCGGAAGTATTCGCCAAATGGTGTGTTATTATGGTCGAATAATACTGGTATTGCATATGTCCGACATTCTGATATTACAGTTAATCCACAAACGGGAACTTCTTACGCAGTAACTGGAGGTTTAGCAGCAATGGATAGCAATGGATTTACAATTGCAAGCGTAATCAATGTAGATTCAGAATGGTCAGTGAGATACGACCCTTGTTTGGATACGCTTGTCATGGGCTTGGGCCATTGCAATCCTGGTGCTATCCCTGTTGATAATGAAGTTGCAGTCTTTAGTCCTAATCTTTTGGCCGGGGTATCAAATAATATTAATTTATTACCGTGTTTATTTAATGGGCAATCGTCCAGTGCTTTAACATTAGATCCTGAAGGGGGCGACGCTTATTTTGTAATGAATACAGCAACCATCGGACCAGGTCGTATTTACAAAGTGAATTATGGGCAAGTTGGTGCTTCTCCTTCCCTAACATGGCAAAATTTATCTTTAAGTAGTACGTATCCCAGAACAGCAAGTTCTGATGTTTTAGCTTGTGGAAGAAATTACCTTTACTATTTTGATGGTTCTGCGATTGAAAAAAGAAACAAGAATACAGGAGCGCTTTTGAATACCCTTACAATCAATGTAAATAGTCCAATTCTATTGAGTGCCGATATATTTAATGCTGCTGTCAATGGTTTTGTCAATGTTTCTCCGCATGGAATTGATCTTGATCTATGCGGTAACGTTTATGTTGGGCAATCGCAAGCTGTAAAAGTATATGATTCAAATTTAAATTTTTTGACTCAGTATCTCACAACTAGCTTAGATACTATTCTGGATATCCAAATACATGAAGATCAACTGGCCGTTGGTGGGCTAAACTTTTTGGAAGTTTTTACGCTACCTTATTTTTCAGGAACTAATAATAATATTACTTTGAGTACAATTCCAGATACATGTGCTTTATGTATCGGATCAGCCGCAATAGATACAACATCATTTCCATGTGGAGATCTTGATTCGTTAAATATTCTATGGTCCAATGGGCAAAATACTCCAACTATTTCGGGGTTGTGCGAAGGCTGGTATTCTGTGACTATTAGTGGAGGTTGTTTTTCTCAACAATTCACAGATTCTGTATACGTGAGTAACGCTACCACGCTTTGTGGCTTAAATATTTCTATTCCAGATGATACTATTTGTGTTGGTGAATGTGTCGACCTAGTTGCTGCAACTATAGGTTCTTTTACTGCACCAGTTACTTATGCATGGAATAATGGCATCATAGCAACAGATAGTGTCGTTAACGTCTGTCCAATAACAACAACGATATATGAAGTGATTGGAACTGATTCAACCGGTCTAGCGGACACGGCAATCGTTACCATCACTGTTGTTGCGCCACCTGTAATAAATATTGGGAATGACACAACCATTTGCTCTGTTCCGTTCACCTTGGATGCAGGAAATATAGGAGCTTCTTTTTCTTGGCAAGATGGTTCCAATACTCAATTTTTCAGTGTTGATAGTTCTGGTTTGTTTTCTGTGACCGTTGATAATGGTGTTTGTATTAACACTGATAGTATCGTCATTAACTATGATCCTGCAATTGTGAATCTGGGGCCCGATATTATCACTTGTCAGCCAGATACTGTTGTTTTTGATGCTGGAGTTCTTTTCGTATCGTATTTATGGGGTGATAATTCTACCGACCAGACTTTAAATGCTTTAAATACAGGCACGTACAGTGTTGAAGTGACGAGCTCTTCTGGGTGCACTGCTTTGGATACCACCCAAATCATTGCTGGCTCACTTGCTTTAAGTCTGGGCAGCGACACAGTAATTTGCCAAGGGCAATCATTATTAGTTAATGCACAAACGCAAGCGTCGGGTGTAGACTATTTATGGAGTACTGGGTCTACTAATCCAACCTTGACTTTGACAGATGCTGGAGTCTATTGGGTTGAGGTATCCTCCGAGATTTGTTTGCAAAGGGATTCCATAGAGGTACAAGAACAAATTGTAACAGCTGCATTTGAAGGTTTAAATGAATCGGGTTGTTCTCCCGTAACTATAGATTTTAACAGTACATCTGTTGTGAGTATTGGAAGCATTACTTCTTGGGATTGGAATTTCGGTAACGGAATGAACTCCAATGTTGAGAACCCGAATCAAACGTATTTAAATGAAGAGGGTATCACTTACCCCATTCAATTAATCGTAACATCGGACCTTGGTTGTACGGATGATACAACGGTATTTATGCAAATCAATGCTTATCCTCAGGCTGTAGCTGAATTTAGCTATATTCCGAATACTGTTTTATTTGGTGAAGACATTTATTTTGAGAATTTTTCGACAAATGCTACAAGTTGGCAATGGGACTTTGGAGATGGTGTAAATTCTATTGAAGAAAGCCCAGCGCATTCGTACCTTACCATTGGTACCTACTCCATAACCTTGATAGCTTCCAATGAATTTGGATGTAACGATACTATTAGCTATCAGCTTGAAGTTTCCAGTGAGACTTTGCTGTTTGTGCCGAATACTTTTACTCCTGATGGTGATGAATTTAATCAAAATTGGGTGGTTCAGATTTCAGAAATTGACATCTATGACTTCCGCATTACTTTATTTAATAGATGGGGTGAGCTAATCTGGGAGAGTTTTGATCCTGAAGTTGAATGGGATGGAACTATAAATGGCGCTGCTGTTCAAGATGGGGTATACACATGGAAAATAGAAGTTGGGCCAAAGTTTACCGGAAAGAGAGAAGTATTCACGGGCCATGTAAATGTGATTAGATAATTTGGAAAGGTAGTGGTTTTGTGACCTCCACTGGTCAGAGTTCAAACTTTTTGGAGGATTTGATGAGACTGATTTAACGATTAGTATAAGCGGTTGTTTTAATGCCGCTTATAATTGTTAGGGGCTGTTTAATCTTTAGAATAAAATGTCGAACCAACCTTAAGCCCATTACAATCCTCCTTCGTGCGGTTGAAAACTGGAGAAGTTATGAGGGCTGCTTGGAATAATAATCAAACGACAATGCTTTGGGGAGGAAATGGAGATATACACCCAAATACTAAAGGTTCTTATATGATTGCCTGTGCTTTCTATGCCTCAATATTCCAAAAAGCATCCTTTGGCACCAACATATTAAGCGGCTTAACTCAAATAGAAGCCAGTAACTATCAACAATTAGCAGACACAATAGTATTAAACAATCTTTCTGATTGGAGAATAAATACTTACAATCAATATACCGATTTTAACTACTCCGTAAATCAATCATTTGTTACGTTTAACAGTACTTCTCAAAATATTGATTCTTTAAGTTGGGATTTTGGAGACGGAAGTACATCTAACAATCCAGCAATAACTCATAACTACACAAGTTCAGGGACATTTATGGTAACCCTAACCACATATGAAGGAGAATGTTTAGAGTCAAAAACTAAAATTATTAGCATCTCAACAATTGGTATAGATAAGTATACTGATAAATCGGGAATTAATATATATCCAAATCCATTTACAGATAAGGTAATTATTGAAGACTATACACTAGAGGATATTTCTATATTCAATCTTTCTGGACAAGATTTTAGTAATCATGTCAAATATATTCACACAGCAAAAGGAATGGAAATCAATACATCAAATCTGCCTAGCGGAGGATATATTTTAAAAACAAACTCTTTTACTAATATTATATATAAGTAATAGTTTCCTTTGGTCAGCTACTACATATGTCCTAAAATATTATCTACAATAAAAGTTACGTTAAAATATAAAAATTATGAACATGAAAAAATTCTTAAAGAATGGATTAGTCGGTCTAAAAAAAACTCTGTATTGAGCTACGTTGCAAAAAGAACATTACATTTGATAAATAGTAAGTAAAATATTAAAAAACAAAATAAATATGCATCAATTTTTAGTACGCTATAGTACAAAAAAATCAATTTATTTAGGCTTACTTTTCATCATTTTTATAAACTTAGTTGCTTTTCCTCTTTTCCCAAAATTATTTTTTGATTCTTCTATTCCAATTGGTGACATTCTTGATACACAGTTTGGCTTTTCAGTAGAATACGCCCAAGAATTATTAAATGCTTTAGGAGACAATGGCAGAAAAGCCTATCTATTTTCTACGGTTTTCATTGATATACCCTATGCGCTAGTCTATGGTTTTATTTATAGTTTTATTTTGATTGAATTAATTCAAAAAAAAAACATCACAAAATACAATGTGATTATTTATATTCCTTTTCTAATTGCAATATTTGATTGTTTTGAAAATGCGGGAATTATTCTATTATTAAACTATTTTCCTGATAATTGTGACTTAACAATCCAATTAACGTCAATGGCTAATCAACTAAAATGGATTTTTGCAGTACTAACAGTATTGCTTATTTTTATAATTATTTTACAGAAAAAGCACACTAAATAAACCTCTATTAATATGGCGTATTTATGCTATGTGCGTTCCCGATAGCTATTTTAGAACACAAAAAAGCCTTTGAAAAATCAAAGGCTTTCATTATATTTAATAACTCTATTATTTCGTCAATTCAAATTTTTCTTCAGCCATTTTAGAAATATGTTCTCCAATTGCTAATGATGCAGTTGCTGCTGGTGAAGGTGCATTTAAAACGTGAATAGAGTTTTCAGTTGCTTCAATTTTAAAATCATCTCTTGTATCACCATCTTGCTTTAACAATAGTGCTCTAACACCAGAACGTCCTGGTTTAATATCATCCATAGTTAATGATGGAATTAAACCTTGTAATGTTTTTAAGAATAATCGCTTTGAAAACGCTCTACGGTATTCATTAATACCAAATCTAACATTACTAAAAAACAATTTCCATGTGCCTTTATAAGTTAATGCATCCCAAGAATCTCTAAAATTAAATGACGTTTTAGAATAACCTTCACGCTTAAAAGTAAATACAGCATTTGGTCCACATTCAGTATCACCATTTGTCATTCTTGTAAAGTGAACCCCTAAAAATGGGAAAGCTGGATCTGGAACTGGGTAAATTAAGTTTTTAACTTTATGCATGGCTTGATCAGTCAATTCATAATAGTCACCTCTAAAACCTACAACTCTTTCTTTTAAGTTTACGCCATCAGTTTTAGCCATTCTATCAGCTTGTAAACCTGCACAAAATATTAAATTCTTAGCTTTAAATATTTTATTTTCAGTAACAACCTCTTGAAAACCTTTCTTTTTATTTATTGCAATGACGCGTTCTCCTAATTGAACTTTTGAATTTTCATTATAAGTTAACGCTACTTCAGCCATTTTATTTGTTGCGCCAACAAAATCAATAATACCGGTACAAGGCACCCATAAACCAGCAATACCTTCTACATGCGGTTCATATTTCTTAATTTCTTCTCCAGTAATTTTTATTAATCCTTCTGTATTGTTAGCAATTCCATTTTCATAGATTTGATCCATGAATTTTAAATCACTTTGTTTTGTCGCTACAACAACTTTTCCACATACATCATAATCAACGCCATGCGCTTCAGCAAAAGCAACTAATTCATGACGCCCTTTAACACAGTTTTCAGCTTTTAAAGACCCTGGTTTATAGTACAGTCCAGAGTGGATTACACCTGAATTATGTCCAGTTTGATGGGCAGATAGTTTATCCTCTTTTTCAATTAAAACAATGTTTAATTTAGGATTTCTTTTCTGTAATTTATAAAGTGTGGCAGCTCCAATGATACCTCCACCTATAATTGCTATGTCAAAAGTGTTATTATTTTCCAAAATCTTGTAAATTTGATACAAAAATAATCAAAGAATTTAGTTGGCACATCATAATCACATAAAATCACAAGTTAAACATCTTCATTTTAAAAATTTAGACGTCCTAAGATTCTTAACCGCATCTTCAGTTTTCTTATTTTATTTATTTAGTGAATTAAAAAGCATTATAAGTAAATCAAATATATTTTCACAATTTCTCCTTACTTTTAACGATCAACACACAGGTTTAAAAATTAATTTATGAGTCATTCAATTATAAAAGCACATGGAATATGTAATTTATCAATTGTTCCATTGAGAATAAACCCTACTGATGAAGCAGAAATGGTATCTCAATTAGTATTCGGTGATTATGTAACTGTTTTAGAAAAAGGTAATCCTTGGATTAAAGTAAAAAACAAAACTGATAATTATGAAGGCTGGATAGACTTTAAACAAATAATCTATATTGATAAAAGTGATTTTGACTTTGGAACATCAACCACTCATTATACAGTTAAACAACCATCAATTGACATAAAGAGTTCAATTGGAATGCAAACCATTTTTCTAGGTTCTGTTTTACCTTTTTTTAAGGACAATACCTTTAAAATTGCTAATCAAAATTATGAAGTCGTTTCAGAATTAACTCAACAAGAATTACAACCAAATAAATATGCAGAACATTATCTTAACACGCCTTATTTATGGGGCGGAAAATCACTTCACGGTATTGACTGTTCAGGTTTAATTCAAAACATTTTTAAACCTGTTCTATTTTCATTACCAAGAGATGCAAGTCAGCAGGTTCATATTGGCACATTAATAAAATGGGAAGATCGACAAGTTGATGACGTGGTTTTTTTTAAGTCTAAAAGTGGTAACGTAACTCATGTTGGCATACTGTCTAGTAAAAACAATATTATTCATGCACATGGTAAGGTTAGGTTAGATAAAATTGATGCAAAAGGGATTTGGAATACCGAATTAGAGTGGTATTCTCATTTGACACACTGCATAAAACGTTATTTATAAACAATACTCTTTAAGACATATTTTAATTAACACGCTTAAAATAATATACACCTAATAAAGTTAACTCAAATACTTAACTTTGTACAAAACAATAAATATGCCCAGCTCAATAGAAAATTTATTTAGAATATCTGATTTAGGTCCCTTAAGTCAAGTTGTAATTGAAAAAACAAATACGGTTTTATCACAGATTGGAATAAATAGCGATTATTTGAATATTTTTAGAACAATTATTCTATTCATAGGTGTTGTTGTTTTTAGTATGATTTTATGGTGGCTAAGTAGAAAGGTGATGGTACTGTCAGTAAACAAACTTGCTTCAAAATCTAAAACAAAGTGGGATGATTATTTAGTAGAAAAGCGATTTTTTGCTGTGATTGCCAATTTGGTACCATTAATTTTTATGGATAATTTAATAAAAATGGTTTTTGTTAACTATCAGTTATTAGCTAGTTTTATGATTAAAATGATTGATGTAGTTATTGTTTTTGTACTACTGATAGCTACTTTAAGGTTTTTATCGACATTTCAGAAAATATTATCTGAAAAAGAATCTTTAAAGGATAAACCTTTACATTCTTATTTTCAATTAGGTAAGATATTAATCAGTGGCTTCATGATTATTTTAGGATTATCAATTGCAACAGGTCAATCCCCTATTTATTTTTTAACATCACTTGGTGCTGCAACAGCTATTCTTTTATTAGTTTTTAAAGACACTATCTTAGGTTTTGTTGGTTCGATTCAGTTAGCTGCAAACGATATGATTCGTATTGGAGATTGGATTACAATGGAGAAGTTTGGAGCGGATGGAGATGTTGTAGAAATTACGTTAAACACAGTTAAAGTTCAAAACTTTGATAAAACAATTACAACAATACCGACATACTCTTTTATTTCTGATTCTTTTAAGAATTGGAGAGGAATGGAAAAATCTGATGGTAGACGAATCAAAAGAGCTTTAAATATTGAGTTAAATTCAATTCAATTTTGTTCTTCAGAAACATTAAATAAACTACAGAACATTGATTATTTAAATCAACACATTCAAAATAAAGAAACTGAAATTTCATTATATAATTCAAAGCATAATATAAAATCTGAGTTCTTATTAAATGGTCGTCACCAAACTAATATTGGACTATACAGAGAATATGTTACACAATATTTAAAAAACAATCCTAACATCAATCAAAATATGACGTTAATGGTACGTCAATTACCTTCATCACCGTTAGGAGTGCCAATTGAAATTTATTGTTTTTCAAACGAAAAAGATTGGGCTATTTATGAAACTATTGTTGCTGATATTTTTGATCATCTTTATGCGGCAACTTCTTATTTTGATTTAACACTGTTTGAACAACCATCCGGACAAACTTTAAGTAAAGCTTTAAATAAACTTAGTTAAAACCAACCTTTACCGCTTAACAATAAAGGTTTTATTATAACTTCCCTTTTTGATTTTTATAAAATTAACCGCTTTAATTCACTTGTGATTCTACTTATAAAAAAGCCATTTTTTTTCTTAACTTTGAAAGATGTGCTTTGTTTTAAATAAAGCCTTTAAGACTTAGGTTGAATACAAGAGACACAAAGTGTTTTGTTTTGAACTCAAAAAACCTTAACTGAATAATTAAATGTAAATTTTGAGTGCATTATAAGTAACACGTTTTTAATTAATAAATTAAAAATCATTCTATAAGTTTAAAAGAACGTCTTATATATTTATACTTAAAATTTAAGTTTATAAGTAATATTGTAACTAATGAAAAAAAGAAATGTATCAATAGTACCGCCAGAAAAATTTGAAAACTTGAAAATTGGTACACCTAAAAACAAAGCAGTTGGCATGCCAGCTATCATTTCATCTTTGAAGCATATTCGTGAAGAAATGAGTATTTGGAAAGGCATAGGCCTACTAAATAAAATGAATCAAAAGGATGGATTTGACTGTTCTGGTTGTGCTTGGCCTGACCCTGACGAAAAAAGATCAAAATTAGGTGAATATTGTGAGAATGGTGCAAAAGCAATTGCAGAAGAAGCGACAGATAAAAGAATAGATGCTGATTTTTTTAAAAACAATTCAGTTGAAAAGCTAAGTGAACAAACTGATTATTGGATTGGAAAATTAGGTCGATTAACTGAACCAATGTATTTAGCTGAAAACAGTTCTTTTTACGAACCAATAAGCTGGGATGATGCTTTTAAGAAAATAGGTAATACATTAAATAAACTAAGCTCACCTCATGAGGCTGCGTTTTACACTTCAGGTAGAACCAGTAATGAAGCCGCGTATATGTATCAATTATTTGTGCGCCAATTTGGTACAAATAATTTACCAGATTGTTCAAACATGTGTCATGAGTCTAGTGGTGTCGGATTAAGTAATACCGTTGGAATAGGAAAAGGCTCTGTAACATTACAAGACCTTCATGAATCAGAATTGATAGTTGTAATTGGGCAAAACCCAGGAACAAATCATCCAAGAATGTTAGGCGCACTAGAAAAGTGTAAAAAAAACGGAGGTAAAATTGTAACAATAAACCCCTTAAATGAAGCCGGAACAAATACTTTTATTGATCCACAAAGTCCTATTGCAATGTTAAAAGGTGGAACAAAGCTAGAAGATTTATTTTTGCAAGTAAAAATTAATGGAGATGTTGCCCTTTTAAAAGCAGCTATGATATTAATGCTGGAAGCTGAAGAGAAAAATCCAAACTCAGTTTTTGACCATTCTTTTATTAAAGACTACTGTGATAATTATGATGATTTAATACATCACTTAAAAAATGCTGACTTAAAAAAATCAGTTAAAGACAGTGGTGTTTCAGAAGCTCAAGTAAAGGAATTTTCTAAGTTATTAATTGAAAATAAAAAAATAATCATTTGCTGGGCTATGGGAATTACACAACATGAAAATGGTGTGGAAAATGTTCAAGAAATAGTGAATGTTTTATTACTAAAAGGAAGTATTGGTAAACCAGGAGCAGGTACATGCCCAGTAAGAGGACATAGTAATGTTCAAGGAGATAGAACAATGGGGATATGGGAAAAGCCAAAAGAAGATTTCTTAAAAAAACTAGATGAACGCTTTAGTTTTAGTGCGCCAAGGGCACATGGATATGATGTAGTTGACACGATTAAGTCTATGGATAAAGGAACAACTAAAGTCTTTATTGGAATGGGTGGTAATTTCATTTCCGCGTCTCCAGACAGTAAATTCACAGGAGAATCAATGCAAAACTGTGACCTTACAGTTCAAATTTCAACAAAACTAAATAGAGGACATTTAATAACAGGAAAAGAAGCAATTATATTACCCTGTATTTCAAGGTCGGAATTAGACATACAGGATTCAGGCGAACAATTTGTTACCATAGAAAACTCTATGGGCGTGGTTCATAAAAGTACAGGACGTTTGGAAAACGCATCTGAAATTTTAAAAAGTGAACCAGCAATAGTAGCTGCAATAGCTAATGCAACATTAAAAGAAAACAATACTGATTGGAATGAAATGGTAAATAATTATGATGTAATTAGAGATCATATTGAGTTTACAATTTCTGGATTTGACAATTATAATGAAAGAGTACGAAAACCAGGTGGATTTTATTTACCAAACGGATCAAGAACTAGAGCATTCACAACCCCAAATAAAAGAGCACAATTTACCGTGAATCCATTACCGTCAAAACAAGTTTCACCAAATAATTTTATTATGATGACAATCAGAACTCATGATCAATATAATACTACTATTTATGGCATGAATGATAGGTACAGAGGAATTTATAATGAAAGGCGAGTTGTACTTATGAATCCAGAAGACATGAAATCAAAAGGATATAAAGCTGAAGATATTGTTCATTTAACGAGTCATTTCAATACAGAAACAAGAAGAGCTGAAAACTTTAAAATAGTTCCTTACAACATCCCTAAAGGATGTTTAGGAACTTACTTTCCTGAAACTAATGTATTAGTTGCTATTGATAGTATTGCAAAAGAAAGTGGTACACCAGTTTCAAAATTTATTGAAGTCTCTATTGAGAAAAAGTAATGAAATGCATATACTAAAAATGACCAATACTATTAAGTATTGGTCATTTTTAGTTAAACGCTTTATTAAATATTATTTATTATATTCTAAACGCACAGCCTCATCAATTGGAACTGGATCTCCACTTTCATCAATTCTAACAAAAATAAAAATAGTTGAACACACCAACTTTTCATCACCTGTATAAAAGTTTTTAGTTCTAGCTTCAACATAAACAGTTAAAGAAGTTTTACCTACCTTTTCTACTCTACCATAAATATTAACTTGATTACCTATTTTAACAGGTCTTTCAAAAACCATTTCGTCAATTTTAACAGTCACCATATTTGGATTTCTACAAATACTACAAGCCCAAGTTGCTGCAGCTTCATCTAGCCAAGCCAGCATATTTCCACCGAATAAATTTCCATGTACCCCAATATCTTTGGTCATACATAATTTCAAGGCTAACCTTGTCATGTTATTTTTATCTATTAGTCCTACCATATTGGTTTAGATTTGATTTTTTTTGCAAATGTATTAAGATTGTTTTAAATTGAATACTAATTCTAACAAAAATCTACTAACTGCTATTTTAACTTCTAAAAAAACACTACTTTTGATTATATAATGAGAACTACCAAACATACTTTTTTTTGTAAAGCTATTTCTGAACTAAAATTAACTGAAGAAGAATCGCATCATGCCATTCGCGTCTTAAGGTTAAAACTTGGTGATTTCATTACTCTAATAGATGGAAAAGGGACTACAGCAGTTGGTGAAATTACAGAATTGAGTAAAAAATCTTTAGTCTATAAAATAATTGATTCAAGATTTGAATCGTCACTTACACCTGAAATTCATATTGCAATTGCGCCAACCAAAAGTAATGACCGTTTTGAGTTTTTTCTTGAAAAAGTAACAGAATTAGGCGTTTCATCAATTACACCTTTACAATGTTCTAATTCAGAAAGAAAAAATATAAAATTAGATAGATTTGAAAAAATAGTCATGTCAGCTGTAAAACAATCAGGGAATTTATATTTACCTAAAGTTAATGATTTAACAAGGTTTACTGATTTTGTTTCATCTACAGAAGATGATATACATTATTTTATTGCCCATTGTGAAGATGATAATTTAAAGCAAGAATTAAAAGACAACCTGGGTAACCATAAGAAAATTTGTATTTTAATTGGCCCAGAAGGTGATTTTACATCTGAAGAGATTATCTTAGCCAAAACAAATAATTTTAAACCTGTTAGTCTAGGAAAAAGTAGATTAAGAACCGAAACTGCAGGAATTATAGCATGTCATACCGTAAGATTAATATCATAAAAGTAATAAGTCTACTTATTTTAAGTTTAACTTTTTTGAGTGGAACACCACCTAAAGAAGCATCTTTTGAAATAGGTTTACTTAAATATAATGGTGGTGGTGATTGGTATGCAAACCCAACGGCACTATCAAATTTAGTTGAATTTTGCAATAAAAATATTGGCTCAAATATTAGTAAAGAAATTGGTACAGTAGAAGTTGGTTCAGCAGATATCTATAACTACCCTTTTATTCACATGACAGGTCATGGAAACGTAGTATTTTCAAATGAAGAAGCACAGAATTTAAGAAATTATTGCTTGGGTGGTGGTTTTTTACATATTGATGATAATTACGGAATGGATAAATTTATTAGAACAGAGGTTCAAAAAGTATTTCCTGATAATGAGTTTGTAGAGTTACCTAGTAATCATCCAATATTTTTACAACATTATAAATTTAAGAACGGCATTCCTAAGATACACGAACATGATGGAAAAGCGGCACAAGCTTTTGGAATTATTCATAAAGGAAGGTTAGTTTGCTTTTACACTTACGAAACTGACTTAGGAGATGGTTGGGAAGACCAACAAGTTCATAACGACCCAGAGCACAAAAGATTAGAATCTTTGAAAATGGGTGCAAATATTATTCAATATGCATTTAGTATTTCACATTAAATCTATTTTATTACTTTGGTTTAGTTTAAGTATAGTTACCTATGCACAAACGGATTCTACTGATTATAAAGTAAAACACACCCTAAGAAAAGAATATTCAAAATATTTTAAATTTGATATTTTCAAAAGAGGATTAGACAATAAAACAATCACAAATAGATTAGACTCTTTAAGTAATAAATCAAAACACGATTGGACAAAAAAGGACAGTTTAAGTTTTGCTCAGACTAATATTTTAGCAGGTAACTATGAATTAGCTCATCATTACTATTCTAATTTATCAATTGACCCCATATTAGAATTCAATCAAAACATTGACAAACTTTGCTTAGGCTATTTATCAAAAAGGTATAAAGAAACTATTTTAGAATTAGAAATGGATTATCCCAATATTAAACCATTTTCAGAACTCTATTATTTAAAAAGAATATTTGCTTTTCAGGAATCAACACATCAAAAATCAAATTGGTATAAATCTAATCAGTCCGTTTTTGTTTTTAATATAGATTCAAATACTAGAGTCAATAGAAAAAATAATAAAGAAATAATTACACCTATACTAAATGCGACTTCTTCATTAAAAAGAATAGTTTTTTATATTAATGATGACGACCAAATAATTTCAAGAGCATTTAGAGATATTGGCTATACTTTAGAAAATCACGTTTCGTTAACACAAGCCTATATCGCTTATAATATTGGAAGGAACTATAATAAAAGTGACAAACAACTGGTTGAAGACCTTAAACGAATCAAAGCAAAATTGATTAAAAAAAATTATACTATTCCAATTTTTAGAAGGTATTTTCCTAAAACAAAAAAGGGTAGATTTAACTATGAAATTTTAAAAGAAAAAATAATTAATGAACAGAATGATACCATTCCAAAATACATTCCAAACTTTGAATCAGAAGACACTGGCTATGACCTACCTTTTACACCTGATTTCATAGTACCAATTGGCTTTCTAATTATATTTATGCTTTTACTTTTATTCTTAAAAACTAAAAAGAAAAAATAAATAGATTTATACGGGTAAAAAAACATGCAAAAAAAAACCATTTATAAATAAATGGCTTTTTTAATATTGTAATATATATATTATGTCTCTGTCTTAACTATTTTTTCAGCTTTGTAATCAAACAGTTCAAAAAACTTTATTGCTTTCATAACTTCATGCGGCACATCATTTTCCCAAGATGAGTTAGACGCTTTAATTTTTGCTAAAACATTATCCGAAATTATATGTAGTAGTGATTCATTAAAGTCAGTTATTGATTCAATTTTACCTGATTTTTTCATATAATCTAATAACCCTTCCAAGTATTCAGGTAATTCAAAATTTTCTACAGAATATAATGCCTTGCTATTAGCTTTAAATGCAGGATAAACATACATTTTAACATTACGTCCAAACCCTCTACCAAATGCTTCTAGAAGTCCGCCTTTAACGGTATCATAATACTTTTCATCAAATATAGTTTGAAGGTTATAGATACCTAAAATCACACCTAATTTATACCCTCTTGTAATATCAGTTAAATATTCTATCATTTTATAATGCTTCAAATAATTTGAAATCATTACAGTATATCCCATAGAGCATAAAAGTTCAGCTCTATAAATAAAGTCTTTAACCGAAATTTCTCCGTCAGCCGTTAAATCTTTTAAAGTTAATTCAAAAAGTACCTGAATTTTTTCTTTATCAACACCTTCTTCATTTTCATATAATGCTAATCCTTTAGTCAGCATGTCAATATTAACTTTAGTCACAGGTCTAAAACGCCCCCTCATTAATAGCACATTCTTTTTATACAATGCTGCAGACGGCTGTAAAACGTGACCCGCTTGGTTAAACATTGTCGCATCTGTCAATCCATTTTTCACTAAATTTAAAGCAATAATTCTATTGTCAGCATTTTCAAAATCCGGACCAGAAACATTTAGCATATCAATCTCCATTCTATCTCTTGGTAATCGATACGAAATTGCCTCTAAAAAATCATTAATATCTTCACTGTGATTATAACAAGCATGGATTAAGTTAACACCTAAAATACCTAAGGCTTCTCGTTGACCATGGTGACTATTGTCATGCATTTTAACATGTAAAATAACCTCATTTGCTTCTTTTTCAAGATTTAATTGAAATTTAATCCCTACCCAGCCTTGACCTTGATTTGTTTTATGATAATTTAAAGACTCAACTGTATCTGCAAAAGTAAAAAATCTAGCTTCTTTATTTTTGTTTGGCAAAGTCGTTTGCATTTTTGAATATTCGATAGTTAACATTTGTTTTAATCTATCTTCACAAACATAACGGCCACATTCACCATACATAGCGTCACTTACTTTCATATCATAAGCAGAGTGAGTATAAGCAATAGTCCCGGAAGACCCACCTGCTTTGAAAAAATTAGCTGCTACCTCTTGTCCCGCTCCAATTTCAGCAAATGAACCATAAATATCTGGTCTCAAATTTATTGCTAAAGCTTTATCCTCTGTAGTTAATCTTGTCTTAATCATTTATTCATTTTCTAGCTAACAAATTTAAGCCTAAATTTTGTAAATTAAGAAACATCTTTAATAATTTTATTGTAAAACTAACAAAGGTCACTTTACATCACTAATTAAAAAAGTTTTACTTATTATTTTTAAAAACATTAACCAACGATTTAAATGGTAATAAACCAATTATAAAAGCCAATAATGTAGAAAGTAATAGTACAGAAAATAACTTCACTAAACTATTAAACATTGGTACATATTCCTTAATAAAGAATTGAATAAAAATGACCCCTATTATTAATATCGAAAATTTAAAAATCAATTTAAAATCAATCTTTAGTTTAAATATTACTAATGCTAATAATACTTGAACTAACGCTGTACTTATTTGAGTTATAAGTGTTGCAATTGCAGCGCCTTCAGCTTTTAATTCTGGAATAAGAATATAATTAAGTAATACATTTAATAAAACACCTCCAATTGCCATTATATTCAATTGTTTTAAACTTCCATTTGCAGTTAATAGCGTACCAAAAATATAAGTAATTGATACTGGAATGAAAGATATAATCAAGTATCCAAAACTATCTGAAGCCTCTAACAAATTATCAGTATACCTAAATGACATTAAATCGAATTTATAAAAATAAGCAGTCATTCCAACAATAATGCTAATTGGCAGTAAGGTTTTAACACCTAGTTCTAAAATAGGTTTAATTGACGCTTTATTCTTTATTAACCTTGCAAAAATAGGGAGTAATAGACCTGCAAATAAAAGGGCAAACATATTTACAGCATCAAAATACCTAAATCCTTGTGCATATACTCCAGCTTGCTTATCCCCATCCTCTAACATTCTTTCTATCATTACAGAATCAATTTTATTATAAAAAGTCATTAATAAAATTAACAAAGCGTAAGGGAAACTCTGCTTTAATAAAGCGATTGAAAATACCTTTTTTAACTTAAGCCTAATCTTACCAATTTTATACTTTAATAAAAGTATAGAAATAATTGCTGTAAATAAATATGAAAATGTTTGGGCATAAATAAACCATTCAATTTTAAAATCAGTTTCTATAAGTGGTGACCATAGTAAAACACCACATAATAGGATCATTAACAACCTATCTAATACCGAAATTATAGAATCAATTTTAAATAAATGTAAGCCTCCAAAATTTGATCTTGCAAATTGAATTATTGCTACAAAAAACTGATTCAACACTAATAACGATAAAAAATAAATTTCACTTGATGAATAACCGATAGAGAAACCAGCTGCTAGCGTAAAAGTAAAATACAAAAAGAATAACAGAAAACGTATTGATAAAAGTTTTCCTAAATAAGAATTTACAAGTTGTGGGTTCTGTGCTATATTTCGATTATTGTAATTGTTAATACCAAAATCTAATAGGATATTAAGTAAAAAAGAAAAATTCAGTAGCGCGAAATAGTTTCCGTAAATCTCTGCTCCTACTCTATTTTGAACTTCTGCATCAATACCTAAAATATAGAAAGGTTTAATCAATAAGTTTAAAACTACTATTAATATTAAATTAGATAAGAATGTTTTTTTCATGAAATTAATTCAATTTTCTTTTGTCAAAAATAGATATAAAAATCAGTTTTAATGAAAAAAGCCGTTAATCTTAAGATTAACGGCTTTTAAATATTAAATATTTAGCTTATTCTTCTTCTACTGAAACTGTTTCAGTTTCCTTTTTTGAAGATACTTCAGGCTTAATAATTACAGCTTTATCTACTAACAAATTATACCATTGAAATAATTTTTTTAAATCACCATCAAACACTCTATCTTCATCAAATTCAGGTAAAAACTCTTCAGTTTTAGCTCTTAATTCAACTCCTGGTGCTTTGTGACTAATAGATTTCTTGTAATCTTCTAATTCAGCTAATTTATCATACACTTTAGTTAAAGGCATATCTTCATCATAAGTATAAATGCTAATATCTTCTAAAGCTGAAATTTTATCAGTTGCAAAAACTGGAAACTTTTTATTATTATCTAAAGATTGAACAATTACATTGTTACGTCCATTAGCAGCAACTTTATATAAACCTGCTTTACCTGCTATTGAAATAATTCCTTTTAAATCCATTAATTTGTTTTTTATTGAGTCGCTAATTTAGCTATTTTTTTAGCTTTATTTAATTTATTTTTCAATTAATATTTAGTTTTATTATAACTAAATATGAATCCTAAACTTTTTCTATTACTGTTTTATTAATTTAAACGTTTTATAACTTTTATCATATGATATCGTTACAAAATATATTCCCGAAGGAAATTCATCCATAGATAATGAAATAAATAAATCAGTCGAGTCGACCTCAATAAATTCATACACTAATTTTCCAGTCATATCATTTATTATAATACTAACATTATAGTAATCATTTTTTATAATTTGGAAATGATCTACAAAAGGATTTGGAAAAATGATAAATTCATTTTTTTTCAATTCTTCTAATGTTGACACATCAATTGAAGATTCATTAGAAATATAAGAACACCCTTCTGGACTAAAAACCTCTACAGAATAACTACCTGAGACAGTTGGATTATAAAATTGTTCATTAGCATTTGTAATAGCAACATTATCTAAATACCATTGATAAAAATTAGCAGGTGTAGTTACTAGACCTCCGCCTAAAATATTAATTGAAGGAACACTAGGTAATGTACCTTTAATAACAATAATTGAATCAGAAAATGATTTACATCCTCTTTCATTTTCGACCATAACAAAAACAGTATCAGTTTCAGAAAGTGACACCGTTGAAGTCGTTAAACCATTAAACCAATTATATGTTTCAAAATTATTTTCTTCAGTCTCAAAAACTTCAGGCGAATTACAAATCAAAGTGTCTCCAATTAAAGTTACCTTAAAATTTGTTTCACTTAACAATTTAAACGCATCAATTTTTCCATATCCATAAGCAAAGTTTGGTGTAACTCCGGTAAAATCATCTTCTATTGCACTCAATAATAAGTCATTTTTATAATCTTCAAAAGTTGAATTTGGACACTTCTCAAGATATAAAGCTGCAATCCCTGAAATTACTGGACAAGCAATTGATGTCCCTCCATTTCTAATATGCATACCGCCTTGCGCTAAAGAACTAGAACCATTATTTGCATATAATCCAATTGCTGCACTCAAATTACCATCTCCTGTTGCAGAAATATCAGGCTTAATATAACCTTTTCTGTTAGGTCCTTTAGAAGAGTTAATTGATAATTTTCCAGGTATGTGATTAAACGATTGTAAATCCCCATTCACATCAATATAATCTAATTGTCCAGCAAAATTACCCACAGAGGTAACACTTTCTAAACAATTCCAAGAACTAACTATGGTCGATAAAGAATCTGGTTGATTATAATGAATAATATTTGGATAATCAGCGACACTTGGTAATCCAATTGTTTTTATATTAGACAACCCTAAAGATGTTCCAGACCAAGCATCATAAACACCTGACCCGGTAGTCATAAAACTATATAAGTAGTTTGAAGAATCAGGATTTTCTAAGTATACTTCTAAGTGATATACACCATTAATTTCTTCAGCAAAAATTTCAACTGGACTTAATTTATTGCCATTATTCATTATTGAATCTAAAGTGGTGACACCTAGCATTGATTCAATTGTATGGAACTGAGTTCTACCTCTAAAATCAAAATTTGCTATTTGAAGGTTAGAACCTAACGCAAATTCAACATTTTTAAAATCTAAAGTATCTGCCCATAAATCAAAATAAACTGCTGCAGTTCCTAAAGCCGAACTAGGATTAACTTCAAACCAAGTAAAAGAAGTATCAGTTTCAACAGTAGCTTTTAAATGAAACTTACCCATATTACCACCATTTCCAGCAGCAGCTACAACGATTCTACCTGATTTATTTTTTAATAAACTATCTATAATTTGACTTGCTGGATCAGTTCCATCATGACTTCCTAAATAATCTCCAACACTTGTATTTACAATTGCAGGCTTACCTAAAGAGTCAGCAACTTCAAACACATAATCAATGGCATCTGCTACCGTTAAAGTCCAATTGGCTAAATCAAAATTTGTTTCTACTATAATAATATCCGATTCAGGAGCAGCTCCTTTATATTTTCCGTTTTCATTTGCATTTCCAGAGCCTGTACCACTTACAGTAGTTCCGTGTGCATGCCAATCAGTAGAAGTACAAATTCCATTATCAATATCTTCATTTGTCCAAACTTGACCATACCCATACTTTGGTGGTGTTCTTCCGGCATCAAAAACAATACTATGATCCCAATATCTTAAAACTCGTGTTGTTCCATCATCATTCTTAAAATCTCCATGGTTAAAATCAATACCTGTATCTACATAACCAATAATTATATCTTTACCTGTATAAGAACTTGGTAAAGGTGCATAACCAGCATGAACAGAATCAATATTTTGAACTAAACGCATTGTATCGTTTAATATGGCAGGAAATGATGGCGTAAAATATATCTGAGAAACAACTTTAGATTGACACATTTCACCTAGCATCTGAGATGTACATCTTATAAAGTGCCATTCAGAATGAGAATATTTATAATAAATATTCTGGTTTGATTTAATCGCATTTAAATCTCCTTTAACAGCAAAATCAGTAACTTTATTTGGTGATTTAGCTTTATACGCATTATAAAAAACACCTCCTTCATTTACTTTGTCTTGTCCAAACGAAATTGTAATTGAGACAATTAAATAAAATAATAAAATAAACTTCATAGGTGTTGTTTTATATCTAAACGTACAAAGTTACAGTTTAGTTGGGGGAATTTACATTATATTTTTTACGTTTAACACCTTTTTAACACCTTTTAACCTAAACCTTAATGATTAATTAAAAGATATCATTAGATTTATGACTTTAAAAATCAAAAAACATTTAAAATGAAATTACAAAATTTACTTGTAGCATCAGTACTATTTCTATCATACACAGGAATTGCACAAGATGTAGATCCAGACATTATCAATTGGTATAATGGTAAAAAGTACGGAATGAGTACTGAAAAGGCTTATAAAAAATTATTAAAAGGAAAAAAAGCTGAAACAGTTATTGTTGCAGTACTTGATTCTGGAACTGATTTAGAGCATGAAGATTTACAAGCAATTATCTGGACTAATAAAGGAGAAATTGCTGGTAATGGTATTGATGACGATAAGAATGGATATATTGATGATGTTCACGGATGGAATTTTTTAGGAAATGCTAATGGTGAAAATATTAATGATGTTCAGTTAGAAAAAACAAGAATTTACGTAAAATTAGGTAGTGAATTTGAAGGTAAAACTGAAAGTGAGATTACCGCTGATAGAAAAAGTGATTTTAAATTATACCAAGCTGTTAAAGCTGAAGTAGAAGGTGAAATAAAATCTGCAGAAGCTCAGCTTAAGCAAATAGAATCAATGCAAGAAATGTTTGCTAAGCCTTATGAAAGGTTAGTAAAACATTTTGGTAGAGAATTTACTGCTAAAGATTTAGAAACATTAGCCGGTACTGATTTAGAAAAAGATGGTGAAATGTTAGCAAAAATATATAACAGAGGATATACTTATGGTGGACTTGAAAGAGGACGTGAGCATTTTGCTTCTAGTTTAAGTTGTCACTTAAGTCTTGATTTAAATGCAAGAAAAATTGTAGGTGATAATCCAGAAGATTTTAATGATAAATTTTATGGTAATAATGATTCAGAAGGACCAGATGCATTACATGGTTCTCACTGTTCAGGAATTATTGCTGCAGTTAGAGGAAATGGTTTAGGTGGAGACGGTGTTGCTGACAACGTACTTATTATGCCTATTAGAGCAGTACCTAATGGAGATGAAAGAGATAAAGATATCGCTTTAGGAATTAGATACGCTGTAGATAATGGCGCACAAATTATCAATATGAGTTTTGGAAAAAAATATTCTCCTCAAGCTGATGAAGTAATTAAAGCAATTAGATATGCTGAAGCTAAAGGTGTTTTATGTGTGCATGCTGCTGGTAACTCAGGATTATTAACTGATGATCAAGAAAATAATGGAAACTTTCCATCACCACAGTACGCTTCAATGAGTTCAAGATTTACTAACTGGATTGAAGTTGGTGCTTCAACTAGACACAAAAAGAATTTAGCTGCTTCTTTCTCAAACTACGGTACTAAAACGGTTGATGTTTTTGCGCCAGGTTATGAAATTTACAATACAGGACCTCAAGGTAAATACATTACTATTGCAGGTACATCAATGGCTGCACCAATGGTTGCTGGATTAGCTGCTTTACTTAAAGGGTATTACCCAGAATTAACAATGATTCAAATAAAAGAAATTATTTTTGAATCTGTTAAGGATGTAAGTAAGAAAAAGACTACAATTCCTGGTGGAGATACAAAAATTAAATTTGGCGAATTATCTACAACAGGTGGTATTGTTAATACATATAACGCTGTTAAATTAGCTAAAAAGAAAACTAAAAAATAAGTCAACTTTATTTTAAATAAAATGTCGAGCTCAAAAAATTGAGTTCGGCATTTTTTTTGCAATATCTTTTAAAAATTATAGTTTTACATATATGAAAAATATTATTTCAAGTCTTTTACTCGTATTAGCTCCTCTTTTTGTGGTTGGGCAAAACATTACTGCTTTTTCTGATGTGAATGGAAAATTATATCAATTTGATTCTGGTATTATAAAAATGGTAGAATATCAGAGAGTTTCTAATTTGCAAATTGCAAACAATTATATTGCATATAAAGATTCTCAAGGCAATTACTGGGCAATATGGAAAGGTAATAAAATACAATTATCTCAAGGTCCAACTGAACTTTTTGAAAGCAACAATATCTTAACAGCAAAATACACAAGTATTCTTAAGATTATTGATGAAGGTAAAATGAAAAATTTAACTTCGTTTGTTAACTCTTTTTCAAGTGGAGACAGTATTATTGTTTTCCAAGACAGAATTGGTGGTAATTTAAAATATTATTATCAAAACAAAATAGTTGAATTTGCACAAGTTATTGGCGACTTTACATTCTCCCCTAATCAAGTTGGTAGCAACGTTTTTGCCTATGATGATGGTGCCGGTAATTATTATGCGTTTTCAAACCACCAATTTTATTTATTATTTAGTGCTAATCAATTTCCAACTTTCTCTGCAGGCTTGAATGTTATAGCATATAATGATTTTGAAAATAATTCATTCTCAATGTTTAAGAAGGGAGAAATTGTTGATATTGAATCTGAATATGCTCTTAAATTTAAAGCCGGTCACGATTTTGTATACTATCAAGATCAATCAGAAACTGAAAAAGTTTACTTTAATGGAGAATCAAATGAATTAGGTTATGATTTACAAGAGCTGACTGTATACGATAGTATAATTACATTTAAAGAAGCAGACTATTTTAAAATTTGGTATAAAAATAAAATCCATACCGTTTATAATACAGTAGTAAACGACCCTCAAGTTGATGGCGGAATTATTGCCTATAAAAATACGAATAACGGTGTAAATGCTTTTGTTAGAGGAAAAGAAATAGAAATCACTAACCAACGCGTTTCTGATTTTTGGTTAAATGGCAATACAATTGTATTGCAATTTAGTCCATCATCTTATGCTATTTGGTGGAATGGTAAACTGTATTATTTTTAATAAACCAAATAAAAATAGTGACCTCAAATATATAGTTGACTTAATAATATTACCTTTATATACTACTTAAAACCGAAGCTAAATTAAAAGATGAAATTAATATTTGCAACACAAAATCAAAACAAGGTTAACGAATTAAAGTTGTTAATGCCAAAGAGCATAGAATTATTATCATTAAAAGATATTAATTGTAGTGATGACATTCCTGAAACAGCTCCTGATTTACAAGGAAATGCTTCACAAAAATCTGCGTATGTAGTAAGTAAGTTTAAAGTAAATTGTTTTGCTGATGATACAGGTTTGGAAATTGAAGCTTTAAACAATGCACCGGGTGTATATTCAGCAAGATATGCTGGAGAACAAAAAAACGCTAACGATAATATGAATTTGGTTTTAGAAAACTTAAAAGACAAAACCAACAGGAAAGCACGATTTAGAACTGTTATTAGTTTAGTCATTAATGGAAAAGAACAAGTTTTTGAAGGTGAAGCTAAAGGCGAAATCATACTACAAAAATCTGGTATAGATGGTTTTGGCTATGATCCAATTTTTAAACCTGAAGGTTACGCTATTACATTTGCAGAAATGAGTATGGCTGAAAAAAATAAAATTTCGCACAGAGGAAAAGCCGTACGTAAATTGGTGGATTACTTAGCTACTTTATAAAAAACAAAAGTATGAATATTACATTTTTAGGCACAGGAACATCACAAGGCGTACCAGTTATTGCTTGTAAATGTGACGTTTGTCAATCTACAAATTCAAAAGATAAAAGATTACGTACTTCAATTTTAATTAATTATAATGATAAAAATATTGTAGTTGATACAGGACCTGATTTTAGACAGCAAATGTTAACTCATAATATTGAACAGTTAGATGCTGTTTTATTTACACACGAACACAAAGACCATATTGCAGGATTAGATGATATTAGAGCTTTTAATTATCAATCTAAACAAGATATGCCCATTTATGCGACTGAACAAGTTCAGATAGGCTTAAAAAAAGAATTCCATTATATATTTTCTGATTTTAAATACCCTGGTATTCCAAAAGTAGATTTACATACTATTCGCAATACTGAATCGTTTGAATTATTCAATAAAACCATTATTCCAATTGAAGTCATGCATTACAAATTACCTGTTACTGCATTTAGAATAGAGAATTTTACATACATTACTGATGCCAATTTTATTTCT
>Ga0307999_1000070_pt1 | contig 25594 bp, 17 predicted proteins | sample Neamet1_FD_203158 | JGI IMG/M metagenome (GOLD analysis project Ga0307999, IMG submission 203158) | Marine microbial communities from water near the shore, Antarctic Ocean - #1 | ecosystem: Environmental > Aquatic > Marine > Unclassified | place: Southern Ocean | collected 2014-06-04 | reverse complement strand
TGAGTTCGAGAATCGGAATCACCGAGGTTAGACTGCAATTCCCCGTCCGCTCGCCGTAACCATTGATCGTTCCCTGAACCTGCGTCGCTCCCACGTCAACCGAAGCGATGGCATTGGCCACGCCAAGCTCACAGTCGTTATGGGTATGAATGCCAAGCGGCACTTCCGGAAAGCTCTCGATCACAGTCTGGCTGATCTCAGAGATTTCCGAGGGAAGACATCCTCCGTTGGTGTCGCAAAGTACTAACCAATCGGCACCACCCTCAACCGCCGCTTTGAGTGTGGCCATGGCATGCTCGGGGCCGTCTTTATAGCCATCAAAAAAGTGCTCGGCGTCGTAAACCACTTCGCGCCCTGCTTCCTTGAGGTAGCGGCAGGTATCACGGATCATTGCCTGGTTCTCCAATGCTGTTGTGCGGAGAACTTCGGTCACCTGTAACTCCCAGCTCTTTCCAAAAATGGTGATCACCGGCGTCTCTGCATCAATGAGAAGCTGAACCTGGGGATCGTCCTCCACCGCAAGATCCGCCCGGCGGGTTGAACCAAAAGCCGCGATCTTGGCGTGATTCCAGGTTTCCTTGGCCGCCGCTTTAAAAAATTCGATATCCTTCGGATTGGAGCCCGGCCAGCCACCTTCGATGTAATCAACCCCAAACTCATCAAGCCGCTTCGCAATTCGAATCTTGTCCAAACCAGAAAGTGAAAAACCTTCGCCTTGGGTACCATCACGTAGGGTGGTGTCGTAGATGCTGACTCGTGCTTGCTCGCTCATCGTATTTTTTTTCGAAAAAACCTCCAGAAACGCTACCATTCCACGAAGGGCCGACAAAATGCCGCCCTCCCTCCCCTGTGGCAAGAGTGAAGGCGATCATCCCTGGGAAAGGCGAATCGGGCGATCCCGCTGGAAACAACCCCTTTTCGGTGGAAGAAGCTCATCCTTTTCTTCGTTTCCAAACTCTCACCAGCTGCCTAATCTAGCTCGTTCCTCTTTCAGACTTCCCATGAAATCCCTTCTTCTCACGCTTGCCAGCATCTCGATCGCGAACGCCAGCCCCCTTTTCCACTGGACCTTCAGCAAAGATAAATTCGAGGGGCAAAACCTCAAACCTTCGGGGGAAGCTGTCGAAGCCCCGGAATTCGACACCGACGGACACCTCGTCTTTACCGCCAAGCAGCACCTCCTTTTCCCGGAAGAGAAGGCAAAAAAACTGCCCCTCGAAACCTTCGCCATCGAAACCCGCGTCCGCATCGATCAACCCCAAAAATGGGGCTCCATCGTGAGTTACAGCCAAGACAACGGTAGTCACGAGCGTGGCTGGCTCCTGGGCTACAATGGCTCCCGTTTCTCATTCCGACTTTCAACAGGCGGGCCCCTCCTGGAAGCCGTCGCGCCCGAACCCTTCGAACCCGGCCACTGGAACCACCTCTTCGCCACCTACAACGGCAAACAAATGCGCCTCTTCCTCAATGGCACCCTCGTTTCCTCACGCGCCGTTTCCGGCCCGGTCGTTCTTCCCGAGGTCCCCACGCCCTTTGTCGTGGGCGCCTACAAGGACAAAGACGAATTCTACCCCATCACCGGGCGAATCGACTTCGTCAAGATCCACGACACCCTTCCTTCACAAAAAGAACTCGCCGCCATCGCCAAAAAATCCGAGGGCGTTGCCTTCTCCGTCCGGCCCGCCGTTCGCTTCCTCGCTCCCGGAAAAGCCCTCCTCTTTTGGGAAGCCAGCCACCCCGGCAAAGCCATCATCGCCTACGGACCCACCCGCAAGCTTGGCACCATCGTCGAATCTGCCGCCCAAAAACTCCGTCACGAAATCGTTCTCGAAAACCTCCAGCCACACACCCGCTATTCCTACCGCATCAGCTCGGAAACCCCAGAGGGGCCCAAATTCAGCCCCATCTATGAATTCGACACCGGCATGAACTACATGCCGCAAACCCTCGCCGCCCAAGGCCATCCGCTCGCCGAGGCCTACCTCAAAGATCTCCCGATCCAACCCGGCTTCACCGTGGTCGTCGGACTGACCGATGGCTCCCTCACCCGCGCTCTCGCCGCCAACAGCCAACTCAATGTCACTGCTTTCGACGACGACCTCGATCTCATCAATTCCCTTCGCAAAACATTCACCGCCGAAGGCCTCCACGGTTCCCGTATCACCCTCATCCATCTCCCCGACCTCAAAAAAATACCCCTCACCTCCTGTGTCGGCAGCCTTGTCTGCTCAGAGCGTAAAGAACTTCCCAGCCCGTCTTCCGAGCTCGTCCGCCTCACCCGCCCTCACGGTCGCACCGCCCTTCCCGATGGCACCTTCACCACCCGGGATCCCATTCCTGGCTCCGGCGAATGGACCCACCAATACGGGCCACCCTCCAACACCGCCTACTCCGGCGAACGTCTTGGAGGCTCCCAGGCCACCGGTGATCTCGAACTCCAATGGATCGGTCGCCCCGGTGCCAACTTCGGCATCGATCGCCAACCCCGCATGTCCGCCCCCCTCGCCGCCAACGGCCGACTTTTCCATCAAGGCCTCAACCGACTTATGGCGCTCGACGCCTACAATGGTCAAATCCTCTGGGGCATGGAAATCCCCGACCTCCGTCGCGTCAACATCCCTCACGACTGCGCCAACTGGTGCGCCGACGACAACCACCTCTACGTTGCCGTGAAAGACCTCCTCTGGGTCCTCGACGGATCAACCGGAAAACGTATCACCACCCTCAAGCTCACCGCCGCCCATCGTGACAGCCATGAATGGGGCTACATCGCCCACGAAGGTGATACCGTCATCGGCTCTTCCGTCCGCCTCGGAGCCGAATTCAAAAAATACTTCGGCGACGCCTGGTATGATAAAGTCGGCCGCGATTCCGACACCGCCAATGTTCTCAGCGACAACATTTTCGGGCACTCAAAATCCAGCTGGAAAGGCAACTGGTCCTACTCCCGTGGCCTCATCATTAACCCCACCATCTCTCTCTCCGACGGCAAACTCTGCTTCCTCGAATGCCGCAATCCCGACCTCAAAAAAGGCACCTCCGGCCGCGAAGCCACACGTGAACTTTGGAAGGATATCTTTGCCGTCTGCCTCGACGCCTCCACCGGGAAAATTATTTGGGAAAAACCCTTCCCCAACACCCTCCTCCGCACCGAAACCAAAGGCTTCATTCAAGTCTCCTACGGCGCCATGACCAGCGAAGGCTTCCTCGCCACCCTCTCCGAAGGCGATACCAACGAGCTAGGAAAGCCAACGGGCAAAGGCATCTTTAGCTACCACTACTTCGACCTCGCCGACGGCAAGCTCCGCTTCCAATCCCAAACCTCTTGGCGCATCAATCACCATGGTTCACACATCTCCCACCCCGTTGTTTACGAAGACAAAGTCTACACCGACCCCACCGGAATTTCTCTCCCCGACGGCAAACTCCTCGACCACAAATTCGGCCCGCGCGAGGGCTGCTCCGCCGTCGTCGGCACCAGCTACGGACTCCTTCTTCGCGGGATCGATCGCTGCCTCACCTTCTGGTCCCACGACCAAAAAACACCCACCCACTGGCCTCGTCTTCGCCCCTCTTGCTGGCTCAGCTTTCTCCCCGCCCAAGGCCTCTTCCTCGTCCCCGAGGGCGGCGGCGGCTGCTCCTGCGGCGGCTGGATGGAAACGTCCCTCGCCTTCATTCCTCGTAATAATTCCGGCATCACCAATTCGAAAGAGCCTAAACAATAACCTGTCATGTTCCGCACATCTCTAGCTCTTCTTGTCCTTTGTGGCATCGCTTCTGCCTCCCCTTGGCCCACCTATCGCCACGACAATCGCCGCAGCGGTGTCTCGTCCGAATCCTTACCACTCCCCCTCACCCAAGCCTGGACCCACGACGGAGGCCCGCCCCAACAAGCCTGGACCGGCCCCGCCAAATGGGACGCCTACGCAGCCAACGAAGGACTCCAGTCCATGCGCAACTTCGATCCCTGCCATTTCACTACCGCCGCGCACGATCTCCTCTACTTCGGCTCCTCCGCCGACAACGCCGTCCACTGCCTAGACGCCAATACCGGCGAAGAAAAATGGCTCCACTTCACCAACTCCTCCGTCCGCTTCCCACCCACCATCGTCGGCGAAAAAGCCTGGTTCGGCTCAGACGATGGCTTCGTCTACTGCTCCGATGCCCTCACCGGAAAACCCCTCTGGAAAAAACGCGGCGCCCCCACCGACCGCCTCGTCCCCAGTAACGGAAAACTCATCTCCCCCTGGCCCGTTCGCACTGGCGTCACCGTCGAAAACAACCGCGCCTTCTTCGCCGCCTCCCTCCTCCCCTGGAAAACCTCCTACCTCTGGTGCCTCGACGCCACCACCGCCGAACAACTTTACCTCACCGAACACACCGGCGTCACCCTCCAGGGTGCCATCCTCGCCGGCGGCGACCGACTCTACATCCCCCAGGGCCGCGCCGCGCCCGTCGCCCTCACTCAAGCTGACGGCAAAGCCACCGGCACCATCAAACAAGCCGGCGGCACCTTCTGCCTCCTCACCGAAGACAACCAACTCATCGCCGGACCTCCCAACCAGCGCGAACATGACGAACAACTTCGCCTCGCCGACACCAAATCTGGCAAACGCCTCGCCACCTTCAACAACACCACCCGCGTCGTCGTCGCCAAAGGCAAAGCCTACCTCCACTCCCTCGACAAACTTCAATGCCTCGACCTCACCCGCAAAGGCCAACTCGAAACCAACCTCGCAACCCAACAAACCGAACTCAAAAAACTCGACCCAAAAGTCGAAACCAACCTCCCCAAAATCGAAGAACTCAAAAGGAAAATTACCACCACCCAGAACGACCTCAAAGCCTGCCTCCTCTGGCAGATCGACCACCCCTCCCCCTTCGAACTCGTCCTAGCCGGTGACCAACTTATCGTCGGCCTCGACAACCAAGTCTCCATCCTCAACGCCGCCACCGGCAAACAACTCTGGCAACACAAAGTCACCGGCAAAGCCTACGGGCTAACTCCGGCCGAGGGCCGCCTCATTGTCTCCACCGACCTCGGCCACATCCACACCTTCGCCCCATAACCCAAAGGAGCCGCGACGCCCCCGCCGCTTTTTTAACTCAAGCATTTAAAATTCAGAATCCGACGTTCGACGTTCACCCACCCCCAACCAAGCCAATCGTCCCTTCTGCAATTGTTCATTCGTCCCTTCCAATGCGCCTTCTCCTCTTCTTCCTCCTCTCGATCCAGACCTTCGCCTGCCAGGTCCCCGTCTTCCGCTACGCCCTCGAACGATGGCAAGCCGACCCCTTCCGCCTCCAAATCATCTCCAACGGCCCCCCTCCCGCCCTCTCCGAAATCCCCGCCCACCTCAACCTCGAATTCGAATCACTCGACCTCACCCAACTCACCCCCGCCCAACAATTCTCCATCGTCGGCCTCGACCAAATCACCGAATACCCCGCCTTCCTCCTCCACCCCCCCGAAAGCTGGACAAACCCCGCCGCCCTCGTCTTCCCCGCCTCAGAATCCTCCCTCAAAAACATCCTCGATTCCCCCCTTCGACAACGAATCAAAAACGACCTCCTCGCTGGCGAATCAACCGTCTGGGTTCTCATCGAAGGTTCCAACGAAGTCGCAAACGAAGCCACCTTCCAACAACTGGAAGAAACTCTCGAAAAAGCCCAAGCCCAAATTAAAATACCCGAAGGAGTCATCCAGGCCAACCAGGTTGGCAAAGTCGGCGACGACATCAGCCTCGACGACGTCCTCCGCTCCACCATCCCCCTGAAAATCTCCTTCAAAATCGAGCGTATCAAACGTCACACCCCCGCCGAGCAAGCCTTCCTCCGCATCCTCACCGCCAACCGCCCCTCCCCTCCCGAAGAGCCTCTCGTGGTCCCCATCTTCGGACGTGGCCGAACCCCCGGCCCTCTCTTGGGCAGCAGCATCACCCCCGAAGCGATCCTCACCGCCTGCGAATACCTCTGCGGAGCCTGCTCCTGCCAGGTCAAAAGCGGCAACCCCGGCTACGACCTCCTCTTCCAGGCCAACTGGCAGGAAAAACTCCAATCCGGCCTCGTCGTTATCGACAAAGAACTCCCCGCCGTCCTCCCCACCCTCAACGATAAAATCCCTTCCGAACCCACAACCGCTCAACTTCACAACTCGGACTCCTTCTCTCCCGCCCCCATTGCCATCATCAGCAGCATCATCCTCGCCCTCATTACCGGCACCATCTTCCTCCTCAAAAGGTCATCCTAAAAAGGTCATCCTATCAAAACTCCGCGCCTCTGCGTGAGACCCAATTCGCCATGTTCCTCGCCGAAATCAAACACCGTAAATTTAACTTCATCCTGGCCACCCTCGCCGTGGCCGCCGCGGTCTCCGTCTGGCTCTCCGCCAAAAACAGCCTCACTGACTTCGACCGCAATACCGAATCCCAACTCGCCGAACTCGAGTCCAAAACTTCAGCCGAAATGAAGTCACTCGAAGACGACATCCGCAAGACCATGAAAGGTCTCGGCTTCAACGTCTTCCTCTTCCCCGCTGGCGAAGAACTCTGGCAGATCAAGGAACGCGGATACTCCGAAAAAACCATGCCGCAGGACTCCGTCCACAAACTCGCCGAAAGCAAAATCGTGACCGTCAACCACCTCCTCCCGCAACTCTCCCGCCGCATCCAGTGGCAGGAAAAAAACCGCTCCATCCTCCTCATCGGAGTCGAAGGACAAGTGCCCATCTCCCACCGCTCGAAAAAGAAACCCATCATGAGCCCCCTCGCTCCCGGCACCATCAACCTCGGACACGATCTCCACAATTCCCTCGGCCTCAAAAAAGACGATGCCCTCACCCTCAACGGCCAAACCTATACCGTCTCCCAAACCTACCCTCCCCGTAATTTCCGCGACGATAGCTCCGCCTGGATCCACCTCGACGAAGCCCAAAAACTCTTCGGTCTCAAAAACCAAATCAACGCCATCCTCGCTCTCGGCTGCAACTGCGCCAGCATCGACCGCCTCGGCGAAATCCGCGCCGAAATTTCCAGCGTCCTCCCCGACGTCCAAATCATCGAACTCGGCTCTTCCGCCATGGTCCGCGCCGAAGCTCGCAATAAAGCCGGTGACCGCGCACGCCAAGCCACACAAACCATCCTCGAAGGCCGCCAAGCCGCCCGCACCGAACGCGCCCGCTTCTCCTCCGTCCTCTCCCCCCTCATCGCCGCCGGAGCCTTCCTCGCTCTCGCTTACCTCGCCTTCACCAACGTCCGCGAACGACTCCCCGAAATCGGAACCCTCCGCGCCATTGGCGTCAGCCACTTCAAAATCGCCGCTCTTATTCTTGCCCGTGCCACCCTCATCGGATTCCTCGCCACCGCCCTCGTCTTTCTCATCTCCAAAGCCACCTCCTTCACTCTCCCCCCCGTCACCTGGCTCCTCATCCCCCTCGCCAGCACTGCCGCCGCGTGGCTCCCCACCCTCTACGCCCTCACCAAAGACCCCGTCACCATCCTCCGACATGATTAGAAAAACCATCCTCTTCATCGCTCTGGACCCACCCCCTCATCCTCACCCGCAATTTCTACTGCCAAGACCTCACCATCCTTGAGCAACTTCTAAAAGAATTTTTCACCCTCTTCTCCGACAACTCCGACAACTCCGACAACTCCGACAACTCCGAATTCCCTAAAGGCTCCCGCTGCCACCCGAAAGTCAGCACTTGGCATCAAAGCCTCTCCCAAGATTCCACCTGGCTCAGCGTCCTCGGCTTGACCGAAATCCGATGTGGAATCAAAACCCACCCTCGTCACCAGAAACGTCAAAGACATTTCGAATAACCGCCACAATAAACTCTCGGGAATTTGTCGGCGAATGAGTCTTTTCTCACTCCATCACCACCACTCGGTCCGCAATCGCCTCGGCCTCCCTTTTTGAATGCGTCACATGCAGTGCCGTCACCCCTTCCCTCTCAATCATCTTCCGGATCACCGCCAAAACTTCGGTATGTCTCGCTTCATCCAACCCGGTCAGCGCTTCATCAAGACAAAGTAAACGAGGTCTCAACGCCAGGGCCCTCCCGAGCGCCACTCTTCTGGCCTCCCCTCCTGAAAGACCACCTGGCGACCGATCCAGCAACATCTCCAATCCCAAATCTAAAGCCAAACCTTCAACCCGCACCTTGGTTTCCGAAGAATCCCAACCGTGTAGTTTCGGGCCAAACTCCAGCTGGTCTCGTACTTTTAACGTTGGAAAGAGAGCCACATCCTGCGGAACCAAGCCAATCCCTCTTGCTCCCGGCGGGAGAGAAGTAATGTCCACTCCGTCCAACAAAATTCGCCCACTCGTCACCCCATTCCTCAACCCGCAAACCGTCTCCATCAAAGTTGTCTTCCCACACCCACTGGGTCCCATCAACGCCACACATTCCCCTTCTTGAATCTCCAGCGAAAACTCCGGCAAGACAAACCGCCCCACTCTCGCCGTCACCTTCTCCAGAGCCAACATCGGATTGCTCATGCCGCCCCTCCTCTCCCGACAAAAAACCTCACCACCAACAAGGTCGTCACTGCCAACAAAATCATGAGCAAAGACAAAGCCGCTGCTCCGGGCAAATTCCCGATGTTGATTTCCAAAAAGACCGAAGTCGCGAGCACCTCCGTTCTCCCCCGTGTCGCCCCGGCAAAAATTAAAATTGGACCAAACTCCCCAAGAGCCCGAGCCCACGCCATCGTTCCCGCCGCCACCATCCCCTTCCCGGCCAGAGGCAAAACGACTCGAGTGAAAGCCTGCCCCCGATTACAACCCAAAGTCATTGCCACTTCTTCGTAGCGCGGACTGATCTGATCAAAGGTCGTTCGCATCGTCCTCACCGCAAACGCCGCCGCCACCGGGAACTGCGCAAGCACGACTCCCAGTGGATGAAAAGTCATCGGCAATCCAACCCCACTCACCACATCCTCAAGCGACCGTTCACTCACACTCAGAATCATCGCTCCCACTCCAAACAAAACCACCAATCCCCCAGTCACATTTCTTACCAATCCCTTACCACCAAATATTGCTGCCAGCAAAAAACCTCCCGCCAGCATCCAACAACAATCTGAAGGCGAAACCCGGTTAAACAAAATCAAAAGACTCAATCCCACAATCAACGGCGGCAAAAGAATCGGAATGTCCAATAAAGTATCGATCAAGGCCCTCCCTCGAAACTGATATCGCGACAGCAAATAGGCCACCGGCACCGACACCAGCACCGAAAGAATCGCCGTCACCGTGCAAGTCACAAAGGTCAGCTTAATTGAATGCTGAATATCCGGATCCTTCAAAATCTCCCCTGCCTCGTCCCACGAAATCGTCAGCACATTTGCCCCCACCATCAGAAGCAGAAGGCCCAAATAAGCGGCAACCACAAACACCAGAAAAAGCAGGAAAGGCCACTCCGGCCTCACCCTCCAAATCCTGTTATCCTTATGCTTGGCCTGATCCATCATCCCGACTGCTTTCTACACAACATCCACACCTGAAAATACGAGCAAATTTCACACCCCATGAAAGAAACCCACCACTACGTATCCCTGATAAAATCCAAACCATCGTCCCGCTCAAGGCAGCACTTACAATTAGAAGGGGCCCCATCATTTTAACCTCCAGCGAAACCCCAACGATTCAAAACGCATCCGCGCCTCCCCATTGCTTAAATAGGCCCCAAGTCGTTTCATCAACTCCGGATAGGGCGTCCCTTTCCCAATCGCATAAGGCTGCTCGGCAAAGGCCAGTTCATCATGTAACTCCACGATCTCATGCTCTTCCAACGTCACCGGACTCGCGAGAGCATTGCTGCGATAAATCAAAGCCGCTTCCAGTGAACGGGCTTGCATTGCGGAAACCAAATCATCCCCTTTCGCGACCTTTACCAAAACATTCCCCACAATTTTATCCGCCATCCCCCGACGCTCCAGCATGATTTGCGTCAGCTCTCCGAGTGCGCTTTTCCTACTATCACAAACCCCCAATTTTAATCCCGGTTTGGCCAGATCTTTCAAACCTAAAAGCCCCATCGGATTCCCCTTACGAACGAGCAAAACAATCTCATTTCCCGTCACAACCGTTCCCGCAAAAAAACGATCCTGAACCTTTGCCAAAAACTTGGTGTCGCAAGCAAAATATCCCGACGGCATCACCCCGCTATTCATCTGCGCGACCAAAGTCCCGCACCCCTCAAACACCGTATTGACCCGACACCCTTCTCGCTCCTCAAACTCCCGAACTCGCTCCTGAATCGCCGGTCGCAACATCGACCCCGAAAACAAAGTCACCTCCGGACGGTCCGACCACACATCACCCTCATTAGGCACATCAAAGCCCATCCCAAGAAACACCTCACGCCCCCGGCCCTTCGCTGTCGTATAACGGGCAAAGTGTAAGGCCCGCTTTGCGTCCTTGCTCGATGTAAGAACCCCAATCGAGGCCAGCTTTGTGCGTTTTGTAAACTCCGGCACCGCGATCCATTCCACCTCGGAATAATTCCCCGCCACCGCATCCCACGCCAGGGAGACGTCCACCGCTCCCGTCGCCACATCCTCGACAATCCCATTCACCGTCGGCTTCGTCACCACGACATTTGGCTTCACTTCGTCAAGTAGCCCCTCCTTCCCCAACACTGACCAGGTGAACTTCCCTACCGATGCCGACTTCTCCCCCAGCGAAATTTTCAAACCCTCCCTTTTTAAATCATCCAAACTCGTAATCCCCTCCGGATTCCCCTTCGGCACTACCAATCCCGCAGTCAACCGGGCGACCGGAATCGACTCTTCCAGCAACCCTTTCGCCCGCACCGAATCAATATATCCCTGATCAGCCGGCAAATACAAATCGCCACCCGCCACCTGCAACTGACTTCCCAAAGCCCCCGAGCCCCCGAATTGCAAATTTACTTTCACGCCAAACTCCTTCTCATACCTTCGCGCAATCTCGGCCATTGGCTTCCTCAGCCCCGCCGCACAATGGACCAACAAGTCCCCCTTTCCGGCCCCGTTTCCACCTTGATCACGAACCATCCACCAAAATGCGCCTCCAAGAAAAGAGAGTAATACCACAAAAACAAGCAACGGACGTTTCATCAGGAACAATGGGGGCAGGAAGGATCGCGAAGCACCCGGACTTTTTTCATTCGCATCGCCAATGTATCAACGTGAATCAGACGGTCCAGAGCTGGTTCGGCAAAGCGGGTCAGTAATTTGAGGCCTTCCAAAACTGCGATCTGCGCCACCATCGCGGATACGGCACCAATGACTGGAAAGCGACGCTTCCAGTAGGCAGGAGGCTCTTTGACGAGGCAGGCGAGACAGGTCGAAATCCCCGGATCAACCGCAAGCACGTGTCCTTCCATGGAGCACATCGCACCATCGACAAAATACTTCCCCTGCCGCATGGCCTCACGATTCATCAAAAGTCGTTCCTCGAAGAGCGGGGCGCAGGAAAAAACAATATCCGCTCCCCCAACTAGATCACTGACATTCTCTTCCGAAATATTTTCTCCCACTGACTCAATCCGAAGATCACGATTGAATCGCTGCAGGGTCTCCGCAGCCTGTTCGTGCCGCAATGTTCCCAAGCCTTCATGCGTCATAAGAATCTGACGATTCAAGTCATCCGGCCTTAACTCTCCGCCGTGCGCCAGAATGATTCTTCCCACACCCGCCGCCGCCAGTGAAAAGGCCAGTGGGCCGCCAAGCCCTCCGACACGGGACACCAAGGCAGTTGAATTTTTCAACTGCTCCTGCGCCTCTTTTCCAAAGCCGGGAATATTCTCCTGCCAAGTATAGTAATCTTCGTACTTCATGGTAGAAGTTGTCCTTCCTCAAGGTTCAGCACCCGGTCAGCCCCTTCAATCACCTGGGGATCATGAGTGACCACCAAGGCCGCGCCGCCTTCATTGGCGCATCTTCGCAATCCCGCTATCACGAGATCTGTATTTTCTTCATCGAGGTTTCCGGTGGGTTCATCGGCGAGCACCAGCTTGGGATTGGTAACCAGGGCGCGAGCCAAACCAGCCCGTTGTTGCTCCCCCGCACTTAACATCTTAGGGACATGCGTGCCGCGCGATCTCAGACCGAGTGACTCCATCAACTCGTCGGCACGTTGGGGATCGCCCCCCGCCACGAGAATGTTCTCCCGAATGTTGAGGTAGGAAATGAGCCGGGCATCCTGAAAAACCATTCTAAGGTCACCGCTCCTATAAAGCGTCCGCTTGGAAGAGCTCAAAGTGTAGGGATCAACCCCCGCCACTTTTACCGTCCCGGCATCGGGAGCCAACAATCCGGCAATCATATAGAGGAGCGTCGATTTCCCCGCGCCGCTCGGTCCGCGAAGCGCCACCACCTCTCCTTGCTTCACCGAAAGGGAAACATCATCCAAAGCCACCACATCACCAAAGGACTTGGAAAAGCCTTCCAGACAAAGCACTTCGCTCTCACTCATCACGCCGCAGTCTGACTTCCGAACTAAAATGACCCAAGAGAAAGATCAGATAATTGCAGCCTATCTTGAGAGCCTAGGCTCCAGCCACAAGCCCCAGTCGGAACTGGTTCCATCGTTGGTGGGATCAACCACCAACTCGAGCAACTTCACCGCGGAAACATCTACCGAGTAATCGAGCAAGCCCCCAGACTTGATGACCTTCGACTTCCAAAGCGTTTTACCATCACCCTTAACTTCAAAGCGAACCGAACCGCCCTTTCCGAATGCCATTCCCACCTTGCCGAAAAACTTTTTCCATTTTTCACCCAAATCATAGCGATGTTTTGCCGGAGCATAACCATAGATTCCCGTCGTGAAAATCTTCCCTCCTGCTTCGAGCATAAACGGTGGCTCGGGCAGGTAATTAAAGGCCGGGCGCCCCCATCCTACCTTCACCGCAGATGGCTTGAAGGAAGTGAGCGAAGCCTCCTTACCTTTCGCTCCGGCATCCGCCGGACTCTTCGTCGGCTTCCCTCCTCTTGCCAGAATGTTCTCGGCAATCTCACGTGTCCTCCCCTCCGGAAGTTGGCGGGCAATCGACACCGCCTTTTCCCGGTCCCGACCCCGCAACGCATCAACAAGGGGAGTCAGAGCAGCTCGCACCTCGAAAGCGCCCAAATCAGGTGTCCCATCCGTCTTTACCCTATAGGGATACTTAAACTTGGTCTGGGAAAGCCAACCGCCTGTCGAGCCATTCACATGGAGGGGAATCAAGCGGAGCTCTCCCGACTTTCCCGCTACCAAGGCATCTGACGAAAGAGTAAAATTCCCGTTTCCATCCGGCACTGCTGTTGCCGTCGTCGCATTGTAATCGCTCCCTCCATCGGGATCGAAGTAAGCAACTACCGCGTATGCCGGTGGGTTTGCCGTCAGTTTGCCTGAAACATGAATCGCCTTCCCTTTCACGGTCAGCTTCAAGTCATCAATTTTAGCCTCCACGGGAAGATTCATCCCCTTCGTTGATCCCGAAAACTGGGGGTGCGAAGCCAAGCGCAAAGCGTGGGCAAAGGTCAAAAACGATCCCTTTCCTTCCCCACGGAGTTCATCCCCATAGCTCCGATTCCCCGATCCCATAAGTGCCGTTCCTCGGTCCGCCTCATCCGGCCGTTCCCTACAGTGTGGTAATCCCAGGGCGTGCCCTAGTTCATGGCAGATTCCACCGATGAAGATCGAATTGTGCTTGCCCAAGGAAATCCGTCCATATTGCCCGTCACGAATGATCGGCTTCTTGAGAGACAGGTTCGTGGTATCAAGTTCGGGCGAATCCAACTGCCACGCCGTCCCTCCCTGATGATTGCCGCCCGCATAATAGGGAGACTGATGAGTGAACTTTAGATTCTCCTCATCCCACTGCGCAAGGTTGCAAAAAATCACGAGGGTCTCCTTTTTCCCATCAATCCCCTTCTCTGCCAAAACCGGCAGACATTCCTGCTTAATGACATTCCCCGAAGACATTCCGTATTCGCTCTCCGCATTCTTTCCTTCGATGAGGTGAATCTTCAAGCCACTCTTTTCCATCGGCAGGTTGATGGAGCGCGGCCCAAATCTTAATCGTGCCATCTCCTTCGCATAAAAATCCCGGATGTGCGTCATGATCCTCGTCAGTCGCGCCTCATACCCCCTTGGCGGATTCCTTCCCTTGGGTGTCCAAAGCACGAAGTGAAGCGTCCGAACCTCCTTTTTTGAATTCTTCTCGTGCCACCCATCCAGAATTTTCAAAGCGGCCGCCGCTTTTCCAGGTTCTTCCGGAATCTGCCCGTGAACCAATGCCATCGAAAGAGTGAAAAGTGCCGGAAACCGCATCATGCCGCCTGATACGGCCAAACCACCCCAAGCTTTCGCCCAACAGCTCTTCTTTATCGACTGGTTCCAATTCGAGACTGACATAAGATCCGATTCTCAAAGAACATGTCGGACCACCTCAGCTTCTCAACTTCGGAAATGGCAGGACGCCTCAAGAGGGTCCGGCACAGCATCGCCGATCTCGGACTGGACGCCTTGATCACGACAAACACGGCAAACATACGCTACGCGACGGGATTTCGAGGGGAACCAGGAACCCTCCTCGTCACGCAGAACGAAGCCATTCTCTTCACCTCGTTCCGCACCCTCGCCTGGGCAATGGCCCAGACGGCGAGCCTCAGTTCAGCCCTTGAAATCTCCATCGAAGTCGACGCTCTGTCCGGAATTCAAAAACGGCTTTGCAATAGCCCGCTTACTCTGGGAGTCGACTCGACAATCAGCCACCATACGCTCTTGAAATGGCGAGACCAATTCCCGCTCCATAAGATCCATCCGACCATTGTGATCGAGCAAATCAGGCAAATCAAATCCTCCACCGAAATCGCCCTCCTTCATAAATCCCAGCAAATCAACGAGCAGGTCTTCAACTCCATCCTCCCTGCAATCCGTCCTGGCATGACTGAGCGAGCGGTTCAGGGACTGATCCTCGCCGAAATGGCCGCCAACGACGACATCGACTGTTATTCTTTTGAGCCCATTATCGCCGCCGGACCAAACTGCTGGGAAATCCACCATCTCCCGGACCGAACCATCATCAATCCTGACGACCTGCTCCTCATCGACCTCGGTGTCATCTATCAAGGCTACGCCTCCGACATGACGCGAATGGTCTGCCTTGGAAAAGCTTCACCAGAAATGCAGGAAATCCACGGGATCGTCCAAGCCGCGCAACAATCCGCCATCGATACGATGTCCCCCGGCATAAGCAACCACGAGATCGATCAAACCGCCCGCGACATCATTGAAGCTTCCGGGCACGGCAAGAGTTTTACCCACGGTTTGGGCCATAGCATTGGGCTCGAAACCCACGACCCCGGCCTCAACCTTTCCCCACGGGCACCTGAAACAAAGCTAGTGCCAGGCATGGCTTTCACCGTCGAACCTGGCATTTATCTCGAAGGGAGATTTGGAGTCCGCATCGAAGATATCGTGATCATCACTGACGAAGGGAATCAAACCATCACGTCTCAGGCACCCGATCTTTTTGAACTACCGCTTTAAAGCCCGTTCATCCTGAGCCAATTTCGTGGCAATCGTCGCACCTCGGACACGCCTCAAAAAGGGATACTCCCCCTGCAGCCGTCCTCGAGTTTAAGGTTCACATTCCTGCGGAGCTTCCGCTGCTCAAGATCTGAACGATCCTCTCGAAAAAGAAAATCTGCAGCTCCGAATCCCCTAACCTCTCTCGATGTCCGCCGCATTCGGGTGCCCGGACGGGGAGACCTGGCATTGGCAGCGGAGCCCCCCTCCCTACTCGCTCGAGATAGTCGCCCGCCTCGCCGGCGTGAACACCGAAACCACCCTGCCTTAAAAGGAACAGGGCCTTGTCTGGGTTTCATCCGCCGACTCCGGCCCCCCTCTTCTGGATGACGAAGCCCTGCGCACTTTACCCCAAATCGAGCACCTCCGTGAAACCTCCGAGGTCAATGTGACCGGCCTGCGCCTCCTCCGCGAGCTGATGGATGAACTCGAACAAATGCGGAATGCTCTGCGCTCCCGGCGTTGAATCAGACACCGAACGGTGAGGAAGAGTCAGGTGGAGGCCAGGATCTCACGGATCACCTTTCCGTGCACGTCGGTGAGGCGGCGCTCGATGCCATTGTGATAGAAACTCAGTCGTTCGTGATCGAGGCCGAGGATGTGCAGAATCGTGGCATAAAAATCATAGACCGTCGTCACCCCCTCCACCGCCTTGTAGCTGAATTCATCCGTCGCACCATAGGAGAAGGGAGCCTTCACGCCGGCCCCCGCCAGCCAGGTCGTAAAGCCGCTGGGATTGTGATCACGCCCGCTCGCCCCCTTCTGAAAGGTCGGCATGCGGCCGAACTCGGAACAAAAGACCACTAGAGTATCTTCCAACAAACCCCGCACTTTAAGATCCTTCAAAAGGGCCGCGGTGGGCTGATCAAGAACCGGCCCGTGAATATCGTATTGCTCTTTGAGCTTCTTATGGCCGTCCCAGTTGCTCACTCCCTCACCGCCGGTCTGGTAGGCTCCATTGAACAGCTGCACAAAACGCACACCACGCTCGATGAGACGTCGCGCCAGAATGCAGTTTCGCCCATACGCAGCTCGGAGATCCAATATCTTGTTGCCGGAGTCGCCCGCACCGTAATCCCGCATGATGTAGTCGGGCTCCTTGGCTAAATCGGTGATCTCGGGAATGCTAAGCTGCATGCGGGCCGCCAGTTCGTAGCTCGCAATGCGGGCCGCCAGCTGAGAATCATCGGCATGGTTCTGGAGGTGGCGATGGTTTTGGCGTTGAAGGAAGGCCCGAGTCGCCGCATCGGTGGCACCGGTGATCCCATTTGGAATCTCCAAATTGCGAACAGCCTTGGCGGCATTGAAGCTGGTACCTTGAAAGGCCGCCGGCAGGAAACCCGGCCCCCAGCAATTCACACTCGATTGGGGAGTCCCGCGCACATCAGGAATTGCCACATAGGCTGGCAGGTCTTCTGCCTCGCTACCCAGCGCATAGGTCGTCCAAGCTCCGGCACTCGGAAAGCCATCCAGCGTGAATCCGGTACACATGAAATTCTCGCCCGGTCCATGCGTGTTGGTCTTACCGGTCATTCCATGGAGGAAGCACATCTCGTCCGCTAAATCACCCAGCCGCGGTAACAAATCCGATACCATCTTGCCACTTTGCCCGCGTGGTCTGAACTCCCACGGGCTCTTCATCAGGTTCCCCTGCCCTCCTTGAAAAGTGATGAGTTTGTCGCCGCCAGGCATGGGCTGACCATGCCGTTTAATGAGCTCCGGCTTGTAGTCCCACGTATCGACCTGACTGATCGCTCCGGAACAGAAGATCATCAAAACCTGCTTGGCCTTCGCCTCCGAGTGAGGAAGACGCGGCGCATGGGGATTGGCGGCCGCAATCCCGGGGCGGATGGGATGCTTCCCCGGCGCACTTTCACGGAGAAGCTGGTCCCCAAGGAGCCCCTCACGACTCAGCAGGGATGCCAAGGCCACCCCACCCAAGCCATTCACAGAGTGCGAGAGAAAGTTTCGGCGGTCGAAAAGATGACGAGTATCGATCATTTAAAATACGAACAAGAATTCATTGGTGTTCAGCATCGCACGGCAGAAGGCAACGAAGCCGTGCCTCTCGATGAAACTCTTTGCGTCCACAAGATCTTCGGCGGTGGCCGGCCGGCCGTAGAGCAACTCGTAGACGCGTGCCACCCGATCTTCCGTATCCCCGAGACGTTCCGCCAGTTTCTCGGCCTGCTGCATCGTAAAGCGGCTATTGAAAAGATTCAAAGCCTGCAAGGGCGTCGTGGAGCGATTGCGACTCGGGATGACCTGATTCCCATCCGGACAGTCAAAGGCCCCGAACACTGCATCCTGCTCCTGCCGGATCTTGAAGAGATAAACCATGCGCCGCCACTCCGCCGGACCCGTCTCCTCCTTGGCGTGATAGTGCACGACGTTCTCCCGGTCGACATCGAAGAGATGGAAGCCCGGCCCGCCCATCTTCAGGTCAAGCGTTCCGGCCACCGAGAGCATTCCGTCGCGAATCGCCTCCGCCTCGAGACGGCGCGGGGGAAACCTCCACAGATACCGACTGTTGGAGTCAACCCGGGCCGCCACTGAATTGGGTTGGCTCGAACGTTGAAATGCCTCCGAGCTCAGAAGCAGCCGCAGGGTGTGCTTCATCGACCACCGATGCGTCACAAAATCGGAGGCAAGCCAGTCCAACAGTTCAGGATGAGTCGGAGGCGTTCCGTTTGTCCCAAGATCGCTTGGCGTATCCACGATTCCGGTCCCAAACACGAACTGCCAGAGGCGGTTCACTGCTACCCGGGCGGTGAGCGGATTGTCCGCACTCGCGATCCACTCCGCAAGCGCCAGACGTCGCTCCCGTTCGGGCGCGTCCATGGCCAGCCCAAGTGAACCAATCACCTCGAGGGCATCGGGCGGGACCTCTTCGCGTTTCGCCATCGGCTCCCCACGGTAGAGACGATGAGTCGCACCGGGCTGGGAGAAGTTCGCCACCCACGCCTTGACCCCAGTCTCCAACTCAACCATACGCGATCGGGCCAAGCCACCCTGCGCGATCAAGGCGCGAGCCCGATTCACCTCCGGCTCGGAAAGCTTCGCAAGAAAGGAATCTGGATCGGCTTCTCCACCGAAAGGTTCACGATCATCGGAACTTGCTGCGAGAGCCCATGACTGGCCATCGTCAGATAGTTCGATCACGTATTCGACCGCGAGTCGGTCCGTAAAGCGCCCCTCCCGGTCACGCGACCACTCGATGCGCTCCACCTGGGAAGCCTTCAAAAATTCGATCTGAACCCAGCCCTTTCCACTCTGATTCGAAATCCAGCTCCACATGTTCCCCGACTTTCCGTCGTTGATGTGAGCCAGTTGGTGCATGGGATAGCCCAGAAGGTTTCCCGAAGAGGTCGCCACCGCTCCGACTTTTGCGAGCGCGACATTTTCTCCGTTGGGGGCAAAAACAGACAATTCGTCCAAACAGGGCTCGGAGCTATTGGTGTGCTTGATTGTAAAACGGACAAACTTCGCCGACCTCGCAGTGAAAGTCTCACTGTTCAATCTGGCGTTCACGGCCGGGCGACGTGCGGAAGGAGCTCCCTCGTTCTTCGCCGCGAGAGCTCGCAATTGATTCAGCTCTCTTTCTACCGAAGCCAGAGAAACCCGCAAAGATTCCAGCTCTTTCTTGCCAGCCTCATTGACCTTCCTCTGCACAGCCCGCTCGCCAAACCTCACTCCAGCGAAGATCGCCTGCATCGAATAATAGTCCCGCTGCGTGACCGGGTCGAACTTGTGATTGTGACACCGCGCGCAGCCAATCGTCAGACCAAGAAACGCTGTGCCGGTAGTATTGATCATATCAGCCAGTTCATCTTGCCTCTGCGTCAAAGTGAGATTCGGATCCGGACTCTTTACGATATCATAGGGCCCGGCCACCAGAAACCCGGTCCCAAGATCAGCCCCCATGGAATCCCCCGCCAGATGCTCTTTCACGAACTGATCGTAGGGCTTGTCAGCATTAAAGGACTCGATCACATAATCACGAAAACGCCACGCGCTCGGACGTTCCCTGTTGGTCTCAAACCCGTTGCTCTCCGCAAAACGTGTGATGTCAAGCCAGTGTCGCGCCATTCGCTCGCCATAATGTGGACTGGCCAAAACGCGGTCCACCAAGTTCCCCCAAGCCTGCGGCGAATCGTCGTTCACGAAATGGGCTACCTCCTCCGGCGACGGCGGGAGCCCCAGCATCACGAGATAGAGTCGCCGGATGAGATTACGACGATCGGCGCGATCAGATCCCTTCAGGTCCTTGCCCGCAAGCGCTTCATCAAGAAAGGCATCCACATCGGTGTGGCGATGCTTTTTCGCCACCGGTTGAAAGGACCAGTGATCGGTAGTGAGAGCCACCACCTCCCCGTCACCCGGCATCTTTGCCCCCTGTTCGATCCACCGGCCGATGCGCGCGACCTCTTCTTTCGAAAGTGCCTCCTTCTCCTTCGGCGGCATGGCTTCGTCAGGATCGTGACGGCTCACAAGTTTATAGAGATAACTCTCGTCGCGTTTTCCGACAACAAAGAGCGGCTCACCCGAATTCCCACCTTTCCGGATCGCGGCCGGCGAATCGAGACGCAGTTCACTCTTCTGCTTCTCCTCGCCGTGACACTTCGTGCAATGAGCTTCGAAGATGGGCCGAATGTCGGTCTCAAACCCCACTTCCTCAACAGCAAGAGCCACCCCGCCAAGATTCAGCGATGTGGTCAGGAGTAGATAGTGTCGTCGTTTCATTTTAGGATAGGAGCCTCCACGTATTGATGGCCTAGCTTAACCGAAAGAAACGCAACCCTAACCCTAATTCTTCCAAATGGATGCCTTCAACGAAAACAATCGAGAGGGAAAGCAGCTACAATCATTAACTTCCTTAGTTTACCTGGATTTGCTTTCATCTGTTTGCCTCATGCGACCTTTTCTCTATTCACTCGTTTTCACGGCCACACTTTCGGCCTCGTCGACGGCCTTCGAGGACGAAGTCCGACCGATCCTGGAACGCTCCTGTGTGAAATGCCACGGCGGAGAAAAACTGAAGGGAAAAGTCGATTTTTCCAAGATCCTCACCGAGCAGGACGCCGACGCCCAGTTCGAGTTGTGGAAAACCGTCGTCGAGGTGCTAGAAGCCAAAGAAATGCCACCCGACGATGAGCCGCAGCTGAGCGATGCTGAAAAGAAGACAATCATCGACTGGTATCAAAAACGCTCGCAAACCAGCATCGAAGCGAAACCCTCCGTCTTCGAACCCCGCCGCCTCTCCGGCCCGGAGTATCGTAACACCCTGCGTTCGCTCTTTGGTTTCGATCTCGAGGTCGCGGTTGCCGAGGCCGAACAGACCGTCATTAGTGATCAATCACTTGTTTTGAAACTCCTCCCCACCGACCCACCCGGGGCCAGCGGGTTCATCAACGACACCCACCGCGCGCGACTCTCCCCCGTGATCTGGGACCAGTATCTCCATTTGAGTAACGCCGCTTTGGAAAAACTCTTCTCGAAAAAAGGCCGCGCCCAGCTCGGTGAGTTCATTGGCACCCAACTACCCAATGACTGGCAGCCGGTTGATCTTTCCCACGACCAAGCCGAGAGACTGATCCGGAGGTTCGTGCCGCGCGCGCTGCGTCGGCCGGCTCCGGAGGAACAACTCGCAAAAATACTCGCCGCCATTTCAGGCAAGCGTGGCGACGTCCTCGTGGCCGCCACCAAATTCGAACTCAAAACCGTGCTGATGTCGCCCGCGTTTTTCTATCGAGGCCTCCTGATGGAAGGTGAGCCTGGCAAGCAGCAAACCGTCGACCATTTCGAACTCGCCGAACGCCTGTCGTATTTCTTGTGGGAAGATCGCCCCGACGAAGAACTGACCCGCCTGGCAACCAACGGTTCGCTGAGAGACGAGCAAGTTCTGGACGGGCAGGTGGCACGGATGTTGTCCTCCCCCAAAGCCCGCAACCTTGCCCAAAGCTTCGGCACCCAGTGGCTCGAGATCGACAGCCTCGATGGACTCCTCGCAAAAGACCCAATCCGCCACCATGCTCTCAAAACTCAGCTAATCGATTTCCTCAATTATCTCTTCACCGAAAACCGTCCGATCGTGGAATTGATCGATTCGAAAATCACTTTCGTCAACCAAGGAACCTCCGGTTTCTATGGTAAGGATCGCCAACGGATGAAACGTCACGCGACTCCGAAAGGCATCGAGCGGCAAAGAACACCCCATCAAAAGTTTGAACTCGTGCATGCCGAAGGTCGTGGAGGCCTCCTCACGATGCCCGGCATTCTGACCATGAACCAGGGGCCCATCCAACGCGGCACCTGGATCTTGCGCCGCATCCTGGGCGTGCCAATCGGCGAGCCGCCGGCCGACACCCCACCCATCAAGGGCAGCCCGCGCGGCAAGAATCTCACCTTTAGGGAACGTTTCGAAATGCACCGGAGCAACGTCACTTGTGCTCGTTGCCACGAGAAAATCGACCCGCTGGGCTTTGCCCTAGAAGGGTATGATAAGAATGGTCAGTTCCTGCTCGCCAGCGATCGCCCCAAGAAAAAAGCAAACGAACCAGGCAAGCCCATCGACACCTCCGGGAAACTCCCGAGTGGCGAGACTTTTGAGACTTTTGCCGGGCTAAAGGAGATCCTTCTCACCCAAAAACGCGAACCGATCGTGCGCAACATCGTTGAGCGAACCCTCGCCTACGCACTTTGCCGAAAACTGGAACGCAGCGACCAACCGGTCGTAGATGCGATCACCCAGAACCTGTGTAAAAACGACGGCACGTGGAAGAGCCTCTTCCAACAAGTGGCTAATAGCCTTCCATTTCGCGAAACCATTATCGAGACTGCAAACATTAGCCATGAGTAAGAACTGGAACATCGAGCGCAGAACATTCTTGCGCGGCGCGGCCGGCGCCCTCGTCCCCCTGCCCTTTCTCAACCTGATGGAGAACAGCGCCAAGGCAGCGTCAGTGGATCTCGCGGGCAACTCCAAACCTCCGCTCCGTTTCGTAACCCTGTTCAAACCGAACGGCGTGCACCCTCCGTCTTGGAACATCGAAGGCGGTCAGGAAAACGATTTTCGGATGTCGCCGCTGATGGCGCCCTTCGCAAAACACAAGGACGACTTACTCATTCTCGACAACATGGGCGACTTCGGTTTCTCATCGCACAGCAACTCCACTCGCCGCTTCCTTTCCGGCCACCACCAGAACCGCAAGTCAGCCTCGATCGATCAATTGATCGCGGACAAGATTAGCGGAGACACGGCCCACCGCTCGCTCGAACTCACCACCGAAGGGCTCTTCACCAACCAGATCGATTGCAGTTACATCTCCTACGACAAGAACGGCGACCGTATTCCGCGTGAGAGCGATCCCCAACTGGTATTTGACCGCCTGTTCCGCAACCCGATGCACGACCCGAAACAGCGGGAGGAAATCTCCAGCCTGCTCGACCGCGTGCGCGACGACGCAAAATCCCTGCAACGCAAAGCCGGACGCGAAGATCAGGAAACCCTCGAAGAGTATTTCACTGTGATCCGCGAAACCGAACAGCGCCTGGAAAACATGACTCCGGTCAGCGGCCCGGAAGGAGTCGATTTCTCTACCCTCAAACGACCCGAGAGCGCCGGCGACCTCAACGAGCAGGTCGAAGCCATGCTCGATGTCATGGCCATGGCCCTCTGGACTGACTCGACGCGCTGCATCAGCTACATGCTCGGCAACAGCAACAGCCGCATGATTTTTGATTTCCTCGGTATCAAAAAACAGCACCACTATCTATCGCACTTCTTCCGCAACTTCAGTCGCTCGAACATCGATGACCTGCTCAAGATCAGCCTGTGGCACATGGAAAAATTTGACTACCTACTAACCAAACTAAAATCCTACAAAGACCAGAACGGCTCGCTTCTCGATCACAGCATCGTGCTCTTCGGATCCGGCATGGGCCACAGCGACAACCACACCGCCCAGCGCATTCCAGTCGTGCTCGCCGGGAAGGGCGGCGGGATGCTCAAAACCGGCCGCTACCTGAGATATTCCAAAAACCAGGAACTCGGCCGACTGCACCTCTCGCTGCTTGAGAAATTCGGCATCGACTCCCCGTCCTACGCCAACTCCTCGGCCCCCCTCCCGGGCCTCGACGGCGGGCACTTCGAAGAATACCAGGAGCGCCCGTTCGACAGCTGGGTGAAGACCGGCAATGGTAAGATCACCGTCCAGGGACGCCTGCGAATGTCGGACAATCTCGACGAGGCCAAAGTCTTCTACATCGATGCCGATGGCAAACCTCCGGTAAGGATCGAGGTCGGCTTCGGTGACTTCCACCGCTTCAACCTCGCCTACCACGTCGGCACCCCGATCACCTTGACCGGCGACAGCAGCGAACGCCACGGCCGGCTCGTGCTCACCAAAGTCACCGATCTCAAATCCGTCTTCGGTAAAAGCAAACCCGGCAAAGCCAATGGGTAAACCACGGGAGCAATCAATTTCATCAGGATTTCTGGGCTTCCTGATAAGTTAACAATCCCAGATATTGTCTACTGCAATAAGTTAAAAAAACACTTTCTGCGTCACTTCTAAGGATTCTTGGTAATTCCCTTGACTTAGGAGCCGGTTTTTCGAAAAAATACTTCTAATCGTTTTCAACCAAACCACTCAATGATTCGTCCCGCCTCCTTTGCCTCCATTACGACTGCCCTGCTTTGTTCGACAACAACTAGCCAATCCGCGATTATTGGCTTGTGGGACTTTGAAGAAGGAGCCGGCACAACGACCGCCGATCAGAGCGGCGGTGGTCACACCGGGACGCTCGGAACCGGCGCGACATGGAGCACGGACGAGTTTGCCCCGGTTCCCTCGGGATCGACCTCCTCGATCGCCTTCGATGGCACCAATTTCGCCCATGTCCTTATCAACGGTTATCAGGCGGACGAAATCGGCGGCACCAACTCTCGGACGCTCGCCGCCTGGATTAAGTCGGCGCCCGGAGTGACTCCACTTGCTAGCAACATGGGCATCTTCGGCTATGGAGAGAACCAGGCAGGAGACAAGTGGAATTTTCGCACGCAAAACAATAATGGCCCAATCGATGGCAATATCCGCGTCGAGGTCAATGGCGGCTACATCGTCGGCAGCACGGTGGTGATCGATAACGAGTGGCACCACGTCGCGATGACATGGGAGGACGACGGCACGCCCAACGTCACTGATGCCCTGCTCTACGTCGATGGCGTGTTGGAGACTGTCAGTATCTCGCTCGACGAAGTCATCCATACCGACACGGTGAATGGGATAGACTTGGCGATCTCCGACGACCATTCCCAGCGCGAATGGAATGGCTGGCTCGACGACGTCCGCATCTACGATGAAGTGCTCGACGCAAATGCGATCGCGACACTGGCGGGTGTCCCAGAACCGTCAACCTCCCTCTTTAGCATGCTTGGCCTTGGAGCTCTGTTCCTGAGCCGCCGCCGCTAGGGGAGAGCCTTTGCACGAACTCTTGTTATTCGGGTGGCATTGATGGCGCTTCGGATTTTCCTTCTTCCGAGTCTTTCACTTTGTCCAGAGGTTGGCGTCTCGTCAGCTTTTCCGTGGTCGACCAGACGAAGATCTATCACCCTTTTACACAATTAATTCTTGCTAGCCCCACTAGAGGTTACGCAATATTAGGAATGTCATTTTTATCCATTAAGAGATCAAATCAGATCACGACGCTAGCCATCGCCGCCTTACTATCATCGGCATCGCTTGCTCATGCTGACCTCATTGGCTGGTGGGACTTTGAGGAAGGAGCCGGCACAACGACCGCCGATCAGAGCGGCGGTGGTCACACCGGGACGCTCGGAACGGGCGCGACATGGAGCACCGCCGAGTTTTCCCCGGCGGGCTCGGGATCAACCGCCTCAATCGCTTTCGATGGCACCAATTTCGCCCATGTCCTTATCAACGGTTATCAGGCGGACGAAATCGGCGGCACCAACTCTCGGACGCTCGCCGCCTGGATTAAGTCGGCGCCCGGAGTGACTCCACTT
>Ga0307999_1000069_pt1 | contig 25752 bp, 48 predicted proteins | sample Neamet1_FD_203158 | JGI IMG/M metagenome (GOLD analysis project Ga0307999, IMG submission 203158) | Marine microbial communities from water near the shore, Antarctic Ocean - #1 | ecosystem: Environmental > Aquatic > Marine > Unclassified | place: Southern Ocean | collected 2014-06-04 | reverse complement strand
TTTTTTATAATATAGTGATAGTTGCATCCTTCTAAATTCATATCATTAGCGATTGCATGAACCTCTCTAGCACCAGCGTGTGGCTGATCTAAGAAATGCTCAGTCCAATGTACAACTACTTCAGTTACTTCCCTTTTAACACTATTAAATTCAGCGACTAATTCTTCAAGAGTAATAACTCTTGCAAACTGGTAATCACCATCAGTGATATTTATAGCATAGTTTGTCGAGACAGCAGTATTAGCACCATTCCACGATACTGCGTGATTACCTATTTCTGAAATGTAAGATGTAGCAGCGGTTGCCGAGGCAGCTACATCATTAAAAGAAATATTAGAAGACAAATCGCAAGTCTGCGATTGGATTAATGTTTCAAGTCTGTCCTGACTTATACCTAATGCTTCTTGCGTAGCATCCGCAGCATTTGTTAGTCCTGTTTTTAAAGATGCTATTTTTTGTATTTCGTTAATAGCAGTATCAAATTTTTGTAACTTTAGATTCTGTATAACACTAGCTTTTTGTGAAGTATTTAATAAATTACCAGTGACTGAGTTGACACTTTGTTCTAAATGATTTTCAACAGATAATTTAGCGTCTTGCAAAAGTCCTAGATTAGATACGTTATCAATTTCAATCGATGAACCAAAAGCCGATGAAGCGTTACTTAATGCTTTATCCACATCACCAATAAAAACACTAGCTAAACCTCCTACACCACCTTTTGCTATTGTTTTTAATTGCTTTGGAATATCAGTTAATGACGTGACCGATTTTGTTAAGTCTGCACCTAGTTCTTTAGCAACAGATTCTAAATTTGCAACCGATCCTAATGCTCCTTGCGCGATGCCTTGTAAATCTAAAGGAATTAAATCTTTCATAATGCCGTCAAAATCTGGCAATTCAGCTGTAATACTTTTAATATTAGATTGTATTGACGCTGGACTTGCTGCTAATATATTTGCTTTTTTTACGCCATTTACTAATGTTGTATTTAACGTTTTTGGCGTAACGGTTGCGCCAGTGACTGGATTAATAAAAACTGGACCACCCATCTGCCCTAAAATCTCTTTCTCATCATCGGTCAATGCTTTAACCATCTTATCTCTAAGTCCTGGCATCTCGGGGGTTAGTGTAACAATTTGTGGTAATGGAAAATTTGCAATAGTATCTTTGACTGGTATTGCATCTGATAATGACTTAATTCCGTTAATAGAGGCTCCAGGAAGAATTGAAGCAAAATCATTTGCTGTTAAAGATTTTGATAAATCCGCAGCATCTGATAAAGTATTCTTTAATTTTTTATAGTCTACAACTTTATTAATAGAACTTAATTTGTTATTTAAATCAGTAAGATTCATTTATCCAGCTCCCCCACTTGTTGAAGTACCAACAACGTATCTATTCCAATATCCATTTGCTGCCTTTATTCTTTCTTCTAGACTTCTTGATTTTTTATAAGGCTTTGCACCGCCTAAAGCTGTACAATACGAAGTATTTGTCGATCTCATAAGAGGACTTGGCGCTTTGCCTCCCCAATTATATTTTCCGTTTTGCGGCCTCTCGTAATATCTACATACAATATATGCTGCGTCAGCTGGATTTGTAGCCTCTCTTAATTTAGCCCCAGCGCCACTTTCTCCAACACTTAATTCATATATCACCCATCTGCATTGAGTAGATAGCGCGCGCCAACTTAATCCGTTAGATTCAGCCCATGGCACTATTCCCTTTCCAGGATGATTATCTGACTGCCATCTATCATTTCTCCACTGAGCAAGGCCAAATGCTGGCATACCTCTATCTGATGGATTAATTGCTAAATTCCAAGGACCACCTTTTATGAAGTTTTTACCATTTGGATTGGGAGGCCATGTCGTTTTTGAACTAGCGGCAGGTCCAGATTCATATGCAAAGTTTCCCATTAAACCACAAACTGCCGATGCACTTAAGCCACCTGATAATAATGCATTATATATTTTTTCTTCAGTGTTTGATCCGACCATATTTTTTGCATCAGTAATGATAGTCTCGCCGTCCGGCGTTACTTCTTGCGGGCCTAAAAAATCAGATTCGCCTTGTGCAGATATTTCTTTTACATAAGATCCTGCAACACCGCCATATCTGTTAACAGATCCATTTGCCCTTAAAGATGGATCCATTGTTTGTACACTTGATGGCGCTTGTATGGTTGTAATAGATCCTATAATTAGCGGTACTTGAGAAAGCTTTCCATCTAAAAACATTCCATAAACCATCGCGTTCTGTGATATCTGCGGATTAGCTCCTACACCACCAATACCTTGCTCAGTAGTTGGTATTACCACTTGAGCCCAAGGTAAATCCTCATTAGGAATATCAGCTTCATTATCATGAATGCCAAAGATTCGAATTTGGTATCTGCCCATTTGAGATAAATCACTATTACTGACAACTCTTCCTAAGAAAAATCGTGGATCATCTCCCCAATAGTATGCCATATTTAAACCCTTATCTTTTTTGTAAAGCTAATCTTACTAAATTCAGCCCGACCGAATAACCGTCATCCACACTAAAAGTATGTTCTGCACCATAAATTATATATTCACCAGATCTCTTAAGATCTAACAAGTCTCCTGCATGATTCACACCTTCTTGCGGCGATTGCACTATGTTCTTTTTAAATTCAACAGAAATTTTGTTTCCTATTGTGAGATTGCTATTTTTCGCCAAAAAGTTTCTACCTGGTACTTTTATCATTAAACCAGATTTTGTTAAAAATGCTCTAGCTGCGCTGGATTCAACTTTTAATGCATGGTGACTTGTATCACCTACTTCATTATAACTTCTCTTTTTATCATCAACACCTCTTTTTGTATTACTAAATGTTTTTGATGTCGATATATTAGTTCTTGTTTCTCCATTTATTTCCGCAATATTTCTACTACCAAATCTTAATTTTCCATCATAGACTGGTAAATCTCTTGTACTTAAAATATTTTGATCATGTAAATGATCAAACATTCGCACGGGATCAAAATTTACAGTACTGATTTCCCCAGAGTATGTATCAATAAAACTATGTGTAGAAGTCCCTAGTCCGGAAGCTGTGTATATTAATTGATTATCACTTCCGGTATTCGTAAAATCAGATATTATATATGATTTAACACCATTAGGAACGGTTTGAGCTTCAGATAGTAACTGATAAGAATATGTATAAGGCATATGTAATTCGTTAATGGGATTCATCTTAAGCATAGCTTCTAAACTAACAAATCGTATTCTATCGTCACCCATTGATGCAAATGTGTAAAACGGCATGCCGCTCGATGTAGCACATCTTCGAGAAATCCAACTAATTGCATCGACAGCCGGAAGATTAGGAATTATAATATTTAATTCACCATCAAAGATAGGAAGCTGATCATCATTTTTATCGTACATTAACTTGTTATCTAAAAAATACCCACCAGATGCGGTCGATCGATCTAAAGTTCTGAGCAATGCTTGAATTACATCAATAGGATTTCCAGCAAAAGCATCTGCTGATCCTCTGTGAGCATTAATTTTTTTAAAAGATTTATTAACTGAGGTTACTTTAGACTGATATGCTCTCTCTTCTATCATATGTAAAGATACCATTTCATTATTATCACCGACTTTTTCAGATGACATTACTTCTGTTATAATGAAATGTTTAGTAATAGAAAGTTGCTTATCTATTTGCTCTTCGTCTGTCATAATTTTTATTTCAACACGTTCTGTGCCGGTGAAATTTAATTTATCCGAAAGACTTTGATTATCTAAAAACGACATTGCCGCAGTTAGATATGGTAAATCTAAATTTTCATAAAATATTATGTCAGAAATAAAACGACTAATATCATAACCAGCGTCATCATCCCACTCAGACCAACGATCTGCAGTAAGTATCACTGATTGAATATCATATGAAACTGGGTTAATGATTTTATTCTGTTCATACATAGTTTATTATCCGCCTATGACAGTCGAAAAGGTTTGAGCTACTTGCCTAACGATACTAGGCTTTAATATTTTTATTCTTTTTAATTTAGCATTTTCTTCGTCAATAAAGTCTAGGTGTGTTTTTTCAGTAATAAGCGATGATTGAGCTTCACTATTAGGATCTACGTCTATCCAATCTCCGGATGCATCTTCATAATGATGTGCACTTAAATATTCTAATGAGTTTGTTTTTAACCTAGCGTTTTCATAAGTGGTAATACCTTCATATTGCGCGGTATTGGATGGATCTAAAAGTGCCAGTGGATCTTCAACTATTCTGTTAAAATACACTGCTTCACCATTTTGCCATACACCAGTCGATCCACTAATAATTACTTGTCCTAAATCTAAATCTTTACGAACAACAGTTCCGGTTGCACCACTAAGTGCGCCTTCTAATTTAGAACCTATCTTAAATATTCTAACAAGATTTTGTGCTGCATCCGAATGACCTACATGACCGACACCATTATCATCGGTACGAAAAACAAGAGTTGTATGTGGATAAGATTCTTTTGCTAGGTCGACCGTTTCACTATGACTTAAAGGCCATCCCTGCCTTCTTAAATTATCATTCATTAAATAAAATGTCCAGTAATAATTATCACTACCATATAAATTATATGACACAACATCAGGTCTGTCACCTTCTATAATATCGTATAACAAATAACTTTGAGAGCTATTTTTAAATTTATCAATTATGTCAGCATATGCCGATATATTTTGAACAGCTGATATTCCGTTATCACCACCGCCAAATTGATATGATACAACTGGATATGATTGAAAATATGACATTAGAATCCCTCTTTAACAGCATTTTTATCCATTAACTCATTTTCTTGGAAACTTAGGTCTAATGTTGTTTCTTGAAAATAACCGCCTTTATAAAAACTATTAGTATTACTTGTGTTATATGTTGCATTAACTGATCTTAAATAACACGGCTTAAATCTAAACCATTGGGATTTGGTATAACCCTGTGCGCTAGAAACGTCAGATCGTGTATTTCTATCTAGATCATAATGTAATGAAATTTGGATTTCATTTGGAAATTTATACCCAGCTTTAACTTCATATTCCGACGTCTCTCCATTACTAGTATTCGAGCCAGATATGCCAAATGACTCAGGATACAATTCAGTTCTAAAAAATTTGACGATCTTCTCTATTTCTATTGCTTCTTCTTCAGTAGTCGGCTGCATTTTAAATTGAAATCTAAATGTTCGTAATTCTGGTTTGTCAAACAATAATGCAATATTTGGATGTGCTGACGTTTTTAACGCACTTCGTACTGCTCCATCCGCAAAACTATTTTGAGTTAATGACTGTGTAAGTCTAGCTGCAGCGAGTCTTGCAGCATCTTGACCCATCCCACCAGTTACTCCGGCAATTAGATTTTTTAAACCATCTGTAGCAGCTGACAAACCACCATCTATAATGCCACTACCGCCTTCAATTCCTTCCTTCATTGACTGCCCTAATATACCTAACGCCGGGGTTGAATAAGAAACACCATCTTGCATATTAAAAGAAGACGGCATATATAAAACACATCTTTGTTTAGACGGATTTCTTTTAGATTTTTCAAGGTGATTGCCATTTCCGTCAGGGGCATTAAGCGCTGCGTTGTCCGTGCCAATGGCCCCCGTGTTGCCGGTGACAACATTATCTATGGTACGCAATATCAGATCTCCTATTCTACTATTTTCACCTAAAGCTGGTGGAGTAGTCATAATGGGCTGAAATCTTATATACGCTTTGAAGTCAGTCACGTTTTCTCTAGGAAATTGCAACTGCTGCTTTGCTGCTTGTTGAAAATTAGCGGTGGTGGTAGCATTCGCCTCTAATGTCATATGTTTTCCTAATAAATATAGTTAAATTCTGTTAGTTATATTTATATGGGAAAACATGAAAACATATTCTGGTAAATACAAACCTAAAAATCCAAAGAAATATAGAGGAGACTACACTAAAATAGTGTATAGATCGATGTGGGAAAGACATTGTTTTAAATGGTGCGACGAGCAAAGCGATGTTGAATCATGGTCAAGTGAAGAAGTCGTGGTGCCATATTTGTATGAAGTTGACCGAAAATATCATAGGTATTTTGTTGATCTTAAAATTACATTTAAGAATAAAAAAACTGTGTTGGTTGAGATTAAACCAGATAAAGAAACACGACCTCCGAAAAATCCAGGTAAAAAAACAAAACGTTATATTACTGAAGGATTGACTTATGTAAAGAATATGAATAAATGGAAAGCTGCAAAAAACTACGCAACTGATCGTAATTGGGAATTTCAAATATGGACCGAAAATACTCTTGATAAAATGGGAATAAGGCCAAAAGGCAAAAGTTTAAAACCACTACCTCCAATGAAGAAACCTAAGAAAAAAGTATAAATAGAGTCATGACAGAGATATTTAAAAAACTAGAATTAGAAGCTTTTCGTGCAGGGATTACTCCTCGCACCAAAGAGTCGCGCGAATGGTTCCGTAAAAAAATAAGTACTATGCGAGGAAAAGAATTTCGTAGAATTAATCAAGGTGAGTTAATGCAAGAGGAAGAGTTAACACTTAATAATAATACTGATATTGGTAAAATGTGTATGTTTTTCTATGATCCTAAACATAAAGACACACTACCGTTTTATGATTCTTTTCCGCTTGTGATTATTATCGGTAAAGCAAAGGGAGGTTTTTTAGGAATGAATCTACATTATTTACCTCCAACTCTTAGAGCTAAATTTTTAGATGCATTAATGACAACGGCATCAGAAGATGATTTCAACGTCACTTATTCTACTGTAAAAGCAGCAAGCAATATGAAGTACTACAAACCTACTATTAAACACTATCTTAAAAAACATTTAAAAAGTCGATTAGCAAAAGTACACGCACCTGAGTGGGAGATAGCTACATTTCTTCCAACTGCGTCTTGGAACAAAGCCTCCGGCAAAGAAGTGTATAAAAACTCAAGAGGGATGCTATGAAACAAGTTGACTTAGGAGTTGAAAGATTTAAAAGCATGATGGCACAAGGTCTTGCAAGACCTAATAAGTTTGCAGTTGAATTGCCTGCTCTTGGCCCAGATGCAATAGTTACACAAGTTGGCGCCGACGTACCTCCGGGTGACATGGTACAGCAAGCCGGTGACCACGCTCGAATGCATCCTACTGGTGATATTAATTTATTGTGTAAATCTTGTACCTTACCAATGAGAAGCATACTAACTAACGATCGAAGAATCGGAATGAAATCAGAAAAAGTTGCATATGGATATAGTGTTCAAGATGTCAATTTTTCATTCTATGAAACAAATGATTATAAAATTCGAGACTATTTTGAAGTATGGATGGATAGACAAATTGATTTAAATACTAATGAAATAAAGTTCAAAAAAGGTCGGTTCGGAGGTTATGCAAAAGATGTAGTCATTCATCAATTAGATTCTAATGGAAATGTAGTATATAGCGTCCTTTTAGAGGATGCTTTCCCAATTGCGCTGGCGCAAATAGATTTAGCAAATGATAATAATGGAACAGTTGAAATTACAGTTAGTATGACTTACACAAACTGGAGAAGTGAAAAGACTTATGTAAACCAAAGATCCAAAAGAAAAATAGTTAACACAAATCCAATGTTAACAGCAGTAAATAAAGGCGAATGGATTAATCCAGATTTAAGGGGATCTTTAAAAACTAGTAGATCTAATGGTCAAAAGAAACCATGGAAAGATCCAGGTTAAATGAATAATATAATTTTAAACAATGAGGTAATATAATGGCACTACCAGTACTAAATGATAAACCAAAATATGAAATGAGTATTCCTACTACAGGTCAAATTATAAAATTTAGACCATACTTAGTAAGGGAAGAAAAAGTTTTAATGATAGCGCTTGAATCACAAGATTCTCAACAAATGTTTGGAGCAATTGTTGATACAATTAAAGCATGTATTGACCCAGAAGCTGATATCAAATGGAATGATTTAGCAGTTTTTGATATTGAGTATATGTTTATTATTATCAGATCTAAGTCTGTAGGCGAAACAGCTAAAATCGGTGTGGCATGTGAAGAGTGCGAAACATCAAATGAATTGACTATTAATTTAATTGATACGAAACCCGACCTTCCAGAAATTAGCAACATTGTTGAATTGACTGACGACATATCTTTAGAAATGCAATGGCCAAGTTTTAATAGTTTAAATGATCCAACGATGTCTGATATGTCGCCTTCTGACATGTCAATTCGTATGTTAGGCAATTGCATCAAATACGTTAACACAGCAGATGATAGAATTATTGTTAAAGACGAAGATTCAAAAGCAATTACTAATTTCATTGAATCTTTAGACACTGTACAATTTGAAAAGATTAAAAATTATACGGATAAAATGCCAACTGTTATGAAAGATGTTGAGTTTGACTGTTCAGAATGCGGTCATGTCAATAAAAAGAAACTAGAAGGAATGGCTGATTTTTTTTAATATGTCTCTCCCATGAAAATCTCTTACATTACTATCAGAGTAATTTTAGAATGATGCAGGATCATAATTATGCACTTACTGAACTTGAGAATATGATACCCTGGGAGAGAGAAATATATTTAATGATGTTGATTGACCATATGAAAGAAGAAGAGCGAAGACACAAAGAGCGACAGCAAAAGCAGTAGGAATAGACGATGGCCCAAATAAAAGACCTCAATGATTTAGCAAGTCACATGTCTGCTTATAACGCTCAGGATATTAGATCTCAAGCGAAGCAGAGTCATTCGCTTGAGGAATTAAATGTTAGATTTACTCAATATATCGATTGGATGAAAGATCAAGCTGGAGAAGCAGAACGAAGACGTATAGAAGCAGAGAGAGAAGCAAAACAAGTATCTAATGCTCCTCGTAGACCGACATCTGGCTCCGGTAGCCCTGCTACATCCGGACTTAACTTACCAAATATTCCTGGAATTAAAGGAGTACTCGCGTTTACTGCTGGATTGGCAGCATTAGGTACTGCCCTTGCTGGCCTCCGTGGGTGGGAAAAATTAGCTATAACAAATGCTGATAAAATAGGAAAAGCTTTACGTTCGATTATTCCTTTAACTTTTGCTGATAAACTTGTTGGTAAAATAGTACCATCAGGTTATACTACATTTTCTGCGTTTTTTGGTGATAGAATGGCCATGTTAAGAAATAGCGCATTAAAGTTATTTGGTTTTGATGTCGATATGAAAGGTGGAGGAATGCCAGCCGGTAATACTGGACCAAGAATGCCAGGCGGGAATCAATTAAAAACTCCTCTTACTACGCAGATTTCAAACAGAATGAGCTCGTTTATGTCGAACTTAAAAGGTCGATATTATTCTATGGTAGGATTAGGCGTAGACGGGGAGACGATTCAAACTCGTGGTGCTGACGGAAGATTTGGAGCAAACAAAGGAGTTTCTATATTTCACAAAATAACACAAGGTTTTGCCAAAATAATGGCACCTATTAAAGCTGCAGGTGCTGCTGTTACTAATGCGTTATCAGGATCGGCGGGTAAACTATTAGCATCTTTCGGAAATGCTGGAAAAGGTTTATTAAATTCTGGAGCTGGTAAATTTTTTGCAGGAGTGTTTAAAAAAATATTATGGCCACTCGGTGTTCTTATGTCGGCATGGGCAGGTATTAAGAAATTTCAAGATGAGATGGCAAGCGGCGAAGGTGTGATGAAGGCTTTTAGCGAAGGTCTTTCTACTACATTATCTAATTTCTTCGGCGCTCCATTTGATTTAGTTAAAAATGGAATATTATGGATTCTTAGAAAACTAATGCCTTGGGGTGTAGGCGATGATGGTCAATGGGATGAGGGATCCATGACCGGTAAAATTGGCAAATGGGCTGAGAAATTTTCTTTTGAAAAATTATTTAAAAGTGTGTTAATGGCTCCATTTAATATGATTTCAGGTGCTGTAACTTTTATAAAAAGTATATTCACTAACCCAAAAGAAACCTGGGAGGCTTTTGCAAAAACTGTCTGGGGTGAAGGCAGCTTTATTGATAACTTTATACTAACTCCACTTACTAATTTTCTAACAAGCATTGGAAAGTTATTTGGCTTTGGCACGACTGATGATCCTATGTCACCTGACACTGCTGGAGGAACTGTTACAAGAATTAAGTTTCTATGGAATGATATGATTGAAGGATTTACTGTTAGACTTCCTAATAAAATAATTGCGATTGCTGAACACTTTAAAGATCAAATAATGGGTATAATTCCTGAAGGAATGTTCAAAGATTTAAAAGAAGTATTTACAGTCGCAATTCCCGCAAAGATAACAGCAATGGTAACTTCGTTTACAGACCTATTTGCTAAAACAGAAGGTGCTGACGGAGATCCGCAGCCAAATGGTGGTGTATGGTCTGGGATAAAAAATATATTTACTAGCCTTATTCCTAATATGATTTCCGATATTGTTACTGAAGGTAAACAAATGATGAGTGGAATTGTTGAATCGGTTGTTGAAAAACTACAAGGACTGATCGATATGATATTTGACTTTATTCCGTCAGTTGCAGATATAAAGAGCAATGTCATAAGTTCGATCTCTGGCATGCCCGCCGGAGATACGATATTAGAAACATTAGGTTTAAAACCAAAAATTGCTGTGGGCTTCGATATGGATGCGGCTTATAGAAAAGAAGCTTTCGGAATTCCAGCAGCTGTAAGCTTTGAAGCACAAGTCGCAAAAACTGTCGCGCTGGCAGTAGAGACAGGTCTTGTTGCGACACTTGGCACTAATGCAGAAGATCGAACTCTCAAGGGAGCTGCGATTGCATTGTTTAATGCATCCACCGGTACTGCAGTTACAAAAAAACTTATGCCTTCTGATCAAAGACGGGCTGAGGAATTAAAAGCCGCTTTCACTGCAATGGAAGCTAGCAAGTTTCATAACACACAGGGTGTAGTAATTGGAAACATTGACAATAGCACAACTTCAACCTCCTCAGCAGTAGTTGGCGGACATGCTCCGGCTGGATCTTCTTTTGCCAAAATGGACCCTAGATTTGAAGGATGGGGCCCACCAAATAGGCAACATCTTTCCGTGTTTTAATAAAAAAAATGCCGGCATAAAGCCGGCATTTCTCAGTTATATTTAGCTATTTAATCATTGACTAAATTAGCAAAATGGGACATAATATCATCTTCATCATCCGAACTTGACACCGCACTCATTGCAGGTTCAGGCACTGCTTTAATAGCAGGCGCTGGTCGTTCTTCACCTAGACTACGCTCCTGAGCCATGGTAGGCGCACCGGCAACTGCTGCCTCACCTAGTACACTCATTAGCTTGGTCTTTAGTTCGGCATAGGACTTAAAGCCATCTTTTGTGTATGCATTTAAATCGTGCATAGAGTTGTAAAGACCTTCAAGTTTTGCATCATCTTCAGAAAGTACTTCTTGAGAAGCAAATTCTGATTTATCGTAGTTGCGATAACCTTCAACATCCCGAATTTTTAGTTTGAAGTTAGCACCAGTCCAAAAATCAAATGGATTGATTGGTTCTTCATCTGCAAATTCTGGCTGCATAGCATCCATTAATTTGTCAAAGATTTTCTTACCGTATTGATAGAGAAATACCTTACCTTCATTGGCAGGATTACCTGGATCAGATACAACTAGGATATTTGACACATGATGTAGACGACGTTTTTGTCGGCGAGCTGTTTCTTTATCAGCTTCTAATCCAGTATTCCATAGCTTACTATTAAGCTCTCCAACTGGATCATCTTGACCAATAGATGTAAGCGATTTTTCAATATACCATTTACCGGTAGGACCTTTAAAACCATGATCCCAATAACGAACCCATGGAAGTTCGGCACCTTCGGTAGCTGGAAGAAAGCGAATAACGGCATAACCGTTATTCTGTTTATCAACAGTAGGCTTCCACATACGATCATCTGTATATTTATTTGAAGAAGCCCCTCCACCAACAGCTTCGGCTGCTGCGACGAGTTTACTGATTTGACCGCGGTCACGTTTAAGATTTGCAAAAGACATATTATATTCCTTATATTTGCTGAAGTATTTTTTATATTACTGAATTATTATACAATGTATTGTACGCTTTGTACATCACTATATATCATTATTTCCTGATAAACATAATAGTTTCTTTACCAGTGTCTGGATTAATTGATGCAATTGCAACATGGCCTTCAGGAACAGGTTGAGAACCAACATATTCCCACTTCAAACCAGCCGCTGCATTAACTTCGTCCGCCTCAAAAAACTCTGCGTTATCGTTTGTGAAGAGACCTAAAATCAGAATAAGTTCAAGCATTTTTATTTTCCTTAGTTTGTTTTATATGTTTATATAGTTGATAGTAATAATCGAAAGATGCCGGGTAGTTGTCTGGGTCTGGTAGTACTCCTTTAAACATTTTAATAAATTCTTGTATTTCGTTATCTGTCATTTTCCATACTCTGCCTTTTATCACAGTACATTATCCACACATACCAAGAAGCACAGAGAGGTATAATAGCATTTAAATTAATCATTGGAGGTAATATCATCATCGCGCCTGGAAACATAAACATTGCCATAAAAGCCACTGCTATATAATCGTACCAACGTATCATTCAAATAACAATTCGTTTTGTTTCGGTAAATAATTAAGACTCATTGCTTCTGCTTCGATTTTTTCTTTGATTACCTTTGATATAAACTTTTTAACGTCCTGCGGATCGATATTTGTCATGTCACATGTTTCAATTACAGCATCCATATACGATAATTTTTTATCAATTACCTGTGACTCTATAAGCTTGCTAAATTTAGCGCGATTCATGAATTGTATTTCCTCGGTCATTTTGTTCCTTTCTACTTAGCCAAAGCTCTTAATATGATGACATCTTTATTGATACGTCCGTTAACATTTTTTGTTGTCTTAGTTGTAAGCTTTGACCAGTCTTTATTAATTTGAGTTGACGACTTACTCAAGATTGCTGGAATAAATTCATCAGGCTTGCGAAGACGTGTGCTTCGGCATAGGTCAGCATCTAGACCGACAATAGTAGTACCTTTGACTTCAAAGCCAATTGCCTTCTCACAAACATACTCAGTTATTTCTCTATACTTTACATTAAATGTATAGATTCGCATAGCGCCAATAATAGACGTAGGTGTAATAGATGTAAGCTTATATTCTTTTGACTCTTTTAAAAACTTGAGCTTCTCAACTTGTTTGTCTGCAGTTTTAACTTTAGGCTTACGAGTAGCGCGTAATGCTTTTTTTGAAGCCATATACTTTTCGATCTCAGCGCAGAGTTCGGTGAGAAATTTTAGATATTTTTTACGACGTGATGTTGACCAGTTTGAATATGCCTCAAGAAGATCTTCAGGCTTATCATTGACAAGCTCATTGATTTCATTCATCTGGGGTGTATAATATGCGAAAGCAGTCTTAGCCATATTGTATGGTGCGTCGATTTTCTTTAATTCATCATAGACTGAATAGTCGCCGGCAGTTTCCCAACTATCTACGATATTATCAACACTAGCGATAAAATCAGAAGTACGTTCTTGAATAATTTCTTGAATTGTTTTCTTTACTAGACCAGCTTCTTCTGGCTTATTAGACTTTTCAGCTTGTTTGGCTCTACCGCGGGATAGCAATTCATTAACGTGCTTTTTAAGAACCTTCTCAGCATCCCACCAGACTGGAAACTCGCGATCCATTTCTTTCCATACAATAGTAGATGCCAACAAAGGTAGACCCGCAAAGGACCACTCAGGCGCGTCCATAGCGATACGTGCATCAGCTTTAGGAAGTACGGTTTTAATGTAAGATTTGATCTTACTGATGACGTCCTTCTTGTCAGCTTCTGTGCGAACGTAATCGTTGAAATCACGAAAGTTATCTTGTGGCGCAGCAGCAAAACCAGTTCGTGCACGCCGAGAAAACGTTGCCTTGACTTTAACTTTACGCGCTGTCTTGCGAGCTACCATTATCTACATCCTTTATTTTAATTAAGTCATAGTCGCCATCATCCATTTCTTCATAATGAATGTAGCCTTCATGACACAACTTAGTGATTACAAGATCAACTATACCTTCAACACTTTCTTCTTTAGCATTTCTACGGCCTAAAACGTAAGAAGTACAAATAATTGCACTTATTAAAAAACCGAATTCTAACATAGATGTCTCCTTAACATGTGACTATTCTAACACAACCAAGAGTGATTGTAAACCCTTAAATGCATATTTTCTTATTTTTTATTATGATTTACCTGCAGTAACATATGATCCTTCAGCCATATCATATGCTGCTATTAGTTCTTTTAACATGTAAGGTGATATTACCACAATATTAAAATCATCGTCATCACTGTATTGACGAATATAGCAGAGTTCTTCATCAACTATAATTTCAACATCATCGGTTTTTCCATTATTATCTAAAATGGTAATAATACTATGATCATATTTATGTTCAACTGTAATCATTTCTTGACATTCTTTCTTAAGCTCTTAAGGGCCTCTGATACTATAGTTGGATATTTTCCAATATAACTACCTGCTTCTAAGACCTCCTTGCTTAGTAAATGCTTATGGTAATGTTCAATATCGTCCCATTGATTTAAAATTTTCTTTGCTAATTTATCATAAAAATCATCAGATAATATTGGATCATCTTTTTCATAATAAGCATACGATGCCATAAGATAATACGGCACCGTCATATGTACATTATTACTGATCACTTTAATAACGTGTTTATCTAAAATCATCTACGCATATTCGCTGCATCGATCATACCTTGTTTATTGTCTTTACGAATTGGCATAAGATTACTTTTATGTGTTACTACAATGCCGGCGATCTCATTACCTGTATATTTATTCGTTTCTTTTAGTGTACCATTATCAATACTATTTGATAGCTGATCTCTCGAAACTTTAAATTTAGGTCGTTCATGACGATAGTCTTGCTTAGTGCCTTTCACACCCATCCGCTTGAGGAAAGCTTGATGTTCAGCTTCCCTCTCTTTCCAACCCGGCTTCTTTTTGATTTTAGATTTGCCGTGTACTTGTACACCTTGAATCATATGCATAGACATAGTATATCTCCTGTTCGTCAATAGCATTTTACCATAATTTTAAAGCGATGTACATAGTTAAATTCGGCTAGGCAGAATAAACTTTTTGGCGATAAACGTATTTACATTCCTGTACGCTATCAACACGAAAAGACCGCCAGCCTTCTGCCTTTGTATCCCAACATGGAATGACTTCAGGATTTACAGCACGAACTTTCTTTTGACTAATAGGTTCATCTTTTTCAGCCGATGGAATCATACCTTCTAGCAAAGTACAAGTCATAACTCGTTTATCACCATTTAGCTTTGTAAAGGTTACTTCACATACGCCAGACGTAAGCATTCCCATAAACTTATCACGGGAGTCACTGTTAGCGGTTTCATTTACTACTTCAGTCATCGATATTACCCTTTCCGGTAAATGCATCATTTTCTAAATGATACTTGTTAATAAGTCCTTTTAAGAATTCATTATCTGCTTCTAAGTCAGTGATTTGCATGTCTTTTCGATCCATAGACTTCCACATAATATCTTTAATTTCATTCTCACCTTTTGCTGTCCGCTCTAATTGAATAATATGATCTGCGGCTTTCCACGCCCAGTGATCAGTGCATTGTGATTTCCATTCCTCCCCAGCTTGGTTTCTAAGTGATCGAACAATATCAGAAAGTTCTGGGCGAGGCTTAATATCGCTATATACTCGCTTTACCCCCGCATGTTCATTTTCCTCCATTTCAAACCCGTGTGTATTAGGCTGATCCATTAATTTTCTCCTTTAAAATGCCATCATGCATGTTCATAGCTTCAAGCAACTCATCGGTTTCTTGTTGAAAGATTTTCAAAAACTTAGGATCGTGCTTTTTGATACTTTTAGCATTATGCTCGATATCAAATTTCTTGATCAATCTTACCCACTCTGGTGCATTTGCTAAACGATCACGATCAAGCTTTTTCCGAAGTTTACGATTGCCAACAAACGATTCAGTATCGGTAAGAAACCATACACCCATTGCAATCTCATCTGAAAACCGCTCTCTGATGTCCATGTGATCAAATGACGTATCTTCAACAACATCGTGCAGCACAGCCACAGACATCGCCACAGTGGTTGAGACATCAACCACGTGTGTATCCAAGTACTCTTCGATCATATCAGAAACTGCTACACAATGCGAAAAATATTTCTCATCTGTATACTTACGTTTTTGATTAGCGTGAGCACGTTCTGCAAATGAAAATGCTTTTGCGAATGTTTTGCAATCTTCCATGATTATATCCTTAGATAGGTAGTTTATAGAGAACCATTCCTAAATTTGCTGCTGACATCGCCAGATATGCATAAGTAATAATGAATGGATCTTCATGTGAATCGCTTTTTAAGTAAGCGCGAAGGCAAAAAATACCTACGAAAAGGTTGATAATTGTGACAACTTCCATTATTTGTTACTCCCTAAAAACATATCATAAAACATATATAAGATCCCAAGCAAAGGAACAGCTAAACCGATTACTATCACCATTGCCAATAGTTCTAACATTAGTAGTTACCCCAATCTGTGTCATGACGAGTTGTCTCGTGAAGAGTTTCACCATAATATGTTTTAGCATACTTAGATGCGTCAGTATAGTGATTAATATTTTCCTGACCGCCAGTGAAATCTGCAAGCTTTTTATCTTCAGCTGTACGCTTTTTACGAGCTACGACCTGAACCTTTGCAGTGTTTTTGCGAATGACTGAAAGCCGATTTTTACGAGCATTTTCATTCTTACGCTTTTCAGCAATCGCGGCGATCATTGCAAGACGGTCTGCCATATTTGTTGCAATCATGATATTCTCCATTTGATTTAAGGTCATATTACCATAGTTTTAAGGGGATGTACACAGTTAAATGCGGTTCCAGGAATAAAAAAGCTCTTTTTCTTTTTTAAATGCATCTATTTCCCATGGACGATCATTGTAATCGAGATGTCCGAATGACTCTCCATTCCAAGTTTTTTCAAAGTCATCAAAGACTCCGTGAAGAACTTGCTGTACGTGTACCAGCTCGTGAAATATTGTAGTAACAATCTCATCGATAGTATTTTTTGTGTTGACTTCAATACCAGCAGTAGAGTCATCATCAAATCCATCGAAGTAGCCACAAGCATCATTCTGTGCTTTAAAACGAATTACTAGTTCATCAAGATCTGAAAGATCGAGAACCTCGTTCGCATGATTAACAATTGAGTCAATCATTTCTGGTTTAATCTTTTTTGGAAGATTGATTGTATCAAGAATCATATTATTATACCTCGATAAGGTCAAAAGGATCGTAAGGATCGTCGTATAGTTGTTCCCAGCATTCTTGAAGGGCATCCTCATTGTTTGAAGAAAAAGTAACAGTGTTATCAGGATTGATTGTGTAGTTAACTTCTAATCCATCAGTGAAGATAGGAAGAAGTGAAAATTGAAAGGTTGGATTAGGTTGAAAAGTAAAAGATTTCATTTAGTTTCTCCTTTGTTTCGTTGTATAATATATCGACGATAATATTGTGTGTTATCGTCGATATATTATAATATTTTTAATTAAATTCGTGTGGAGTATTTTTGAATGTTTTAATAAGTTGTTTTAGTGTTAAGAGAAAGAATGTAGAAGTTATTTGATTATGTGATGGAAAAATCATATATTGTTCGGATGATGGAAGATTTAGTGATTTGATATGAGAGATGATTTGAGGAATGGTATCGAAGTCGGAAAGTGAAGTTTGGTTTTGATTTAAAATTGAGTATGTCATGTTTATCTCCATTTGATAATACCTTTGTACAATGTTTTTAATGGAATGTACAACAAAAAATGCGCCGTAAAGCGCATTAATTTAATATTAGATAGAAGTGTGATAAAAATGTTACAGCAGTATTACCACTCTTTGTGACAACCAGAAGATTCGTTTTCATCAAATCCAGCCCAATAGTCGTTTACTTCTTCTTTCGTCATTCGATCTTCAGTGATATGAATACCCTGATAAGATCCACCAGTCCAATAGTGCGGTTCTGGATTACGGCGATACCAGCTATCAGCCGATCCTCTATCATAAGCCCCGCCATGACGTTTAGTGTATGCCATTATATTTCTCCTATGTTAACGTTGCTATAAGAAGACATGCTAAGAAGATGGCTTCAAGGATTGCGTGTTCAAACATTTTTGTGCCTCAATTTGTTTCATTGTATATTCCATGTAGGTTGATCCTACTTTGTTCTTTACTTCTTCAATAATCAATTTGTCATCAATGTTGTCAGCCAACCGTTTTGATACCAGCTTAGAAATAAATTCTAAATCGTGATAATCATATAAGGCTGGCTGACATATTTTCATGATGGCATTCTTTCTTTACGAGCAGCTGCTAATCTGTCGTATCCTTTTTTCCAGACTTCTGGAGATTTGATATTCGATGACTCGGTAACTTTCAACTTCTTTGCTTTGAAGCAACCTTTGAGATAGTTTGCATTTTCGCTACTCATAAAACGAGAAACCAATTTAAGAAGAGTAATACGAAAGCGTACATCATGGTGCATATTGCCTGCGCTATGAGCCATCTCATGAAGAAGAACATATTGATTTAAACCGCTTCTACGATTAAGATCGATATTATGATCCCATGCCCGACCAGCTGTTCTGCTACCAGACATTTCAGCCAAAGCAATATTTCTTACACCGGCAGTTGATATTTTTTTCCAAGTCTTTGAAGCTAAAACTTTGTCACAATATTTTTGAGCTTCTTCAAGATTTTTAAACTTTTTACCCTGACCATAAGTACGTTCGTACTTAAACTCGGCACTATAAACTTTTGATTTGTCTGAGTCACGAGAATATTTACCGTTCTTACGACCAGTTTTAATCAAAGTTTCTTTCTTATTTACATAGTCAAGAAACTTCATAATAGTATCATCATCCCAACCTTTACCTTTGAGATCAACTACAACTGACTTTTGATAGGAGAGATAAATCATACTGCATTCCTTTGCATTTCTACAATCATATCCAATTCGATATCGTCAGCCTTATCCTCACAGAATTCCGCTATGGCGCGGATGCTCTCTGCGTGAATAGGTGAAGTAGGCGAATTTGTATGCCGAATTAACTGACGAAGCATCTTAGAAATTTCACGATATTCTTGCATTATGATCTCCTTATCATGGTACCTTTATACTACAATATGGAGAGAATGTACAACAAAAAATGCGCAGTTAAGCGCATTAATTTAAAGTGTAATATATTTGTTACAGCTAACCTTTATAGATTTTTGTAAGATGCGTTTCAAATGATTCAACTTTTGCAAGTCTATCCGGCCAAAGAATGTATTCTTTTTCAGGATTTTTCTTTAGATTATTTAATAGTGGAATAACTGCGTTATACAAATCGTCTAATCTTGTTTGACTTGATTCAGCATCAACGGCTGAATTCATAGCTTGTTTTGAAACTTCTAATTCATCTTCGGTAACAGCTGTAAAGCCAAAATCAAACATATCACTCATCGGTAGTTCCTCTATCTTTTAATATATCTTTCATGGTATCCGATGCTGTAGTAGTAAATAGACTTGGAACAACACTATGAACAAGCAAAAGCGGTACTAATGCCTGTAATTTAACTGCAGCTGTTACTGCGCTATACATATGATCTATTGCGGTTTCATTTACGTCATTTAAATGTGATTGACATTGCTTGCTAAACATTAGTGGTATCCTCTATTTCTTTATATCTTCTAGCTATATATGCATGATAGCTTTCTTGTTTTTCGACTGGTTTAACTCTTAACTCCATTAGTTTACTTCTTTGTTGCGCATCGTGTATATTTCGTCTGAAATTTTTTGATCGTTCAATATAATAATAATCAGACATTTGTCTGCTCAATTCAATTTCAATTTCAGCTTCAGTCATACCATTTCGCCTTCTGGTTTCTTTTCTTTGTGTTTATTAATTATTGGAACCCTTTTCATAGGATCGCCACCTTTCTCTACACATCCAATTTCCAATGCCTTCCATGTATTTTTGCCGTACTCATTATTTAATTGCAATATTAGAGATTGAGATAGTTTTACAATATTTTGGGTTGTCATTTGGACGCATTGAGCTTTACTTTGATATTGTGTTCCTTCAAAGATAAATCTCTCATTCGGCTCTACAAGCAAAAAAAGCGAATAAAGCATCCATACACCACTACCCACCGTCTCGGCCACCGGCAATAAATTCATTGCCACTGGTGATAAGGCATGTATAACCGCTTTGGCTTACAAGTAAAGTCCATTTGCCGCTATCCATATCTACATAGAATGATACTGGTGCTGCGAATGGTTGAGCAAACTGTGGAGGTCGACCAGGAGGAATCATATGCAATATGCCCGCGGCGTCGAATAGTTTTTTCTCACCGTATTCTTCTAGCAAGTTGACCACATAATCTGTATTATCGCACGGAATTCTCATTGCCTGCTGGGTCGGATTTCTAGGAATTTCTGAGGGCGGAGCATCGTAGTTTTTATCAGCTAATTTTTTATCTTTTTTATCATCTATTGTATTAGGCGCTGATGGTTCTAGATACAATTCTGGATCTGCTTTTACTGATATACTCGCTGTACACGACGCAATAATAAATATTGCACTTACTAATAATATTTTGTTAAACATTTATCAATTCCTTTAATTCCCTGATTCTTTTTATATAACCATACTTCTCTTTCACTTCTTCTTTTATTTGTTCTCTTAGCATTTGTATTTCAGATGCTTGTGATAGGAGTATTTTACGATAGCGTTCAGCTTCTGTATCGTCTGTTAACTGCACCATAATCATACTCCTTCAACTTTAGTGTATATATTTGCTTCGCGAAGCCATTACTATATCTTCAATATTAGCCTTTTCGCTACGCACGAAAGGACCAATCATATCCCGGCTTTTACTAATCTCATCTATCATATGCTGATAGTCTTCTTCTTTTAAAATGGACTTATATATGCTTAGTGAGCAAGCGGCTAACACGCCGGCAACTAATTCAGGTTCATTACCCTCATCCATTAATTTACAGCTAATATAATTTATAATCTCTGCCATTCGTTCCACATCCATATCATCTCTTTTCATTATGGTAATCCATCCACATATATTGTTGATCCAAAATACTGATCTCCTCGTACTATTGTACTACCTCGATATAATCTTCCATAGCTTTGTGCTTGCCAGAAAACTGTTCGAACCTTATAACATCTTCTATTATTATTATTTAAAGACGATGTCAGCGCAGCACCAACGACCGCGCCTCTGTCGTTTCCAGTAATTATTTTTCCGAGTGCAGCACCAACGATCATGGAGGATAAAAAATTAGAAGTATCCTCACATTGATAACCATTATTTTGAATATGCGTTACATGAGCTAATCTCGTCGCAGCGTTGGCAGACGCTGCTATGAATGTTAATGCTGAGCACATTAATATTAGTTTTCTCATTTATATCTCCATTTTATCTCATATAATTATATCATATTTTTGTACAAAAGTAAATAACTATTTGTGTAAAACAGACACCCAGTGAGTGCAGTCGTCACAGGGGTCGTCAATCAACCAATTTGCAGGAAAATCCAAAAGTAGTCTCCTGGATCCCTATTCTTTCATATTTTTTATATTCTCTATGTAACAATCCATACTATGATCACTAAAATTATCTATTTTTAATTTCATAATACCGGCAGCCATGCCTTTTAATCTATCCCAAAATCTTTTTATCCCAGACACATTTGTGAATTCTCCATTGGAATCCATATAATGTTCTGTTCCGTGATGTCTATAACCCATCATTACTAAGGGCACGCGAGTGACAACATCGTTATTATTTACGAAACGGTGATGAATTACTCCAAGAGATTTGCAGTATTTCTTAAAGCCTACACGAGGAGAACCGAACGTATACAATTCAACCGGATTTTTTAAAAATATATTATGTAAGCATCGTGACGACATGATTGTTGCCATACCAGCACCGAGAGAATGTCCGCAAAACCAAAGTGTTTTTTTGTTATTTTGCTTTCTATCTAGATCTTCACATATAGCTGGCCAAAGTTCATCGACCTCGGCCTTAAACCCTTTATGAACTCTTGATACTGTTTCTGCCATTACTGGAATTGATTGCAAATCAGCTTTAATATCGTTAAACTCAGTTGGCTGAGTTCCTCTGCATGTGATAATACAATCATACTTATTCATAAATCTGTATGCCTGTGCGCCATTGACATCATAAAATTCAACTGTAGTGAATTCAAGTCTTCGTGCTGCGGTCTTAGCTTCTTTAAGATCGGAGTACGCAATTGCTGATAGTTGAGCAAACAAGAGGCTTCTGGCTTTAAAGCTTAATTGATTTATTGGTTGTGCCATAATAGTATTACCTTGTATTCTTTTAGATAATATTATTTATATGTTTACTCGTTTAGAAAGACTGCTTCGCCTTTAATTTGGCCGCCTTCCTCACGAAGTTCAGCTTTTGCTTTTTTGTCATCTTCAAGCTGTTTGATTAGTGCTGCTTGATCTCTAATTACCTGCTGTTGTGATTCTATTGTCATAAATTGTTTATCCAATTCTGATGTTTGAGGAAACTCGATAATTTTACTCATTCACTTCTCCTATAATATATCCTTCTATTGTATATATAATTGGCTCCGAGGGAAGGATTCGAACCTTCACGAATATAAATATACTTTTGCGGGTATATTTGATTCACCGTATAAACAGTACGGCGTGTCTACCATTCCACCACCTCGGATTATTCTTATTTCTTAAGAGTATCCAGCGCACTAATCATGCGCGTCATACCAATTCCTCCTCCAACTCTTGGAAAGAAATCAAACTCTAAGAATTTTTCTAATTCAGCTTCTACTCTATCTTTTCCGAATAGGCTACTAATCAAGCCAGCATATTCACCATCTGAAATTGTATGGAATGTGTCACGCATTTGGTCTTTATCAGTGCTACGTTCTGCACTACCAATTGTTTCCATACCTCCAAGAATAACATCAATTTTCTTACTCGTGCCATCTTCATTTCTTGCCATATTCCAAAATGGACTTGTGAATTCTGGAAAGTCTGTAATCATACAGCTATTAAAACCAGCTTGCATAGCTAGTTCATGCTGTGCATCTAATTCAGTTGTAGCACTTAAGCCATAATGTTGTTGCCACTCTCTGTATGTTTTTTCTGTTAAATCATCGAATCCTAGATGGGCACACAATTGCCTTTCCATTACTCTGAGATCATTAATATCTCCTGGCATTTCGAATTCAAACATCGGGAAAATCGTGTCATGTCTGCCTGGAATTGCATTCGGTTCTTGTCTGTAAGAAGTTGAGATACAAAAAAACCCCTTCGAAGAGGGGCGAGTTAATAATTCATATTCCAACCACATCTGACCAGTCTGCGGAAGAGGCCAAACTTGACCTTCATAGTTATATGTTGCAACGTTTTCTGGATCTTCGCACGCTGCTAAAATGCTTAAACGGTTTTGTGTATGTACTTCATGAAAGCCTCTGTTTAAAAAAAATGACCTTAAAAGGTCAACGGCTTTTGTAAATTTTTGTGGATCAATCAATTGTGTCACGAATATTTCCTCTCAGTGTGTAGTGTTCAATTGACATTATTTATACAGGAAAGCCAGGTGTTTTAAGTTAAAATATTTTTTATTTTCCATGGTGTAAAACACACTGATCCAAGACTTACATAATCAGCGCCGTGTTTAAAATAATTTTCAGCATCTTTTTTTGTAGTCACACCACCACCAGCAATAATTGTTACATGAGGATATTTTGTTTTGATGTATTCAATAATTCGGTTTGTGTATGGTATTAGTAATTTTCCACTCTGTCCCCCATGAATAGAATATAAAGTGTTACTAGCATGAATTTGACTATATCCAAAGTCAACTATCTGATCAATAAGACTTTCTGTCGCTGTCGGAGGAACTTTACAAATACACCATTCTCGCTTACCAACTGGCCAGAATTTAAATCCTGGTAAGCTAGCTGCTCCAACATCTTTATCCAAATTGGGACAACTAATATTAATTTCTAAAGAAGTCGTACTTGGAACAACACTTTCCATGTTGACCCAATCCCAATGATCTATCGCAGCTAAACTTAAAACATCATTAGGACCAGATCTTTTTAATCCTTCTTTTATTCCAGCATTCCTCAGACCTATTTTATTTCGCCATCCATCTTTAGTATAACGAAGTGTTTTTAAGATCTGAGGAAATAGTCCTGGACGATTCTGATAAGTCCAACTTCCAGTTACGCTAATCGCATTTGATAGTTTTATATAATTTCCAAATGGAGCAGCAATAAAATATTTCATTCAAAATGCTTACTTAACATTTCAAGACGTTCACTTGCATGACCCATAGTGCTAAGCTCTTTTTGCATAGCCTCTACAATATCGCTGTGTTCACCAATGCCAACAGGATTATTTAAATAAACCATAAAATTAGTTTTAGCTCTTTCTAGATCACCTTCAGCATGCATACGACATGCTTTAATCATTTGTTCTTGCATCGTATAAGACTCGTTTAATACTTGCATTAGTCTATCTCCCCTAGTGGAATTACATCTTTTGAATCGATATAATCGTTTGGTGTATATTTTCTTACATTAACTTCTTTTATCATTATTCCATCACGCATTCTATACGTAATAAGTTCTTGTCTAATTACTCCTTCTGTTGATGCTTCAAATGCAGATTTAAATGGGCCAGACGTGCCTACATTTGATGTAGTAATTGCTTTTCCACTTATAGAGAAAGTATAATCAGTCGTATCATAAAGAGAGTCTACCATATAACTTTGTTCATGTTTATTATGTTCGCCATGTCCCCAACCAGAATAGTATTTTGGTGGAACAATATCATTTGGTCCAATTGATTTAGTCATGCTTTTATATCCACTGATTTTGTCATAGAACCTTCAACAGGTTCTGGTTGTCGTTTTACTTTACCGGATGAATTGTATGTTTCAGCCATCGCATCATATGACTGTTTCATTTCTCTATGGTTTGATACCGTATGTTCAACCCAATTCCTTTGTTTTACAGCCAAGTCCATTTGAATGTCTCTTGCTCGTTGAGTTTTGACTATTAGTTCTACTGGCTGTGATGCGTAATTATTCGAATATCCTGGTCCTTTTATATCCATTTTATATCCTTTTAATTATTGGTGTTCGGAGTAGGATTTGAACCTACGATCAACCCGTTATGAGCGGGGGGCTTTAACCGCTAAGCTATCCGAACTTTATTGGTGCTCCCACCCGGACTTGAACCGGGACGGCCTATGGCCAACAGATTTTAAGTCTGGCGTGTCTACCTATTCCACCATGGGAGCGCATGTGTTAGCAAATAATTCTTTTATATTGTCGCCATTTAAATCTTTAGGTATCGGAAAACTAGTCACTCTACCCTTTTCAGTATAAACATTTAAGCTGTCTTTAACCTTTAAAAAATAATATGTTCCTTGTGTAGGAAACATACGTGTGTCATCACCTATCCATAACGATCCTGCAATTATTAAGCATGTTAGCATTGCGCTCTCCTTATTTTATCCGCTTACATAAACCTCATCTTTTGGTCGATACCATTCTTTTTGA
>Ga0307999_1000068_pt1 | contig 25867 bp, 21 predicted proteins | sample Neamet1_FD_203158 | JGI IMG/M metagenome (GOLD analysis project Ga0307999, IMG submission 203158) | Marine microbial communities from water near the shore, Antarctic Ocean - #1 | ecosystem: Environmental > Aquatic > Marine > Unclassified | place: Southern Ocean | collected 2014-06-04 | reverse complement strand
AAGGGTTGTTGTTTTCTGTATTCATCTTCTGCGCTTCTAATAAGAAACCTTTTACTCATTCTCGGCCACTACAATATCCCAAGGAGATTATAATAGGAAGTGGAGGATACCTCATCCCCATCTCATGCATTGATTCAATCTCTTTTGTGTCACTAATAATACAGCACAATGTGCTAGAAGTGAGTTTTCTGCTCCTGCCTCTCCCGAATCACTTCTAGTGACACAAAGCAGTCCTCTAGCACGCATGAAGAGTTAAGCCCTATTCTCTCCGTTATAAACACCTACTCGGATTGTAATATCTCGCGGCAGTTCACTTCGGCATCATCACACACGAATATGAAAAACTCTAAACCCTCTAACAACTCCGCTACCTCAACACTGAAGAGTGTATTCTTAATGGCTTTCGCTATCTTAACGATTGGCTGTGGAGAAAAGGATTCACCCTCCGGCAAACACCAAGTTACCGCGGTTATCCAAATCCATGCCACAACACCAAACTTCTACACCACAAATGAGAGCTTTATCGCTAATGAGATCGCAACCATAAATGAGAAGTTTATTGCCAATGAAATCGCAAGCATTTCGTTAGGAACCAACCTCACTGCCGCTGCCTTGATGGGGAATTGGGAATCTCAAGATATTAATCCGAATAACATCCAAAAGAACCTTGTTGTGACTCAGATTCCTGAAACAGACATGGCTAGGATTACACTTCATTCCGATGATCCTGATCAGGCAAAAAAGATAATTACCAACATCATTAGTTCTTACATCAACCAACGAAAAACTACAGAAGTGGATCGTGCGGAACGTGCCCTTGAAGCCCTCGATGGTGAGCTGATTGCCCAAAGTGACTTGGTTCAAGACAATCGGAAAGATCTCACGGTTTTAATCCAGCAATACGGGATTCCATATTTCGATGGAGGGAATTCCAATCCGTTGGGAGCGACTGAAGAGTCCATGTTCCACGGTGCGCGGCGACAGCTGGCTGCCTTTGAGACTTCGCGGGACCAGATTAAAATTCAGATTAAGAATCTCGTTGATATGCCAAGTGAAGATCTGATCCGCTATGCGGCAGGCTTGGATCTTCCCGAGAACCAAGTGACCTACTACTACACCAACCACCGCGCATCGCTGGAAATGCGAACAACCATGATTGCACAGGGGTTGGGAGCAAAGCACCCCGATATTATCGCCGTTGAGGAGCGCGCGAAGGGGGCAATGGCCTATGCCCAGAAGGAAGCCGCATCTCTTAAAGCCGTTCTTAGTACAAAGTTGGAGCTGATTAACCTCCAAGTTGAGCGAATGAGCGAGATGGTGACTCAACGTCAGGACGATACCGTAGAGCTGTCCCTGAAACAGCATACTTACAACCAGGCCAAAGAAGTCTACCAACAGTCCCGCATGTTGCTCCGCGAGATGAAATTCAAGCAAACGGAGGCGCGGGTTCTTCTCAAGATGCCTCGAGATCCAATCACTCTTCATGAGAAACCAAAACGTGCCAAGGGAGCGGTGTTTCCTAACATCACAATGAATCTCCTACTGGGAGCCGGTGTGGGGCTCATTTTTGGAATCGGGATTGCCTTCCTTCTTGAGCACTTGGATACTTCCGTGAAGTGCCTTGAAGATGTCGAGCGATATCTCCAAGTGCCCGTTCTCGCGGTGATTCCCCAGGATGTTGGTCTTCTTCACAAACAGAGTGGCATGAGCCCGGATGCCGAGGCTTATCGAATTCTTCGAACGAACATCGAATTTAACCGAAAGAATCCCGAGGACAACTCGATCACCGTTGTATCCGGTGGAGCGGGTGAAGGTAAGTCCACGACTGTTGCGAACCTTGCCTATGTCTGTGCGCAGGGTGGATACACGACCCTTATGATCGATGCCGACCTTCGTCGTCCTCGACTCCATACCTTCTTCGATATTAACAACTCTGTTGGGCTGACGAACTATCTCACGACTGATTTGGCACTTGAGGATGTGATTCTTCAAACTCCGGTCGATAATCTTTACTTCCTGCCCTCGGGGATCCTACCTGCAGATGCAGCTGGTATTTTGAACTCCCGTCGTATGTCCGAGCTGCTTCATGATGTGAAGCAACGCTTTGACCTTGTCCTGGTTGACTCGCCGCCGATTCTTGGAGTGAGTGACGCGGCTGTTCTCGCGAGTGAGGTCGATCTTACCATAGTAGTGGTCCAACACCGCAAGCTCCCACGTAATATGCTGATACGAGTGAAGCAGGCCGTTGAGAATGTGGGCGGTCACGTGATTGGTGTGGTCTTGAACAACGTCGATGTCCGTAGTGACAGTCAGTATCAATATTATACCAGTTACTATACTTACTACGCTCCAACCAATATGGAGGAAAATCCGGCCCCTCAGCAAATGACTTCCCACAAGTCGACAGTCCCTGAGAAAGGGGATGGGAAGGCTGAAGATCTTTACTAGAAATCGCCCCAAACGAATTTTTCTCCAAAACCCCCGATAGACAGAAAACAATGAAAACAATCCTTACCTTAATTGTTGGAGCCTTGACGCTCGCAAATTCCTTTGGGCAAATCAGACCCAGCCAGACTCTGAAAATTTCGATCACGGGAGTTCCGACTTCCGAGCAGGCCCGTCTGAACAGTACGTATCCTGTCTCCGCTACCGGATATATTAATATGTGGATAATCGGGCAGATCAAAGCTTCGGGCATTACCGAAGCCCAATTGGCGGCCAGTATCGCGGAAAAGTTTAAGGCTGCTCAGATCTATACTTCGCCTGTTTTCCAGGTGTTGGGTTCGAACAGTACTAAGGACGTGCTTGTGTTTACGGTTGGTGGTCAGGTCAGAGGCCCTGGTCAGAAGGCTTGGATTGAAGGGATGACCCTCTACTCTGCAGTGCAAGCTGCCGGTGGTGAGACACCGTATGGAGCGATTAACCGTGTGAAGCTTTACCGTGATGGTGAAGTTAAAACCTACAATCTCAACATTGATAAGGACAAGAATGTGAAGATCTACACAAGCGATTTGATCGATGTTCCACAGAAGTCGTGGATAGGGAGATAAATTGATATTTTTCATTAAAGCGAGCTTTCCGATACGGAGAGCTCGTTTTTTTGTGGTCTTTTGTTGCCACAATTGATGGGAAGATTATCATGATTTAAGATGTTCCGCTGTTTATTCTGCCTTTTGTGCCTTTTCACGGGGACTTTGTTGGCTGGAGAAAAACCGAATCTGGCTCGACTTGCGGACACTGACTTCACAAAAAGGAAAATAGCGCAGGAAGAGATAGTCGGATGGGCTACTCAATTCCCGACGGAGGCTAAAGAAGAGCTTCTTCAAAAGTATCTTGATTCACCCGAGCCAGAAATGCGGGTCCGCCTGATCGCCTTACTGGAGAGGGCTTATTTCCCGACAAAGGGATATGTCGGCGTGGTGATGCGGGCTGATTTTCTCGATAATTTGGGGAGAATACCGCGGTTGCAAAAAGGGGAGGCATTTGTCGGAGTGGGAGTGCGCATTATTACGGTGGCTCCGGGAACACCAGCCGAGGCAAGTGGTATCAAAGTTGGGGATGTCATTCTGCAGATCAACGACTGGGAGGTAAAAGGAGGCGTCACGATCACCTCGTCAGTTGCGGCTCAGATTCAAAAGCACCCCCCTCAAACCCCGATATCGCTGAAGATCAGGCGGGGCCAGGAAATCATTGATTTGAAGGTGAAGCTTGGAATCCTTCCGGTTCCCAGCGAGCGAGCTCGATCACTTTTGGCGTCGGATGACATGAAAAGCGGGCTTCTACCTGCCGAGTTGGCCCTGCAAATTCGAGAGTTTCGGTTGTGGCTGACTAAAAAAATTGAAAAGGATCAGAAAAATCTCATGGCTGGTCGACGCTAGTGAGGTAGGATATTCCACTTAATCGGGACAGTTTCTGTCCGACCCAAATTTCCAGATTGTTATTTTTATGAAGAAAACCCAGATGCGTTTCCTCGCCCCTGCCTTTGCGCTTTGGCTCCTGCCCAGCTGCTCTACGATGGCGGCTGACTTTAATCTTGTTGGAGCGGAGATGTCTCGCATTTTGCAAAACGGACATTTTGCGCAACTAGATTTCGACGACAAGTTGAGTGAGCGGATTTTCAATGATTTTATCGGAGATCTGGATCCTTCCCGACTTTACTTTGAGCAGGGAGATATTGATTTGCTGCAAAAGAAATATGCAAAGGAGTTGGACAACAGCCTCTTGTCCAAGACCTCGATGAAGGCTGCGACTGAAATCTACGAGGTTTACCAGAAGCGCGGAAAGGAACGTGCAGCCATGATCACAGAACTTTTGAAGACCCATCAGTTTGCCTTCGATAAGGATGAATCGATTGAGCGGGACCGGGAAGATGCCGATTGGCCGAAGAATGCTGACGAGGCAAGAAATCTGTGGAGACTTCAGCTGAAACAAGCTCTTTTGTCCGAGACTCTGCGTAGACAGGAAATTGCCCGTCGAGCCAAAGAGCAAGGGAAAGAAGATCCTTTGAAGGACAAGCCGACAGGACAGGAAAAAATTGCACAGCGATACGAGAGGTTTTTCAAAACGATTGCGGGCTCGGATGAAGAGGACATTGCCAATTACTTTTTCAGTGCCGTGGCGAGGGCGCATGACCCGCATTCCGAGTATTTTAGCGCGCGCGAGTTGCAGCAATTTAGGGTGAATATCCAGAACCGTCTCGTCGGAATCGGGGCATTGCTACGAGCTGAGGACGATGGTGCCACCAAGATTGAGGGCATCGTGAACAATGGTCCCGCCGATAGGCAGGGTGAGTTAAAACTGAAGGACCGAGTTGTGGGGGTGGACTCCAAGAACGATGGCAACTGGGTCGATATCATGTTTATGCCGCTGGATAAGGTGGTTGAAATGATCCGGGGGGAAGAAGGGGTCGAGGTTTCTCTCAAAGTAGAGCCTGCCGGTGGCGCGCCCGGTGAAACACGGAACATCGTGATTAAGCGTGAGGAAGTGACGATGAAGGACGAGCTGACCACGGCTGAGATTATTTCCTATGGCACGGGAAACGATGCTTTGAAATTGGGAGTGATCAAAATGCCTTCGTTTTATTTTGATCCTGAAGATCGGAATGTCCGGGTATCACGAGATTTGGAGATCCTTATGGGGAGATTGGAAAAAGAGGGCATCGATGGCTTGGCAATTGACCTCCGGGGAAACGGAGGAGGTTCTCTGGAGGAAGTGCGCCGAATCACAGGATTTTTCGTAGGAGATGGGCCGGTCGTGCAAATCAAAATGACAAACGGCCATATTGAGGCGCTTGAGTCCCCCTTCCGGAAACCACTGTATGATGGTCCAATTGTGGTGTTGACCGACAAGGGAAGTGCCTCCGCCAGCGAGATTCTGGCAGGAGCGCTGCAAGACTACAATCGGGCGGTGGTGATTGGAGAGTCATCAACTTATGGGAAAGGGACGGTGCAGCAGCCATTGGAGATCGGTCGCTACATGCCGATTTTTGCAGATCATGATCGAGCCGGTGCCGTGAAGCTCACCATTCAAAAATTTTATCGAGTGGCAGGAAGTTCGACCCAGAATATTGGAGTTGTCCCCGATATTATTGTCCCATCGGTCCGGGATGCTTTGGAGGTCGGGGAGAAGTATGCCGATCACGCCTTGGCCTATGACAAGATCCGAAAAGCCAGCAATCTGAAACCGCTCGATCGTCAGCATCTTTTTCTGTCGATACTGAACGAAAAGAGTTTGGCCCGAGTGGAGGAGAGCAAAGATTTTTCGTACATTGTTGAGGACACGAAGCGTCTTGAGAAACGACTTAAAGAGAATCAAGTTTCGCTGAATATGGAGAGCCGGAGGAAGGAAATCGCGGAAGCTGATACTCGTCGAAAGGCGCGGAATTCAGAGCGTTTGAAGCGTTTTGCTGAGATGGAGGAAAAGGATGAGAAGACCTTTAAGATGTATCGATTGACGCTTGATGATGTGAATGCGGAAACGCTGCCAGAAGTGAATCTGGAGAGCGATGCAGAGCGTCATATGCGTCATGCTGAAGATGCGGTAGCCGATCTGGATGACACTCCCAAGTGGCCCAGCGGCATAGACGCGACGAAGCGCGAGGGGCTTTCGGTTCTTCAGGATTTGGTGGGTGCGATCAAGTCGAGCAAGATCGCCGGTGTTCTGAATCCCGACGAGTAGAGACCGATGGCTCCTATCGCAGAGAATCTGGCGACAGTCCGGGAGCAGGTTGATCGCGCGGCGGTTGGGACGGGTCGTGATGTGGACTTGTTGGTTGTTTCCAAGACATGGCCGTCCGAGGTTGTGAGGGAAGCTGTCGATGCGGGGCAGTTGAGTTTTGGTGAAAACCGGCTTCAGGAAGGGGAGGAGAAGATTCCAGCTCTTCCAGATACCTTGGAGTGGCATTTTATCGGAGGACTCCAGCGCAACAAGGTGAGGAGAGTCCTTTCGCTTTTTCCAGTGGTTCACAGTATCTCTTCAATGAAGCTGGCTCGATTTGCGAATCGTGTTGCAGGAGAACTCGGTGTAGTTCCCAAGGTTTATCTGGAGATCAATATTGGGAAAGAGGAAAGCAAACACGGGTTCCACGCCGCGGACCTCCGTTCAGGATTGGACGAGGTTTTGACGTTTGAAAATCTGTCCTGGCAGGGTTTGATGTGTCTCCCTCCGAGGGTGGAAAAGCCCGAGAATGCGAGGTCTTGGTTTGCGAAAGTGAGAGAGTTACAGGAAGAGATGGAGACTAGGGCGGGAATCAAGTTACCAGGGTTGAGTATGGGGATGAGTGGAGACTTTGAAGTGGCGATTGAGGAAGGCTCGACGATTGTGCGGGTGGGATCGGCAATCTTCGGCCCACGATTGAAACGACTATGAGTGTGATAAAACTCGAAAATCTGGCGATCATCGGAAACGAGGTCGCCTTGGCGTGGGAGGATGGGAACGAGAGCTATCTCTGCTTTGAGAGTTTACGAAAGGCGTGCCCCTGTGCGGCGTGTCAGGGTGAGCCGGATGTCACTGGATTGGTGATTGTCCCTAAAGTTTGTCACACCGAGAAGAGCTTTAAGCTCAGCCGCCATGAAATGATTGGGGGATATGCCATTCAGCTATTCTGGGCGGACGGCCACAGTACGGGGATCTACTCGTTCGATTTCCTCCGCAAGTTGGGGCAATAAAAAAGCATCTCCGTCAGCGGAGACGCTTTGAAAATCCAAGAATGAATGTGTCGATTCCCTATTGGAGAGCCAGTTGGACGAGTCGCTGGATGCCTTCGTCGGCCTTTTTGCTGCCGGGGTGGAGGTGACGCGCTTTGTAATACCAAGAGAGGGAAGATCCAAGATTACCGCGTTCTTCATGATTCTCTGCCTTATTGAGAGCAATGGTGAAGTCGGCGACTTTTGGAGCCAGCTTCGTCATGACTTGGTTGAGATCGGGATCATCGGGGAAGCGTTTGTGGACGTTTGCGAGGTCTTCCCAGGCGGCGTAGTCCTGTCCGATGTCGGACATTTTTTCAGCCCCTTTGACGGCGGTTTCGATTTCGGTGATGTTTTCGAGAACCTGTCGGAATTTGGCCTGCCGATCGGCATCGTCCTTGATGGCGTAAGCAAGTTCGTGCTGGCGCTTGAAGACTTCGCGATAGTTTTGCTCGGCAAAGAGGCGGTCAAAATCGTTGCGAAGCTGGATCACGGGACCGCCGGCATCGATGATGCGGTCGACCTCGGCGAGTCGGGGGTTTTGAGGCCACACCTCCATGGCCTGCCGAATTTCGGTCTGAGCCTTTTCCATATCGCGGGCGGCTAGGTGGTTTTTAGCCATCATGATGTGCATGTCGCTGGCACGGGTAAAGGTGGCGACGGCGGCCTCGGCTTTGGTGGCATCAAAGTCCTTGGCTTTTCCTTTCAATTCTTCGATCTGTTCTTTGGCCTTGGTGTAGTCCTTGACGCCGATGGCATTGAGGAGGACGTTGGAACCCCGAACGAAGTCGAGGACCTTGCGTTTCTTGACCCTTGGGAGCGTATCGAGGGAAGGCATGAACTCGCCTACGATAAAGGACTCGGCGAGGCGTTTGGAGGCTGACTCAAGTTCTTCACGTTCGACAAGGAAGGAGAAGACTTCCACTCCTTTATCAATGTCGCGGATGGCTTCGTTGGCGAGTGAATCGAGTGTGGAGACAGTTGGGCTGACGCCGAGGCTTTCGCTAAACATCTTGTTGATGTCGGAATCCTCGTCGATGTAGAGGGTGCCATCTCCTTCCTTCCAGATCATGTTGTAGAAGCGGGAGGCCATGATGACGTGGCGGAAACGTCTCTGGATAAAGAACTGCACCATGAGGGCCTGGTATTGGACCTTGGAGAGTTCCCCCTTGATCTTGCTTTCGAGCTCGCGTGTTTTTTTGGAAGCCTCGATCTCGGTAATGCGGCGAACGTGTTCAGCATAGGCGAGAGATTGAGCGCCCCGGCCAATTTGCTGGGCCGGTTCGGTGGTTTCTTCATTCTCTCCCCCGGTGGGACGGGTCTTGCCGATGTTGGGGTCTTGTTCGGTCCTGGCTTTCCAGTCAGCATCGAGAATGGCTTTCTTTTTCTCGCGCTCCATTGAGGTGATCATTTCCTTGGTCCTGCGGACGTCTTTGCGGGAAAGGATGGCGGTGTAGATGGCATTGCTCAACGAGTCGCAAAGTTTGGCGTCCCCCGGATAGAGGGCGGCTTTGGGGAGAAGGGCGACGGCGTCTCCGAAAACCGGGCCACCTTTGCGGTGAGGAGAGAGAAGGGCGAGGATTTCGTCGATGGTATTGCGATAGACTTCAGCCTCTGCGGTGACATTCTCAGGCTCGTTGAGGTATTTTTCGAAGCGAGCGGCGACGAGGCGGTTATCGCTGGCGGCCCAAGTACTGCCGTTCCAGGAAATGGTGTCATTGGTGGGATCGAAAAATCCGATTTCATTTCCGAGGAGGCCTCCGTTGGCATTAGTGTTGGACGAGGGGGTGGGATTGGATCGGACGACGGTATCGGTTGGCGCCGACGGTTGGTTGTTGCCGGGAGCAGGGGGTGTGTAGACCTGCCCCAGAACCGGAAGAGAAAGAGCAAGGGAGAGGAGGGAGGATTTCATGGAATGGGTAGGTTGGAACTGGAAGTTAGAGTGGTTTGACGTCTTTCGCAACGGCGACTCCGTCGGTGTTGAACTCAATCTTAAAGATGTATTCGGATTGGAGATTCAAGTTTCCTCCCTTGAAATCGGGAGGAATGATGATGGAAAGAAAGTGATCCTTTCCAATCTTAAGGGTGGCGAGTTGGCCATTTGGAGTGATTTGCCGGTCGATCAGGAGGCCGGTGATGCTGTTCGTGTTGCCGGCCTGGCTTTTCTGGTGATCGACATCGCGGACGATATCGAATGCCGGGGCATCGAACCCAGAGGGGGCCCGGCTGAGAAACCAATAGCCACCTCCTAGAACGAGAGCGAGGATGGCGCATCCTACGAGGAGGGCCTGGGAATTGACGCCTGAGCTAGCGCGACGAGCCATGATTTATAAAAGTGATATTGGTTAGTGTTCCCATTGAGGGCGGCTGGTTCCGATCCACGAGGCAACGAGGCCGATCATAATATGGATGAGGAGGATAAAAAAGCATAGGTTTACCGAGGAAAGTTGAGTTTCGCTGATTGAGCTTAGAGCGCTTATGTAGTCGCTGGAGAGGGATTTGACGCTGCCGGACCAAGCCCAGTAGGCGGAGATGAAGGGACGGGTGATGGGTTCTACGGCTTCGGGAAGGGCGAGGACCGCGCCAGAAAGGGGAAGCTGGAACCCCACGAGGTAGACGGAAAGGAGGGAGGCTTTTTCCGCGGTGCGCATGAGACTGGAGATGCCAAGGCAGATTGAAGTCATGGCGGCATTTACGAGGACCAGAAAGATCGCATGGTCGGCAAAGCTTCCTTTGAAAGACCAGAAGAGTTCGACGAATCCTGCCATCCAGAGAGATTGGATTAGGATGAGGCCGGCGAGGAAGACGACCTTACTCATGAGGTAGGCGACGGGGCTGACTCCGCCAAATTTCTCTTTTTCGAAGATCTGCCGCTCGCCTGCAATTTCGCGGGCGGCATTGTTCGATCCCATCAGCGATAAGAGCACGACCTGAAACATGATAATGCCTGAGACGGCCGAGCCTACTTTGAGTCGGTCGGCTTGGACGCCGGCTCGCTCTTCCATCTTTTGCTGAAGAGTGGCACCGGATCCGTCGGTGAATTTTCGCATGTTTTCGTTCGCCCTTGGCGAAAAAAGGACCACGAGGATGGGAAAACAAATCAGGATGGCGAGTTGGAGGAAGACTTGACCACGGTCCCGGAAAAAGATCCGCATTCGCCGTCCTAGGAGGGTGTTGAACTGGCTGATCAGGCCGGGTGCCCGGATTTCGTCTTCTTTGGCGATCACTTCTTTCTCAGGATCTTTAAACTCGTCGGCGGGAAGCTCGAGGAGACCTTGATTGACGAGGTTTTGGCGATTGTGCTCGAGCTTTTCGTAGTAAGTTCCCGAGTGCTTAAGCCAGGAGGAGTGCCATTTTTCGGCGGCTTGCTTGGCGAGTTGGGGGTAGACAAGCTCGGTATGATCGACTGAGAAGTAGTGGGTAAGCTGCTCGGGTGTGCCGTGATAGGCGACACGGCCTTCGTGAAGGACGAGGATGGAGTCGTAGAGCTCTAGGTGGGCGAGTGAGTGGGTCACTGAGAGGACGATGCGGCCCTCGCGGCGTGAGATGTCGTGAAGAAGATTTACAATTTCGTGCTCGGAGCGAGGGTCGAGTCCGCTGGTGACCTCGTCACAGAGAAGGAGCTTGGGGCGGGAGACCAGTTCCATGGCAAGACCGAGGCGGCGTTTTTGGCCGCCGGAGAGGACGCTAACCTGTCGGTCGGCGATGGGGGCAAGGCCGGTTTCCTCGAGCACTTTATCGATGCGGTCGTCAAGGTCTGTGGCTCCTTTGGTTTTTACGCGGAGACGAGTTGCGGCCTCAACCGATTCATCGACGCTCAGTTGGTCATACGCGATGGAGAATTGTGGGACGTAGCCGATTTCCCATGGTTCGAGATCACCTTCCTCGGAGAGATTTCGACCATTCCACCAGAGCGAGCCATCGGATTCAGGATTCAGGCCGGCGATGGTTTTAAGCAGGGTCGTTTTCCCGCAACCTGAGGGGCCCACGATGGCCATAAAGTGGCCGCGCGGGATCTTCAGGCTGGCGCGGTCTATAAGATTGAGGGGATCTCCATCTTTTTGGATGGTGAAGCAAACATCTTTCAGTTCGAGCACTGGCAGCGTTGGGTTGATCTAGAAGGTGCGGTGACTCGTCAGAATACTGACGAGTCACATGAAACTTGTCGAAATTCAGGGGAGAAGGGAAGTCAGAAAGTCGGATGACGGAAGTCTGTCTTCGAAGAGGTGGTGAAGCTTCGGTGTTGCTCATCGTGACAAATTCGTCATACTCCCTCGTGAGCAAGCGCTCAATAACCTCTCATCGATCTCCGTGGACCTTACTGAAATTCGAAAAATCGTGGAACTGATGGACGAGCATGGGCTCTCCCAGTTCCAGTTTGAAAAGGAAGATTTTAATCTGAAACTCAAAAAAGGCACTGACTTTGATGAGCTTCAGAAGCTGGTGGGCTCAATGCCGGCGGCTGGCAGTGCAGCCCCTGCTCCGGTCGCTGTTCCTGTTTTAGTTCCAGATACTCCTGCCGCTAATACCTCTGTGGGTGAAGAAATCAACTCTCCGATGGTGGGGACCTTCTATCGTAAGCCGACTCCCGATGATCCTGATTTTGTGAATGTGGGTGATACCATCAGCGTGGGGCAAACTCTTTGCATCATCGAGGCGATGAAGGTTATGAATGAAATCAAGGCTGAGCGTTCAGGGACGATTACTGAAATTTGTGCCGATGAAGGCACACCGGTTCAGTATGGAGACGCTCTTTTCCGCGTTCAATAAATCACACCTTACATTATGTTTTCGCGCGTCCTCGTCGCCAATCGTGGCGAAATCGCCCTTCGAATCATTCGGGCTTGTCGTGAGCTTGGGGTTGAATCCATCGCTGTTTATTCAGAGGCGGATATCGATTCGATGCATGTTCAATTGGCCGATGATTCGGTTTGTATTGGTCCTGGTCCCAGTAAGGAAAGTTACTTGAAGCCGGATCGCATTATCGCTGCTGCTGAGATAACCGGTGCTGATGCCATTCATCCGGGGTATGGATTTTTGTCGGAAAATGCCCGCTTTGCGGAGATTTGCGAAAGTTGCAATATAACATTCATCGGACCCTCGGCCGAGATCATCCGGACTATGGGTGACAAGAATACAGCTCGGGCGACCGCGACGGCGAATGGCGTTCCGGTGACTCCAGGTTCCGATGGGATTGTTGCGAATGCCGACGAGGGGCTTCAAGTTGCGAGAGAAGTGGGTTTTCCTGTCATGATTAAAGCCACTGCCGGAGGCGGTGGCCGTGGCATGCGTCCCGCAATGAACGAGGAGGAATTCATTGCGCAATTCCAGGCTGCTTCCAAGGAGGCCGAAGCCTGTTTTAACAATGGTGACTGTTATCTTGAGAAGTTGGTTCTCGATCCCCATCACATTGAGTTTCAGGTGCTGGTTGACAATCATGGCAATTATCTCCATCTGGGCGAGCGTGATTGCTCGATGCAGCGCCGGAACCAAAAGATCATCGAGGAATGTCCCAGCCCGCTGATTTCTCCTGAGATGCGGAAACGTATGGGAGATGCTTCGGTGCAATTGATCAAGTCTATCGAATACCGCAATGCGGGAACGATTGAATATCTCGTCAATGCCGACGCCACGGACTTTTATTTCATGGAGATGAACACCCGCATTCAGGTGGAGCATCCTGTGACCGAGGAGGTGATGGGCTGTGAATTGATCAAAGAACAGATCCGCATTGCTGCCGGGGAACCGGTTTCCGAACATGTTTTGGGTGTTGAGCCACGAGGTCATTCGATCGAGTGCCGGATTAATGCTGAAGATCCCTACAATAATTTCATGCCGAGCCCCGGGACGATTGATCTTTGGTATGCTCCAGGCGGGAAAGGGGTTCGTGTCGATACCCACGTTTATTCAGGGTATACCGTTCCTCCATACTATGACTCCATGATTGCAAAATTGATCGTGACCGCCTCCAGTCGAGAAGTTGCGATCGCCCGGATGAAGCGGGCTTTGTCCGAGTTTACGATCAGAGGTATTAAGACCACGATTCCCTTTCAGCAGGAGATCATCGACCATCCCGATTTTATTGCTGGGAAATATAATATTGGCTGGGTGGCGAATTACCTTAAGGAAAAGGAACTCGAGTGAGTGAGGTACTTCAAAAAGCGCTGCTCTACGGAATTTGTGACCTTGGCTACCTTGCGATGGAGCGGGCAGTGCCGGTTTCCAGAGAGCTACTGAAGGGTGGGGTTGGTATCCTTCAGCTACGGGCCAAGGGGCATGATCCGGAGGGATTGGTTTCATTGGCCAGAGAGTTGAAAATTCTTTGCGATGAATTTGGAGTCCCTTTTGTCGTCAATGATCACCTTGACGTGGCGAAGGCGTCCGCGGCTCACGGCCTCCATCTCGGGCAGGATGATGGTTCGATTTTGTCCGCGCGCGAAGAGCTGAAGGCGGGCGTGATGATTGGTCGTTCGACACATTCCCTTGAGCAGGCGAGGATCGCTTTGGGCGAAGGGGCTGACTATATTGGCTTTGGCCCCTTGTTCCCAACCCCAACCAAAAAAGGCCGTCCCGGGATAGGACTGGAAGATGTTTCCAGAATGGAGGCCGAAGTGGGTTTGCGTATCCCCGCCTTTTGTATCGGAGGGATCAAACCGGAAAACCTTCGTCAAGTTATGGGGGCGGGAGCGCGCCGCATCGTGATGGTGTCTCACCTCCTCTCTGCCGAGGATCCGGAAGCGGAAGCCAGAGGCATTCTCAAATCTCTCACCTAAAATATTCTATTATGAAAATACTCGTCGGCGGATCTGTCGCCATTGATAATGTCAAAACTCCCGTCGCAGATGAGAGTAATCTTCTCGGCGGATCTGCCAGTTATGCCGCTCTCGCTGCTGCTAAGCTTTCCGCGCCGGTGCATCTCCTCGGGATTATTGGAAATGATTTTCCGCAGGAGCACCTAGAAATGCTCGAGAGTCACGGAGTGGATCTCTCTGGGCTCGAGCGATCAGATCAACCCTCATTCACATGGACCGGGGAGTATCATGAAAACATGAACGACCGAACTACGCACAACGTGGCGATTAATGTTTTAGAGGATTGGCAGGTGAAGGTTCCCGCCGAGCTGGCGGACTCCCCGTTTGTCGTTCTTGCCAATATGGCTCCGATCAATCAATTGCAAATGCTGGAACAGTGCACGGCTGCCGAGAAGTTTGTTGTCGCTGATACCATGGATCTCTGGATCACGGTTGCAAATGAAGAATTGCACGAGGTCCTCAAGAAAATCGATCTCCTTGTGATTAACGAAGGGGAGGCGCGGGAATTTTCAGGGACGAATAATCTCATACTTGCCGGCGAGAGGCTTCTGGCAAAAGGCCCGCAGATTGTTGTCGTAAAGCTGGGAGAATTTGGAGCTCTGCTCTTTGGACCCGAAGGAGCCTTTTTTCGTTGTGGAGCCTGGCCGCTTCGAGAGTTGGCTGATCCAACCGGCGCGGGGGATACCTTTCTGGGAGGCTTGATTGGGAGTCTGGCTTCCGAGGGGGCTACGACTCCGACGTTCGATCAGCTCAAGCAGGCTGTCGTTAAAGGGTCGATTTTGGCATCATTTACCTGCGAGGATTTCTCCACAAAATCGCTTGAAGCAGCTGGGAAATCTCATTTTTCTGATCGACTGGCGAATTTCCAAGAGATTTCGCGTTGGTAGAGAGAGGTTCGCCGGCTTTGTAAACTAGGGTTCCACGCTACTTCCTTCAAATGTCTAAAATAGTTCGATTTTTTTCTGAGAAAGGCATTGACGACTGCCCCTCCTCAAAGGTAGCTTCCCTATGGATTGCCTGCGGAAACTCATCAACTTCGTGTTGATGGGCTTTCAACAACTAAACGAAAACGAAAACAAAAATGAAAATGAATACTCTGAAAGCCGCTGCCGTTGTTGGCCTTACGGCCCTCCTCGTCGGCAGTGCCGCTGCCCAAGAATCAAAGTCTAAGCCTGTTGGTTATGAGACGATCACTGTTCCTAACGGCTTCTCATACGCCGGTCTCCGTCTTCACGAAGCACCTGTTGCTTCAGGTGAGGTTGCCTCCGTTCCCGGCGGCGCAACGGTGACTGTTGCCGATGGTGTTGCTGATGCACTTGCCGATGGAACTTCCTATATTTTCGAAGTGACATCCGGTGATGCAGTTGGTGCTGTTGTGACTGTAGACAGCTTTGATGCCGATGCTGATACAATTACTCTTTCCGACGATCTCTCGGATAACTTTGCAGACGCAGACACTTTCACGATTCGCCCTGCTGCAACTCTTGCAACAGTCTTCGGTGCTGACAACAGCGCTGGCATTGATGCCGGTAGCGGTGGAACTGCTGGAGCCGATCAGATCTGGGTCCCTAATGCGACGGGTGGTTTTGATAAGTATTACTACGATGGCTTCAATACTAATTCGTTTACAGCGACATGGACTGATGGTGCCGATGGCTCCGCAGTCACAGCTGCAGACATAGCCATTATCTATACCGACGGTCTCATTATCCTCGGTGCTGGAACCGACAACAACACGTTTGTTGTATCTGGTTCGGTCAAGCTTACTGGAAGCAGCTTTGCTCTCGCCTCTGGATTCAACTACATCAGTTCAGTGTCTCCGGCCGGTGGAACATTAGCGTCCATGTTTGATCCTGTTGCTGTCAGCGGCCTTGTTTCCGGAAGCGGTGGAACTGCTGGAGCCGACCAAGTTTGGGTTCCTGCTGGCGGAGGTTTCGATAAATATTACTACGACTCGTTCAACACAAATACCTTTGGTGCGACTTGGACAAATAGTGACAATGGCGACGCAGTTGATGCCACAGCGGTATCTCTCGACGATGCAAGCGGCCTTGTGATCCTTAATCCAGGAGCCGACAAGCAGACTGCTGGTGGAGTTCCTGAGTTCTACAGCACTCTTTAAACCTGAGCGTATAAAAATCACTTCTAATTAATTCAAACTATGAAATTGAAAACAACACTACTGTTGGCCACTTCTGTCGCCGCAACACACGGGGCGACAACTGTGAGTCTCGCTAACTTTGCGGGTGCATCGAGCGGCCTGGCGATCGTCGACAACACCGGCACTCCGATTGCCAAAGCCGATTCCCTCCTTCAGGTCGGGACATTCAATCAAGCTTTTGCCGATAGTCTCGGTGGCTTGGATACTCTGACTTCTGATCAGGCTGTGATCGATGCCTTCACTGCTACGGGAGCAGGACGTGGAATGACCTTTGATGGTCTTTTCAACGGTTCTATCGAGTCTGACTCTGATGGTTCTCTTGGAGCTGCAGCAACGCCTCTCTATGCTCTGATCACCTTCACCCCAGCTGGTGCAGACCCGCAGGCAATGGTTCTTAACTTCGGGAATACATTCCCTGAGCAAAATGCCGTTGGTGCAGCATCAGTTGACTTGGGACGGAGTATTGCTCTTGGAGACGTCGTTTTCGGAAATACTGCTTCGACCGTACCTGTGATCATGGATTCATTCCCGCCACCTCTTCAGAACGACAACTTCAAGCAAGGTCTTACCTTCGACGTTGGTGACGCTATTCCTGAGCCATCCACCAGCCTTCTTGCTGGTCTTGCCGGACTTGCGCTTGCAGTTCGTCGCCGTCGATAGTTTTCGATAGCAGACACACTACAAGATCCGTTTTACTTTTTGTTTTCACGGCTGCTTCCAAAAGGAAGCAGCCGTTTTCTTTGTAGTTTTGAATCTATGTTTCGGAGATTTAGCTTGTCTGCCGGAGTTCAAACTCTGTTAGGACGCCGCACCTTTAGAATTATCGAGTGAAAGTAAAGTAGCTGCCTGAGGTTGCGCCAAAGCGCGGTGATGGTTCTTGAGTGGGAGATCGAACTCACGACATAAGGTTGGCAAGGCTGAATGACTTGAGCTTGAGGAAGAACATACGAGCTTCGACGACAGCGCAAACCAAGGGACGGTAAGAATCTTTCTCAATCCGGCCAAATTGCTAGCGGATGAAGCCAGCGTCGGATTTTGCATTGTGGGCGACAAATAGCGTATCATCAATAAACTGCCGGAGCCTATCAGCCATCTCGCTAAATTTCGGAGCATCCATAACCATCTCGTTGCTGGTGTCGGTAAGCTCTGTGATTTTCCTGGGAATTGATCGTTGCGGGTTCACGAGGGGGGTGAAAACGAGCAACGATCTCGGAGCCCATCATTTTAACGACGCCAATCTCTGTGATTCGGTTGGGGAGCTAGCTTGGCCTCCGGTGGTCTCTACGGCGATGACCACATGCTCTTGATTGTCCTGGGATTCTCATTTGACACGCGTGACATCAGCCTCGAAGCGCTATGATTTGAGCAAGTTGATGGCGGCGAAGCTGATCTCCTTCGGCTTTGGTTTCCGTGAACGATACCTTGTCATCTCCCACTTGAATCAGATCGAGATACCCACGGAGGTTATCGCCGGAGGAGGCGATGATTCGTTTCAAGGCTTTGTGGAGATGGCCCCGTGATCTCCCAACTTGGAAAGATCGCCAAAAGCTCCTGATCCCGTTGGCTCCAGAAAAAATGCGTTTGTTTTCCATAGTAATTTTGAAAACTATCTTAAATGACCTCTGATTGCCGTGCTTCCAGTTTTATCGAGACTGTATGCGAATGATCTCGTGCGAACCTACCATCCAGTAATCCGACAGGCCGGGAGTCGAATTCATTGGGAGCAGAATCATAGAGCCCATCCCCAAACTCACTAGCAACCAAGTGAACAGTTTTATGGAAGGCGAAAAAAACGGCCACAGAGATGGAAAATCGAATGGCAATGGCATACTTTGCGCTCAGTGAGAATTCAGTCGGCAAATTTTAGTAAGAGTGCGGTTCGATTGTCGGAGTGCCCACCCTCGGATCTTCCTGAATTCGCGTTCATTGGCCGTTCGAATGTTGGAAAGTCATCGCTCATTAATTTGCTCACAAAGCAGGAAGGATTGGCCCGTGTTTCCAAAACCCCTGGGCGGACTCGTGAAATCAATTTTTTCAAGATCAATGCCGCCTGGGGGCTGGTTGATCTTCCCGGGTATGGTTACGCCAAGGTTTCGAAATCCCAGCGCGACCAATTCAATGAATTTGTTTCCGAGTATTTACTCGAACGTGAAAACCTCTGTGGGGCTTTCGTGCTGATCGACTCGCGGCATACTCCTCAAAAAATTGATCTCGCATTTGTCTCATGGCTGATTGAGGCAGAGCTTCCTTTTGCGCTACTTTTTACCAAGACGGACAAAAGTAAACCAAAGGAAGTGAAAAAGAACGTCGGGTTGTTTCTTGAAGCGATGAAGGAGTTTAGTGACGGGGCCCCGGTTTTTATGGAAACGTCCGCAAGCACGGGCGATGGGCGTAAGGAGGTCCTCGGCTTTATTGAAGCCGCAATCGAGCGCTTCTAATCACCCCTTCCACATATAAGCTCCTTCCTCGATTTGAAAAGTGCTTGCGGCGATTTCGCTATCGAGCGTCGGTTTGAAAAACTCGGTCATGGCTTCGGTGCCATCGCGTTGCACCCAGCCGATTCGTTCCGGAAAGGAGGTCTTCAAGTTTACCTGCATGAGAAGTGATTTCACGACCCGCTTGAGAGCCCGAGGTTTGGGCGAAAGAGTTGCGACGTAGCGGCCCTGGGCCTGATTGGTCGAGGTGATTGTGAAGAGCTTCAACAAGCCATCGAAGGAGGCATCTTTTCCCATTCCGAGCGTAAGAAAGAGAGGTTTGACCGTCTTGTCCTCTGATGAAAGCCGCTCTCCAGTTTTTTTGAGTTCATCGAGGACCAGAACTTCTTTGCCGTTATAGATAATGGTCTGTTTTTTGGGCTTCCCCAGCTCCCAGCGAAAAGCTTTGCCTGGAATAAGCCAGAGCTTGCCCATTGTTTTGATTTCATGAGTGAGGGCCGGAACTTTTTTGGTCTGTCGGAAAACGACGATGACTGATTTGTGTTCAGCTTGTTTCTCCAAGGCGGCCTTGAGTGGAGCGGTTTCGTCGGCAAAAAGTCCGAGGGGGAGAATCAGGAGCAGGAGGCCGATGCGGATCATGAGAGTAAGATCGATGGTTTTGAGAGTTTCTCAATCTTGGAAGTCGATATTTCAAGAGGATCAGTCAGTCTCCCGCCGTGCTTCGCTCGATTCGAACGATTCTCATTGTTGCTTTGATTCTGATGGTTTCCATCATGGGCTTCCGACGGTTGAGCTTCGCGACTGATATTTTGGAAATTCTTCCGCCGGGCATTCCGGAAGTCGAAGCCTTGCGGGTTTTTCGCGAGCACTTCGACGATGATCACAAGGTCATTCTTCTTCTCCGTCACGAGGAGGAGATCTTTGAAGAGGATGCGGCCGAGTTTGCCTCGTTTCTTGAAGAAAGAATTCAAAGTGGCCGAGTCGAGTATCGATCCCGGTTCGAAGATGATCCCAAGAGTTTCGCGCAAAGTCTGGCCCGGATGTGGGCCGATGCTGATCCCAGGGAAGCCAAGTTCCTCGCTGATCGACTCACAGATCCCAAGGCCCTTGAAAGCCTCCTGCAAGAGAGTAAAAGAAAGATTGAGCTCTCACTGGATCAAGGCGAAGCGACCATGGCGGCATACGATCCGTTGGGCTTTCTTGCTCATCCAGCAATGACGCAGCTTAGGGGCAATAACTTCAGTTACCAAAGCGAAGATGGTAAGCTTTGGCTTATTATGATTGCCAAGACAGATTTGGGCCTTGGTTATCAGCAGCACGTGGATTGGGTCACACAAATCCGGGCGGCGGCTGACGAATGGGAAGAAGAGGGCTTTTCCTACCGGCTCACTGGAGGGCCGGTTTACAGTGCCGAGGTTGGAGCCGGGATGGAGAAGGATATGTCGGGGACCATTGCAATGACTTCAATCATTGTGGGGCTCTTATTTTTACTGGTTCAGCGGAGTCCGGTTCAATTAGGGTTCTTGGCCGTAATCTTGGGCCTTGTTTTCCTGATCACCTTGGGACTGGCGGGATGGATCTTCGGGGCACTCAACCTTGTGAGTGTTGGGTTTGCCGCTATTCTTCTCGGGCTGGTGATTGATTACGGAGTGGTCATCGCCCGTGAATCTTCACCGGGGCAACGGGCATCAAGCCTGCGTCGTGAGATGGCTCCGGGAATTCTGTGGGCGGCTTTGACCACGGCGGTTGTTTTTGGTCTTTTGACACTGAGCTCCTTCAAAGGTGTTCAGCAGCTGGGGGGGCTGATTTTGATAGGTCTGGTGACGGGAGCGATTGTCTGCCTCTGGATCATGCCGTGGGCCTTGGAGAGGTTCCCGCAAAAGACTTCCGCCAGTTTGTTAAGCCCCCCCTTTTTGAGGGCAAAGGCCGGCTCATTACTTTTAGCCATTTGTCTGATTGGCTCGGCGGTTAGTTTTGGTGTGAAGGGTATGCCCGGCATTAGCTTCAATATTTCCATGGTTGAGCCGGAAGTCAGTGAAGCCGCGCAGACCTTTGAAACGATTCAGGAATTTTATCCAGCTTGGTCGAAAAAAAATCTCTCCATCCTTGCCAAAGGTGATTCGGTCGAAGAAGTACGAGATTCACTGGAATTCGCTGAAGAGAAAATCAAAGAACTGACGGAGGAAGGAATCCTGGTCCGTTCCGAGTGGCCGGTGAAGGTGCTTCCCAATCTTGATGCGAGGTTGGTAAACGCCGATATGTGGAGAGGGGTTTCAGACCGATCGGATCAGATTTTGAAACAGCTTGAGAAGGCCGGCTTTAGTGAAAAAGGCCGGGCACTCGACAAGCTGGTTCTAGGTTACCTTGCGAAGACTCCGGGGGAGCTTGATTCATTTGCCAGGATGTTTTTCCACGAAAAGGGATACTTTTCGGGGAGAGTGCAGTTGAAGGACGAGGTGTCGGAAGAAAGCGCAATGGAGCTTGCTGTCCTCAATGACAAGGGGGTGACGGTTTCGGGGTGGAAGTTGTTGGAGTTGGTTCTGTTGCCGAGGGTGAAGAAGGATATCTATTTTCTTTTTATCCCGATCACCTTGGTATTGCTAGGGGCATTGATTGTCGTCTTCCGTTCGTGGAAGGATGCACTCTTAACGGCGGGCATTCTTATTGTCGTTCTCATCCTGATCAATGCGTTCGTTGTGGTCAGCGGGCGGAGGTGGAATTTTCTTAGCAGCATGGCCATTCCTTTGATTGTTGGGACGGGGATCGACTATAGTATCCACTTGATCTTCGCGCTCAGACGGAGTGGCGGAGATTTGACCAAAGTCTGGAACGGGGTGGGCAAGGCAATTTGCTTTTGCGGGCTCTCTACGGTTGTGGGCTTTGGATCACTGGCACTGGCCTCCAATCAGACGCTGCAGACTATGGGAGTTCTTTGTGGAACTGGGGTTTTCTTGACGATGAGCCTAAGTGTACTCGTCGTGCCCGGCCTCTGGCATTTTTGTCATCGACGCAGGTAGAGGATTGGACGATGTCGGGTTTTCGGCAAGCGGGGCAGGGTGTGTGAGTAGATAACGTGCCTCCTGAAAGAGCCACTTGCGGCCGTAGTGACCTTTTGCGATCTTCTTACCAGCGATGATTGAGAATCGTCGATTGTAGAAGGTCATAAACTTTGCAAATAATCCTCCAATAGGGCCGTGATAGGGGCGATTTTGGGAGAAACTCCGACCCTCTTTCGCGCTTCGGTGGGACATCGCGATTTCTTTGCTCCCCCGATTTTAAGAGTTTTTGATCTACGTCTCATTGGATGGTTGGGGAGGGGATACGACGCGGGAGCAACTGATGCGAACACAGTGATTCAAAAATAAATGGATCCCTACAAAAGGGATCCATTGTCTTGGCTCACGAAGTCACTCCGTGTCGCCCCCGAGGGGATCTTAAAGTTACTCCAAGCTGACCGCGAGTCGGTAGTAGATCTCGGAGCCTGATGACGCTGGAATGTCGCTGAGTAAGTTGGCCGTGAAGGTGCCATCAGGATTCTGTGTCGGATTACCATCTGGAGTGAGGTCTCCGGCGGCTTCCCAGATCAGGAGGTCAGTTGATTTTTCGACCCGATAGCTCACTTGTCCACCGTCAATCCGTTGACGATGAGTGAAGCCGATTGTGCCGTTGGCGTTTGTGATGGTAGGAGCGACTTGTGAATTCAAATCTCGGCCAAGGGCGTAAGCCAACAGATTGCTCATTCCGGTATTTCCATATTCAGTATCAGGATCGGCAAATCCGTTTGCGATCATCCAAGAGGTGAAATCAGCGCTGGAGTTGATCAGCATCGCGTAGTCAAAACTTGCTTCCAGGGATTGCTCGGTCTCGGTGCTTGCAAAGACCCCTCCGGTGCTAAAGGTGGTGCCCTCTGGTAGGGTGAGTTGATTGATTTGGGTAAAGGATCCATCTTGTAACCAGTGAAAGCTGAGGAGGTTTCCTTTTTTCTCCATCCGAATGACAGCGAGATCGCTTTCGAGGGCCGGAGTGGTGGTAAGCGACTCTGAATTGCCCGAGGGGTTGACCCGCAGGGAGGCAATACTGTCGCCATCTTTAAATCCGATTCCGTAGCGGAAGGAGTTTCCGCCTTGGTCAGCCTCTACCAAGAGACCGGTGTAAAACTGGCCAAATTGAACTTTTTCCAGTTTGACCTCGGTTTGAAGAACCCAGTCACCGTCCGGGAGTGCTCTCCGGATCCATGGATGGAGGACGTCCTCGAGATTTGGTTGTCCCATGCTGACGGCATTGGCGGCAATATCGACTCGTGCTCCGAAGACGAGGTCACTACTCCCCGCGCTCTGGTTGTGGACCTCGGCAGCGAAGAGATTGGTTCCTTCCACCATTGAGCCTGAGACATCGAGAATGAGGACGCTCTCTTCAACCACGTCCTCCGCAGCAAGTCGGTCGCCGGGCGTGTTTGAATCAATGTCGCCATTGGGGAGCCTCACCGAACCCAGAACTTGACCATTCAGATAATAGCGAACGCCGTCATCAACGATGTGGTCGATGTAGAGTTTCGCTCCGATTGGGTCACCTGTGAACTCGAACTCTGTTCTGAAATAGTAGGTGATGAGTCCCGCGTTTCTGGCGCGCCGGAGAGTGCTGGTCTGGAGGCCTGGGGCTGGAAGGCCGGTTTCATTGAAGCCCAGGAATCCTGGTCCGGATAACCAAGAGTTGTCATCAAACGCAGTTTGGGCGAATATTCCGGTGAGGTCTTGATTGGAGTCGTCATACTTCCAGGTGGAGCCGAAATTGAGGTAATTGACCGGTGGAGGAAGAACGGGTTGGGGAAGTCCAAGGGGCGCTTGGCTAACAGGAATATTAATGGTGAGCCGGCCCTCTTGGTCTTGCAATGAGTAGTGCGGAGTGCTGGAGGAATTCTCGTGCTTCTCCGCTTTGAAGTTGGTCCAGAAGTCTTCAAGAGCCGGATTACCAAAGTTGGAGAAGTCACTCTCGATATGGACTGAAACTCCAATCGTGCGAGTGCTCGTATTGGCATTGGGGTCACTCACATTTACGGTGATGACATAAAAGCCGGGCTGGGTGAAAGTAGCTGTGACCATCTTGTCGCCCGCCATGAGGCTTGAACCTGACTCGGGGGTGATTTGCCAATTGAAGGTCAGATCATCTCCGTCAGGGTCGGAGCTTTCGGTCGCATCCAACACAAATGATCCTCCAAGAGGAAGATTCAGCGACTTGGGAGCGGAATCGAGAACAATGACCGGTGGGGCATTGTCCGTTTTGGTGATCGTGAATTGAGCCTGCTCAACGACAATGCCGTCGTGATCAACCCCTTCAACATCAAGGGTGTTGGCTCCTTCCTTCAAAACGATGCCGCTCATTTCCCAGGCGGTTTTGGAAAGCCAAGTGAGACTTGTGTTTTCTTGCCCAGCTATGCGGATGGCGAAGACGGTGGGAGGTGAGCTGCCATTGAGGGTAATGATGTCATCGCTGGTAGCGGTGGGTGGCGTGGTGACGACGAAAGTAGTGTTAGCCACCGTGCTCGTGATGAAGTTTCGGGCGGTGTTTTCCCGAGAGTTGAACCAGTTGGTGTAGTGAGAGATGGGCATGGTAATCCCACTTCCTGAGACAGAATTGGATTCGGCCTGCATCCAGGCCTGGGTCCGGGCAGAACCTTTGGTGTGTTCGTCGAGGAGCTTCGTCATGTAGTAATTCATCTGACGTCGCACAAAGGGGCGGGCGAAGTATTTGCTCACTCCAGAGCGTCCACCGAGAATAGCCTGAGTGGTGTTCTGAAAGACCCGGTCACCATCCCAATGAAGGAGCATCCATCCATCGCCATCTTTGGGGCGGAAAAAGTATGCGTTCTTTCCACGATTCACCGTGAGGGTATCCCAGTCAGCGTCATAGCCGCGAACGGTGGCATTGAGGGCCAGCATGTCGGCATTGGCGACGCGGTTGAGCGTCGTCTCATCAGTCTTGTCTTCATCGAGAAGACGAGTCAGTTCGATAAAGCTTCCGAAGTCATAGTCGGATTCGCGGGAGCGCATGATCCACTCGCTATGGTAGGCGATGGGGTTTTCGGTGTCTTTGTACGACCAGTCGGCATTGCGGCTCTGACGGCTGTCGCCATTGTCGCTGGTGAAGCGCCACTCGTCGTCAATTCTAAGAAGAGTGCCCTGGTTTCCGTTGGCGAAGTTCCGATTCAGAAAATCATTTGAGATGGGCTCATGATTTTCGCGAAGCTTGAAAGTGTCAGCATTGATGACCGAATGGACAAACTCCATCTCATTGATGGGGTGGCCCAGTTGATAGAGGAAGTAGCGAGCGATGCGGTCGTCGTAGTAGCGGGGGGTTCCACTTCCCTCGGAGGTTCCCGAGGCGTCGATCACGCTGCGGCGGCGTCCGCGGAAAAGGCGGTCGCCGGGGAGCTTCCACTTTCCGTGAGCGAGATTGGAATTGGTGGCACGGGTGAAAGGACTCCCGCTTTTCCGGATTTCGGCGTTGTAGTAAATTTCGCTCTCGTTAGCGATGAAGGTGGCATTGAAGAAGTGATTCGACATCCGTGGGAAATTGTAGGCGAAGGTTGCGCCGCCGCCGATGGAGGTATTGAGAGCCTGTCGATCGTAGGTTGAAACGATGAAGCGCTCACGGAGGAGTTTACTGGGCATGGTCCGGTTATCGACAACCCACATCGCGGGGCGGTCGGCACCATAGCGGGGTTGGGCCGTTGCAACAGCGCCAGCCTTTGCTTCGACGTAGAATTGGGTGACGTTTTTCTGGGAGGTGTATTGGTTCACCGTGGCACTATAGAGTCCGGTGCCATCGTCAGTCATGGAGACGCGATTCCAAGTGCCATTGCCATTGGTGTTGTCGAGACGGTGAACGAGCTCCACGGAGGTTAGAGCGGCGGCGGAATCAATGCGCGCCGATACCGTGACGGCTTGGCCGGTGCTGGGAACGGCAGGGCTGTGAATGACGCCAGTGACAGTGGGTGCCGCAGTTGTGATTGCGGCTGAGTTTGCAGCACCGGGAGTTCCGAGGTCTTCTGGAATGGGAAGGAGGAAACTGGTGCCGAAGCCATGATCGAGTGTTTGAAAAATGATTCGTGATTTTCCGCTCACCCAGCGTCCGTCAAAGGAGAGGGTATAGCTTTGCCCAACGATCGGACTGGTGTCGAAATCGACTTCGCCCCGGTTGGCTTTGTTGTCGCCGTGACCATCTGCAATGAGGTTGAGCTTGCCGGCATTCATGAAGCTGGCCCAATGGGTTCCTTGT
>Ga0307999_1000062_pt1 | contig 26979 bp, 26 predicted proteins | sample Neamet1_FD_203158 | JGI IMG/M metagenome (GOLD analysis project Ga0307999, IMG submission 203158) | Marine microbial communities from water near the shore, Antarctic Ocean - #1 | ecosystem: Environmental > Aquatic > Marine > Unclassified | place: Southern Ocean | collected 2014-06-04 | reverse complement strand
CAAATATACTAAAAGTCTACTTATCATACTCTTCTCCTTTGTGTTCTTGTGCAGAAAGTGTCCAATCAGTTATCTTGCGTTGCACTGAGTTTTTAGCGAAGTGCGGTGCATTGAGCCTGTCGAAATGTTGTATAAAACAAAATTCGTAAGTCTTGTTTCTTTTCTCTTTTTTGTCTTGTTTCTATTTAAATATTAGCCTTTAAATATGCTACGTTTTCATCCGTAATATGTAAATGAGTTGTAATTCTAATTCTTCCCAATCCAAAATCTACAACGAGTATGCCTTTAGACTTTAATTCCTCAACAATTTTCGCTTGATCTTTTGGGTTTTTCAAAACACCAACTACAATATTTGTTTCAACTGGAATGACTTCTTTAATCCAATCTTTCGCTGCTAAAATAGATTCAATTTCTTTAGCTCTTCTATGGTCATCCTTTAATCTATCAATATTATTTTTTAAAGCATATAATCCTCCAGCAGCAATTATTCCAGCTTGACGCATTCCGCCACCCAAATACTTTCTGACCCTACGTGATTTATGAATAAACTCTTTTGTTCCCAATAACAAAGAACCAACTGGTGCACCCAAACCTTTAGATAAGCAAATTGAAATAGAATCAAATTGTTCACCATATGTTTTAGAATCAACTCCAGTAATAGCTAACGCATTAAAGACTCTGGCACCGTCTAAATGAAATTTCAAGTTATTGTCTTTACAAATTTGACTAATCTTTTTAATGTCATTAAAATCATAAACCTTTCCGCCACCACGGTTAGATGTATCTTCAATACTCACTAATGTAGTAACTGGGTAATGTAAGTTATCAGGATTGATATTATCTACAATTTCTGCTGGATTAATCCTCCCAAAATCACCCCTTAAAAAACGAGTTGACACTTGCGAATTTCTAGCAATTCCTCCTCCTTCATATCTATAAATATGTGCTTCTTCATGACAAATTATTTCATCACCAGGACTTGTATGGACATTTATTGCAATTTGATTAGTTTGTGTTCCAGATGTACAATATAAACCAGCTTCCATACCAAATAAATCAGCTCCTAATTGTTCTAACTCATTAATAGTTGGGTCTTCTTCAAACACATCATCTCCCACCTCAGCTTTAAACATAAAATCTAACATTGCAGGTGTTGGTTTGGTTACTGTATCACTTCTAAAATCTATAATCATTGTAAATTGCTTTTATAATTCAAATTTAAGTAGATTTTTTGTAATTTTGAGGTTTGAACCATTGAAATAAACACACAAGTTAATTTGTTGCAAAATATAGAATGTAAAAATAAGGAAATCCTTACGCCTCTTTAACCTTTATATAAACTGCACTTAATTTCGTTTTACATTATATTTAATGCGAATTACACTAATCTATTATTATGACCATTACATCAGTAAACATTGGAGAAGCAAAAGAAATCATTTGGAATGGTAAATCTGTAAAAACAGGGATTTATAAATCACCTGTTCAGGAAATAGAATTAGAAATGACAGATGTAAAAGATGACTCTGTTATTGACAGACGTTACCATGGAGGTGTAGATAAAGCTTGCTATATCTATTCTGAAGATCATTATGAGTATTGGAAAAATCTTTACCCTAACCTTAAGTTTAATTTTGGCATGTTTGGTGAAAACATTACTGTTAAAGGTTTAAATGAGCGTACTATAATGATTGGTGATATTTACAGAATTGGTGGAGCTACAGTTCAAGTCACACAACCCAGACAACCTTGTTTTAAATTAGGTGTTGTTTTTGAGGATCAAAAAGTACTAAAGCAACTTATTAATTCAAAATTTCCAGGTGTATACCTCAAGGTTATAGAAGGTAATAGTGTAAAACCTGGTGACACTATGGTTTTAGTAGAACGAATGCACAATACCGTTAGTTTATTAGAAGTTTGGGATTTACTTTATAATAAATCTGTTGATAATGACGATTTAATTCATGCTATAAATACACCTTTCTTAGCAGATGATTGTAAGATATCACTTCAAAAAAGACTTAAATAATTACTCGTTCCTAAAAAACTGTTATCAATTCAATATCAAAAATTAATACTGAATTAGCAGGTATTGAACCTGTTTTAGAACTTCCATATCCTAATTCAGAAGGAATAATCAACTTTCCTTTTCCACCTTCTTTAAACTTAGGTATTCCTTGTTGCCACCCTGCAATCACATTATTTAAACTGAATGTAATACCATCATCAGAACTCGCATCAAATTGTTCTCCATTTAACAAATAACCAGTATAAGCCACAGTTACTTGAGCATTTGAATACGCTTGTATCCCTCCTCCTTGTAATTCTATATCATACCATAAGTCTGTAGCTGTAAACGCTCCAGATAAATTGTTTTCTGCTACGTATGCTATAATTAAATCTTTATCAATTTTAGCCTGTTCTTTTTTGCTTACTTTGTTACAAGCTATCAGTGCTGTGAAAATGAATAATATAAAGGTGATTTTTTTCATGTTTGCAATTTATTTAAAGCGTTTGTAATTCTACATAAAAACAAAAGGTGTTATAGCCAAACACTAAAAACACCTTATAATTTTATACTAATTTTTATATTTAGAATAATCGTGAACCAATACTAAGCCCTAACCATACCGACATTACGAATAGTATTCCTACTCCTATTGATCCATTTAAAGTGTCTTCTAATTTGCTTTTCATACTTGTTTCAAAATACAAATTTTATATTTAGTAACTTAATAATTTCAATAATTTAGCTTCAAATCTATCTTTTGGCATAAAGTTAATTTCTAAATCGCCATCAAAAGGAACAGGTGTATCTAAAGCACCTTCTCTCATGATTGGTGCATCTAAATTTTCAAAACAATTTTCTGCAATTAAAGCAGATAACTCTCCACCTAAACCACCAGTTAAACAATCTTCATGTAAAACAATGACACGACCTGTTTTATTAGCTGTTTTATAAATAGCATCATAATCAAGCGGTAATAGTGTTCTTAAATCTAAAATATCAATATCTAAATTATGTTTTTCAGCAATTTCTCTTGCCCAATGCACACCTTTCCCGTAAGTAATTACAGATGCTTTTGTTCCAGTTTGAACTAGATTAGCTTTACCAATTTCGATTGTATAATAATCATCACTAACATCTTCCTTTATACTACGGTATAAATTTTTGTGTTCAAAAACAATTACAGGGTTTGGATCTTCAATTGCAGCAGCTAATAAACCTTTCGCTTCACTTGGACTTGATGGGTAAACCACTTTTAATCCCGGAGTATGTGTAAACCAAGCTTCATTTGATTGAGAATGAAAAGGACCTGCAGCAGAACCACCACCAGTAGGCATTCTAATTACAACATCAGCATTTTCACCCCAACGGTAATGTAATTTTGCTAAGTTATTAATGATTTGATTGAACCCTACAGTCACGAAATCTGCAAACTGCATTTCCATAACGGCTTTCATCCCTTTAATTGACAAACCTAAAGCTGCCCCTACAATTGCAGACTCACAAATCGGTGTATTTCTTACACGATCTTTTCCAAATTGATCAACAAAGCCTTCTGTTAATTTAAAAGCACCACCATATTCGGCAATATCTTGTCCCATGATAACTAAGTCATCATATTTCTCCATTGATTGTCTTAACCCATCAGATAAAGCATCAATATAACGCTTTTCTGTCTTTTTATCAGAAGCAGGTTCAATTACAACTTGATTAAACGGTGCGTAAACATCATTCAATTCAATTTCTGTATCTACAGGAACATTTTCTTCTCCTGCAGCAATGTTAAACTCGTCTTGAATATGTTGTTTATATTCTTTTCTAATTGTATCAATCTCGTCTTGAGTTAATACACCTTCAGCTTTTAAATACAACTCATAATTATCAATCGGATCCATTAAAGCCCATTCATCTTGTTCGCCCTCTGGATAATACTTAGTACCTGAAGCTTCTTCATGCCCACGCATTCTGTAACTCATTAACTCTAGTAAAAACGGTCTAGGTGTCTCTCTTAACGCTTCTGCAATTTCTGTAACCGCATGATAAACTGCTAAAATATTATTCCCATCCACTTGAAAAGCGTCCATTCCATAACCAATACCTTTGTCAACAAAACTTTCACATCTAAATTGTTCTCTTGACGGTGTAGATAAGCCCCATTGGTTATTTTCAACAACAAACATAACTGGCAAATCCCAAACAGAAGCTACATTTAAGGCTTCATGAAAATCGCCTTCACTTGCACCACCATCACCAGTAAATGCCATGGCTACTTTACTTTCACTTTTTAATTTATTAGCTAGTGCCACTCCGCCACCTAAAGCTAACTGAGGACCTAAATGAGAAATCATCCCTACAACATGATGTTCTTTAGAGCCGAAATGAAAAGAACGATCTCTACCTTTAGTATAGCCATTCATTTTTCCTTGGAATTGAGAAAATAAATTTCTCAATGGAATATTTCTAGTTACAAATACACCTAAATTTCTGTGCATTGGGAACATATATTCATCATCATCTAATCCTAGAGTACATCCAACAGAGATTGCTTCTTGTCCCATTCCAGAAAACCACTTAGTAATTTTCCCTTGACGTAAAAGAATTAACATTTTCTCTTCAATCAATCTTGGTTTAATTAAAGCTAAATAAATGTCTTTTAATTTTTCATTTGATAATTCCTTTCTATCAAATTCTATATGTTGTTTTGTTAATGTTGCCATTATATAAGTTCTTGTGTTAAAAAAATCAAATTTAGGAGTTATTTTTACTTGAAACACTTAAAGCTGAAAAAGTTTTCGTTATTTTTACACCAAAAATTGTTTAAATATGAATGCTGAAATAGAAGATTTAATGGATCACTCCATAGATTACGCTCAAGACTTACTTGACGAAACGTTAGAATTCTATCCTTTTGGCGCTTGGATTGACACAAAAGGTGGTGTACATCCTTTAGAATTTGAATTCGATAAAAAACAAATGCCAACAGTTGAAAAAGTATTATCTGATTTAAAAACATATTGTGATTCTGAAATGGCAGAAAATAAAATGAATGCTTATGCCTTAACTTTCGAATCTGAACTTGTTTTAACTGAAGGTGAAGCTGCAGTAAAATGTATTTCATTAGATATTGTACATAAAGATGAAAAAGATGTTCCTAAATTTTACATCCCTTATACAATTAATGAAAATAACATTGTAGAATACAACGAACTATTTGGTGTAAAATAATAAACACTGATAAATTTCAATTTTATTCTGATTTAACTCATAATTGATTTACTTTTACCCCACATAATAAAAGAGCCAATAGTAATTGCAAACAAAAAATAACACATATAAATCTACTACCTTACAATTTGTATTAGCTGTATTAATATGTATTATTACAATAAAACCAACGATTCAGTTCTTTTCTTCATTTTCAATTAGTGACAATGAAATTGAATTAAATGAAAATATAGACTTTGAAGATGAAGTTGAAACAGAAGTTGATGAGGCTGTTTTTCATTCAAAACATTTAGATCTTCAAAACCATATTTTAACTCAAGAACAAATAAGGTTTGACAACTATTCAAGTCAAATTTTAGTTATGTATTCTGATATTTTTCTTCCCCCTCCAATGTTTAACATTTAAGTTACAACGAAAAATAACATCCAACAACGCGTACTGGATTAGAGTAAAATAAATATTAATTAATTATATACATTTAAAATGATAAGTTTTAAAAATTTAAAAGGAGACCTTTTTGGTGGTCTTACAGCAGGAATTGTAGCCCTACCGTTAGCATTAGCTTTTGGTGCAAGTACAGAGTTAGGAGCAAGTGCAGGATTATATGGCGCTATATTCATTAGTTTCTTTGCTGCATTGTTCGGTGGAACGCCAACCCAAATATCAGGACCAACAGCACCAATGACAGCATTAAGTTTTGTTGTTATTACTTCTATTTTAGCGAGTATGGATGGAAATTTGGCTGAAGCTTTACCAATTATACTTGGTGTATTCATGTTAGCCGGTTTATTTCAAATTGCTTTAGGACTATTTGGCATTGGTAAATACATAAAGTATATTCCCTACCCTGTTGTTTCAGGATTTATGACTGCCATTGGTATCATGATATTAATAGGTCAAATTGCACCTTCTGTTGGTTATGATGTAAAAGAAGATATCACATTCGTTGAAACCTTTAAGCCACATGCTGAAGAAAAAATGTTAGATGATATCTTAAAAGATGAATCTAAAGAGGGTATTTTAGTTATTGAACATTTTGAAGAAACAATAGCACGTTCAAAGGGTATTTCTGATGAGCAAATAATGAGTGAAGCTAAGTCGTTAGCAAAAAAAGAAACTGCTGGTGTAGTTGGTTCATTACTCCATTTACCGCATGTTTTACGAAATATAAATTGGTTAGAGTTGATTCTAACCTTAGGAACTATATTAATTATATACGGTTTTAAACGAATCACCAAAGTTGTTCCAAGTACGCTTGTTGCATTATTAGCCATGTCAGGAATTGCTATTGGGTTTGGATTAGACTATAAAAGTATTAGTACTATACCTTCAGGTTTTCCTATGCCAAATTTTGAAATATTTTCAAAGTTTGATTTAGTTAGTATTATGCCTTATATTGTTTCAGCATTATCATTAGCATTATTAGGTGCTATCGATTCATTATTAACTTCTGTTGTTGCAGATAATATGACTAAAACAAAACATAAGCCTAATAAAGAATTAATTGGACAAGGAATTGGTAATACAATTGGTTCACTATTTGGAGGGTTACCAGGAGCTGGAGCAACAATAAGAACTGTTGTAAATATTAATTCAGGTGGTAAAACAAATTTATCTGGTATGTTTACCGGTATAGTCTTATTAATAATTCTACTTGTTTTAGGACCAATTGCTTCAAAAATCCCAGTAGCTGTATTAGCTGGTATTTTAATTACTGTTGGTTTTGGAGTTATGGATTATAAAGGGCTTAAAGCTATTCCTAAAATGCCAAAAGCAGAAGTTATCATTATGATAGTGGTTTGTATTATTTCTTTAAAAAGTTTAATCATAGGTGTTGGTATTGGATTATTATTAGCATCAATTATCTTCATGAAAAACATTGGAGACATTGCTTCTGCTAATTTTAAAGTAAAAAAGATTTCAGAAGATGATAACTGGAATGATGAACATAACTTCCCTGAAAAACTAAAAGAAGAGGTTTATATAAAACACATAGGTGGACCATTATTCTTTGGTTCAACAAGTGAATTTACTAAACTAATAGATGACATTCCTAGTACGGCAGAATATGTAATCGTTAGAATGGATAGATGTAGATATATGGATCAATCTGGATTATATGCACTAGAAGATGTATTGATAGACTTAACACAACAAGGTATTAAAATACTTTTTATACACCTTCATGAACAACCAAAAATGATGTTAGAACGTGTAAATTTAATACCATCATTGGTTCCTGAAAGTCAAATTTTTAACGAATTTGAAAATGTGGTTGAATGGATAAACAATAATGTAAAAGACAAATCTTAAAAAAATTATATAATGAAAACACAGACTAAAGAAACGCAAGAAAATTTAACACCTAAAAGTGCACATGACATTTTAGTTAAAGGAAACCTACGATTTGTTCAAAATTTAAAAGCCCAAAGAAATCTGCATGATCAAGTTATAGAAACTAGTAAAGGACAATTTCCTTTTGCAGTAATTTTAAGCTGTATAGATTCAAGAGTACCCGCTGAACTTGTTTACGATCAAGGAATTGGAGATGTTTTCAGCGTGAGAGTTGCAGGAAATATTATTAATGAAGATGTATTAGGATCTATGGAATATGCTTGTAAAGTAGCAAATTCAAAAATCATAGTAGTAATGGGACACACTAAGTGTGGTGCTATTACTGCAGCTTGTGACCATGTTGAAATGGGAAACATTACAGCTTTACTTGATAAAGTTAAACCTGCTATTACTAAAGTAGAAGCAGCTAATAATGGATTAAAAGCAAATCAATCTGTTGAAGAAGTATCTATTGAAAATGTACACAATTCTATTATGAAAATCAGAAATGAAAGTCCAATTTTGGCTGAAATGGAAAAGAATGGAGAGATTCAAATAGTTGGTTCAATGTACAATGTTAATACAGGTGAAGTACGTTTCTTTTAATTAAAAATTGGAATAAAAAAAATAAAAAAAGCTGATACAATTTAAATTGTATCAGCTTTTTTAGTACAAGAGACTTAAATTAAGTCAATTAACTATTTATATTTTATAAAAAACATATAAAACTTACTTCCTCAAACTATTAAAATAGTGTTCTAATGTTTCTTTTTTATCGTGAGATAAGTCAGCCTCTGAATGCATTAATAAATATGAGGTTAATGGCATTTCACCTTCTTCCACTTCTTCCGAACACTCTTCTAATATGTGATCTTGTCTTTTGGTTGTCATGGCTGACCATTCTGAAAAGTTAAAATACTCACGCGCTTCATTAACATGGTCTTTTACAAACCAAGACACAGGCGCAATATTGGTATACCAAGGATAATTAACTTGGTTTGAGTGACAATCATAACAAGATGTCTTTAAAATTGCAGTAACTTCAGCTGGAGGTTGGTAAATTTCAATAAAATCGGCTTCAATAGCAGAAGCTGGATTATTCTTCTCAATTCTAAAAAATTGAATTATAACAAACAGTACTACTAAAGCAATTAAAATTTTCTTTATCATCTTCTATTTTTTTTCGCAAATATAAAAATCATTAATAACATTATACATAGTGATACCTATTTTTAGCGGTAACATCCAAAAAAAAGATAAAAACCATTATCTTTACCCTGTGAAAATGACTGATGAAACATATTTAAAACGCGCCTTATACTTAGCCAGTTTAGGTAAAGGAAATGTGGCACCAAATCCATTAGTGGGTTCTGTCATAGTTTGTGATGGAAAAATAATTGGAGAAGGTTATCATCAAAAATATGGTAAAGCCCATGCTGAAGTCAATGCCATACACTCAGTTCAAGACAAAAGTTTACTTTCTAAGTCTACACTTTATGTAAATTTAGAACCCTGTGCACACTTTGGAAAGACACCACCTTGTTCGAATTTAATTATTGAGTACAAAATCCCTAAGGTAGTTATTGGTTGTATCGATTCATTTTCAGAAGTAGCAGGTAAAGGTATTGAACGCATGAAAAAGGCTGGAATTGATGTTACTGTTGGTGTTTTAGAAAAGGAATCATTAGAAATTAATAAGCAATTTTTTACATTCCACACAAACAAAAGACCATATATTATTTTAAAGTGGGCACAGTCTGCTAATAGTTTTATGGATATTGAACGCGCAGAAAAACAAAAAGGGATTTTTTGGATTACGCAACCTGAAACTAAAAGCTTAGTTCATAAATGGCGTGCAGAATCTGCTGGAATATTAGTGGGTAGGCAAACTATTGAAAATGATAATCCGTCATTAACATGCCGAGATTATGAAGGTAACAACCCTACTCGATTTGTTTTAGATAAAAATTTAAAGACTAACTACACCGATTTAACAATTAGCAAAGACGGGGTAAAAACCTATATTTTTAATAGTCTTGAATCAACAACAGTCGACAATATAACATTCATAAAGCTTCCTGATTTTTCATTAGACTCTATCTTACATGAAATTTACAAATTAGACATTCAATCCATTATTGTGGAAGGTGGAAAATATACTTTAGATCAGTTTATTGATGCTAACTTATGGGATGAAGCAAGAGTTTTAACAGGTATTGGAACTATAGATAACGGAACAAAAAGTCCATCTATTAACGGGAAAGTAATTAACGACTATATGTACGGGAAAGATTCAGTTAAAATTTACACAACATAAACTAATCTAAGACTTTAAGATTACTCAATATAATTTTTTAATGCTTGTATTAATACCGTAGGACTATTAAACCCAACAATAGTTCCTTTTCTGACTTCATTTTTGTTCAACACTACAAAAGAAGGAAAGCTTAATTTAGAATCTAATAAACTTACAGCTAAGGTATTGTAACCTGCTCTTTCATTGTACTGCTTGTATTCATATAAATTTCCTTTATAGGCAATAGCACTTTTAGTTTCTGCGTCCATTTTTACAGCATAAAAGTGTTTATTCATATATTCAATAACTGCTGGATCCATAAACGTGGTCGCATCCATTTTTTTACACCATCCACACCATTCGGTATAGATATCAATAAAAATAAATTTTTTGTTTTCGTGCGATAAATCAATAGCCGTCTCAAAATCGTACCATGTGATTTTTGTATTGTCTATAATTGGCTCTATAACTTTAGCCACTTTAACTTCTTGGGTATTGTCAATTTTGATTGCCAATGCTTTATCCGTATTTTTAGTTGTCCCACAACTAAAAACTAAAAGAAATGAAAATATTATTAATGCTAATTTATTCATATAAAAACCATAATGGAATTTCATTAATTATAATTGCAACTAAAAGAAATAATTCCCTACTTCTTTGGAGTTAATTATCAATGCCGGAATTTTATCTTTATTCATTATAATTTCCTGGAATATAGTATCAAATTGAGAAAATATAGAATCACTATAATATGAAATACCTATTAAATCACAGTTATGAGTGTTAGCATAACTTAGAATGTCATTAGAAGCTATTTTTTTAATATTTTCATTAACATGCTCAATATTATGCTCTGAAAATTCCTTATTTAAAATCTGAAGATTTACTGCACTTTTAATTTTATAACTTGTATCCGAATATTTTTCAGAAAGAATATGAACTTTAGAATTTGATTTTCTAGCAATTGCAGACACAACTTGTTCAATTTGTAAACATTCTTTAGATATATCAACAGGGAATACAATATTTTTTGTTGTCTTATATTTTTGTCCTTCTTGAACAATAATAAACGGTGTATGTGTACTTTTAATTACTTTAATAGCAAAACTTCCAAATACTTTTTGCATTCCTTTTGCGCCATGTGTTCCCATTATAACAATAGAAGTATGATTCTCTTTAGCAACATTTGCAATTGTTTCAAAAATATCACCTTTTCTAACGATTAGATTAATAGTTAAACCTTTATTATCTAATTTTTCAATTATATCAGAACACTTTGCTTCTGCTTTTTTATTATCACTACTATTTTTAATAACATGTAATAAATTAATTTCAGCGTTAAATGTTTTAGCTAAATCAACGGCATAATTTAATGCTGTATCACCTGCGGTTGTGAAATCATGAGGTACTAATAAATTTCTTGCTGACATAATTATTAATTTTGATGACTAAGATATGTTTTTTTATTGTAAAACACATAATAATACGCCATTTAAATATCAAATTTAGTACTCGGAATTTACTAAATAATGGTTAAAAAAAAGCCAATCTAATTGATTGGCTTTAATATATTTAATATGATTTATTAATTTTTTTAATGAAAGAAGTCTTTCATTTTATCAAAAAATCCTTTTTCCTTTCTTGAAGGGTTTGGCTTAAAACTTTCAGAAGCTTTAAATTTTTCTAAAATAGCATTTTCTTCTTTTGATAAAGTTTGCGGTGTCCAAACGTTTATATGAACAAATAAATCTCCTTTACCATATCCATTAACACTTGGAAGACCTTTACCTTTTAATCTAAGCATTTTACCACTTTGAGTTCCAGCATCAATCTTAATTTTCGCTTTTCCTTCTACTAATGGTACAAAAAAGTCAGAACCTAAAGCTGCATCAGCAAAATTAACGTACGCTTCATAATGTAAGTTTTCGCTATCACGTTTTAAATCAGTGTCATTTTCTTCTTCAATCACCACTAATAAATCTCCTGCAATACCATCAAATGGACCTGCATTACCTTTACCAGAAACCTTTAATTGCATTCCTTCCTCTACTCCAGCTGGAATTTTAACTTCAATTACTTCTTCTTTACGTTTTAACCCTTGTGCATCTGCTCCATTTGGACGTTTATCAATAAACTTTCCAGAACCATTACAAGTAGGACAAGTCGCTTGCGTTTGCATAGCACCAAGCATAGTTTGCATCACTCTTGTGACAACACCTTGACCATTACAAGCCGAGCACTCATCATACGTTACACCTTCAACATTAACTAATTTGTTAACCTTAATTTTTTTAACAACGCCTAAAGCAACATCTTTAAGTGATAATTTAATTTTCACTCTTAAATCACTACCTTTAACGACTCTTCTTCCACGACTTCTTCCGCCGCCTCCGCCGCCAAACACATCACCAAACTGACTAAATATGTCATCCATATTCATTCCGCCACCGCCGCCAAAGCCGCCACCGCCACCTTGAGCAGCACCTTGATGACCAAATCGGTCATAACGTGCACGTTTGTCATCATTACTTAAAATCTCATAAGCTTCTGCAGCTTCTTTAAACTTATCTTCTGCAGCTTCATTATCAGGATTTTTATCTGGGTGATATTTTAAGGCTAATTTTCTATAAGACTTTTTAATTTCTTTAGCATCAGCGCTTTTAGAAACACCTAAAATATCATAATAATCTCTTTTACTCATAATTTATTAAATTATTGACCTACAACTACTTTTGGGTATCTAATAGATTTTCCCTTTAAATTATATCCTTTTTCAACACAATCAATCACTTTTCCAATGTCTGATTTTTTTGGTGCTGGAATATTTGTTATTGCTTCATGTATATCAGCATTAAATACTTCACCTGTAGCATCAACAACCTCTAAACCTTTACCTTTTAAAATGCTATCAAATTTACTATGAATCAATTTAAACCCTTCTTTCACACCATCTAAATCTTCTGACTTCTTATTGTTAGCAATAGCTCTATCAAAATCATCTAAAACAGTTAATAAATCTTTCATTAAGTTTCCAGTAGCCATTCCAATAATGTCTGCTTTTTCTTTGATCGTTCTTTTTCTAAAATTATCAAAATCAGAATAAAGTCTAACGTATTTATTATTTAAATCTGCTATTTTTTCCTCATCAGTCTTTTCAATAATAACTTCTTCTGGCGTTTCAATAGTTTCTGTAGTCTCTTCAGTTCCTTCCTCAGTCTCAGTAGAATTAACAGTCTCGTTTAATTCTTCTTGTTCAATTTTTTCTTCTGACATTTTTCTCTTCTTTTTAAAAAACATGTTATTTTTAATTATCTCCCCTCACTCAAATACACTGCCAATCCTATATATTAGCCATTATGACAGATGATAAGATTTTATAAGACTAGATGACATAATGCATAGGACTAAATGACGTAAGACTATTATACTGCTGTCATGGCGTCAGTTCCTACTGATAGCTGGGAATTTATAATTAAAGTGATAACTCTTATTATAAATGAATTGAGAACATACCTTATAATGCTACAATTGTAATATTGATTACACTTAATAGAATTAATTATACTCACCTTTGTCAAAAAACAAAATATTATGGGACTTTTAGGTAGATTATTTGGAGGAAATGGTGGTAAACAAGATGAAATCATAGATATGATTTCTAGAGGAGGAGTTATTATAGATGTACGTTCTGCAGCTGAATTTGCTGGTGGAAATGTACCAGGTTCAAAAAATATTCCTTTGAATACAATTGGAGCTAAGGCTTCAAACATAAAAAAATTAAACAAACCAATTATTGTGTGTTGCGCTTCTGGTATGAGAAGCTCTCAAGCCGCATCAATTCTAAAAAGTAAAGGTATTGAAGTAATTAATGGTGGTTCTTGGAACTCATTAACTTAATTCATTATCCAATTTTATAATTTGATTAACTTAAATTATAAGAATTAGTATTAAATTTGACTCAAATTAGACAGGTAATCTAAACCTTTTCTAATTTGAGTTTTATTAATTAAACAATTATGAAAATAAACTTAACACATTGGCCTTTTATGCGCCTTATTCGAGTAGCAGTTGCTATTGGTTGTTTTTACGCCTATTTTATAAATAGTAGTGAATGGTTTATTTTAGTAATTGGAATTATTTCACTTTTACAAGCTGTATTAAATACTGGTTGTAATACTGGTAGTTGTGAAATACATGAAGACGCTAAAGAAAAGTAAGAATTTATTTAATTACTGATAAAAATCTTCTGCAATTAGTTGATTTAAATCCTCTGGATTAATTTTACATTTAATTACAAATCCAGTTTTACACGAACAAGCAAAGCAATCTTCTGGAGGTCCATCTTCTGCTATTTCTAGTTCAAAAACATTAACATTCAAATCATTTAAATAATTCTCAATATTAATTAATTTTTCTTGTTCTGACACATTATTCATCCCCCAAACATCTGCACAACCAGTTTCATCATAAAATACCCAAACGGCGTCTACTGCTTCTTCTTCAATAATAACTGTTACTGGTTCTTCAGCATTAGCAACTACAGTTTCTTTCACACAACTGTTAAAAGTTGTTATGATAAGCAATAAAATTATAATTGATGAAAATTTCATACCGTTAGTTAAGTTTCCTAAATATATAGAATTTTAATAATATATTTTACTTAAAACATTTAAAAAGACATAATTAAGTATTAAACTCTACTAATTCCAAGTTACAGTTTTCTGCTTAGTAACAGTTGTACTGTTTTCATAATACTGAATTAAAAATTCTCCTGAATTTCCTGAAAAACTACCAAATTTTAAATCTACAACTCCAGGGTTTAAAACCTCAAAAATCTGTACTCCGTTATTATATGAACCTACATTCCAACCTACTTTATTCGAAAGCCCCCATGCTCCACCATTTGATGTCAAAATAATTTTCAACGTACTTCCGACAGGTACATCTGCTTTAAAAGAGTACTCACCACTCCCCGCAACTGTTAGGTCAGCATCTCCAAATAATATATTTTGTCCATGAATTCCATTTGTTGGATAATCTATTGAGCAAGTAGCACATTCTGAACCACCACAATCAATTCCAGTTTCATTTCCATCTTGGATTCCGTTTGTACAGTCAGTCGAATTACAGGCAAACATAAAGCTTACCATAGTCAATAGTATTAAGTTTTTCATAAAGTTATTTTTTACACTTTCAAAGATACATACATTTCTAGTACAAAAAAATAAATTTTGAATTAATTCCTTTTCCAATAATAAGGCGTTAAAATTAAGGCTACCGTAAATAATTCCAACCTACCAAATAGCATTAAGAATGACAATAACCATTTACTTGCCGTTGGCATGGCATTAAAACTATGACTTGGATCATAAGCACCTAAACCTGGACCAACGTTCCCTAATGATGTAGCAACAGTTGACAGCGATTCAATTAATGGCACACCAAAGGCAGTCATTAATAATGAACCAATTGTATAGATAAATAAATACAAAAAGATAAAAGCTAATAGGTTATAAATAATAGTATTTGAAACTGGCTCTTTGTTCAAATGAACAGGAATTACAGCATTGGGATGTAATCTACGTTTAAATTCTAAAAATCCATTTTTCATTAATAGTACAATTCTTACAATCTTAATTCCACCTGAAGTTGAACCTGCAGACGCGCCTGAAAATAATAATAAGAAAAACACAAAAGTGGCTAGTGGTCCCCAAGTCGCAAAATTTGAGCTTGAAAAACCTGTTGTTGTAATTATACTAACAACTTGAAATAATACTGCTCTAAACGAATCATGAAAACTTTGACTTTCAGTATAAAAATAGACAATTGGGGTTAACATTAATACCAAACCTACAACTGCTGATAAATACCATTTAAACTCATCATTTTTTAAAATATTTTTAAATTTACCTTTCAGCATAAAATATAATAACGTAAAATTAGTTCCTGCAAAGAACATGAAAATCACAATGACATACTCAATAAATGGAGAATTAAAATGTGCTATACTATCTTGTTTTGTAGAGAATCCTCCAGTAGAATTTGTAGTTAGTGCGTGGTTAATAGCATCAAAAAAACTCATATCACCAAACATTAATATGACTGTTTGAACTAAAGTTAATCCTAAATATATTATCCACAGTCGCTTAGCCGTTTCTTTAATTCTTGGGTGTATTTTATCTTTTGTTGGCCCTGGTGCTTCTGCAACAAATAACTCCATTCCTCCAATACCTAACATTGGTAAAATAGCAACTGTTAATACAATAATCCCCATTCCACCTAACCATTGTGTCATTGAACGCCAAAATAATATCCCTTTTGGTAAGTCTTCTATATTATCTAAAATTGATGCGCCAGTTGTAGACAACCCAGACATAGATTCAAAGAAAGCATTTGTAATCGTTGGAATTGCACCACTCAATAAATAAGGCAGAGTTCCAAAAATTGCCATACATAGCCAACTTAAAGTAACAATTAAATAGCCATCTCTTTTTTTGATCTCACCATCTCTACTTTTCCTAGTAAAATACCTCAGCACACCACCAATTGAAAGTGTTATTACTGATGATAACAAAATTGGTAATACGTCTTCCTTATAATAAATTGAAAAGCCAATTGAGGTTAACATCAATACGCCCATTATTAAAAGTAAACCACCTATTACATTAATAATTACACTAGAATTTAGTAACTTTTTTGCCATTTTTTAAGAAAAATATTTTTCTATCTTATTAATACTTTCCGTTAAAGAAAATACAACTGCCTTGTCTCCTGCTTGTAATTGAAAGTCTCCAAAAGGAATAAACCCAACATCATCACGAATAACTCCTGCTATATTTGCAGATTTTGGAAACTTTAAATTCCTAATAGGTTTTTGAGTTACTTTTGAATCTGACTTTACAATAAATTCAATTATTTCAGCATCTACACCATGTAAAGTAGCAATTGCCGAAATTTCACCTTTTCTAACATATTTAAACATATTAGTGGCAGCAATAATCTTTTTATTAATCAAAGTATCAATTCCAATGTTTTGAGATAAATGAATATAATCAATATTCTCTACTCTAGCAATTGTCTTTTTTACATTATGATTTTTGGCAACTAAAGATGACATTATATTTGATTCAGAATCAGCTGTTACGGCTATAAAAGCATCCATATCTCCTAATCCTTCTTCATCTAATGCTTGTACATCTCTACCATCTGCATTAATAACTAAAGTCTTTTTAAGCTTTCCTGCCAAATGCTCGCACCTAGTCTTATTTTTCTCAACTAATATTACACGATAATCTTTTTCTAAAAGTTCAGCAGTAGCTTCTCCAATGCTACTTCCACCCAAAATCATAACATCTTTAATGTCAACACATTTTTGGTCGCAAAGCTCCATTACACGTTCAATAGAATAAGGATCAGAAATAAAATAAATAATATCACTTTCTAAAATTAAAGTATTTTTATCTACAATAATTGTTTCTTCTTTTCGGTGTAATGCAATTGGTTTAAACGTTAAGTTTTTATTTAAGTGAGCCGATTGCATTATGGTTTTATTCTTTAGTGGTGATAAACTACCAACGGGAATTCCAAAAACTCTTAATTTACCACCTTCAAATTCACAATCATCTGTAAAAGCTGATCGCTTCAATAACCTTTGAATCTCTTCTGCTGCCAATTTTACGGGAGATATCAAATTATCAATACCTAACTCCCTAAATAAAGTTAAGTTATCATCCTCCAATAACTCCATATTATTAATTCTAGCAATAGCACGTTTTGCACCAAATTGTTTTGCTAAAATAGACACTAACAGGTTCGTTTCTTCAGATGAAGTTACAGCGATTAATAAATCACATTGCTCAATTTTAGCTTCTTTTAAAATCGAAATTGATTTTGCATCTCCATGAATAGCAAACACATCAATATGAGATTGAATGTAATCCAATCTCTCTTGATTTTCATCAATTAAATAAATGTCTTGCAACTCACTAGATAACATTTTTGCTAAATGGTATCCAACTGCTCCTCCCCCTGTAATTATTATCTTCATTTTTGTTTATAAATAATGAACAGCTTATATTAATTAACTTTTTTCTATGTATTAAGCTTTGTAAAATGGCGCTTTTACCACTTTAGCTTTAATTGATTTTTTACGCACTTGAATGTAAATTTCGCTATCAACTTTAGAAAACTCTAATGTTACATACCCTAATCCAATTGCTTTTTTTGTTGAAGGAGACATTGTTCCTGAAGTAACAATACCAATTTCATTACCTTCTGCATCAGCTATAATATAATCGTGTCTTGGAATTCCTTTTTCAACTAATTCAAAAGCAATTAATTTACGGGTTACACCTTCTTCTTTTTGTTTTGCTAAATTTTTAGAGTTCGTAAATTCTTTAGTGAATTTTGTTACCCAACCTAAACCAGCTTCTAAAGGAGAAGTAGTATCTGAAATGTCATTACCATATAAGCAATATCCCATTTCTAATCTTAATGTATCTCTTGCTGCTAAACCAATTGGTTTAATTCCAAAATCAGCTCCTGCTTCAAATACATTTTTCCAAATTTGTTCTGCTTCTTCATTCTTACAATAAATTTCAAACCCACCAGAACCAGTATAACCAGTTGCTGAAATAATTACATTTTCAATTCCTGCAAACTCAGCTACTTCAAAAGTATAAAATTTAATTGCTGCTAAATCCACTGGCGTTAATGATTGCATTGCTTCAATTGCTTTGGGTCCTTGAATTGCCAATAAAGAATAACCTTCAGAAATGTTTTTCATTTCTGCTCCTACTGTATTTTGAGAAGAAATCCAATTCCAATCTTTATCAATATTTGAAGCATTTACAACTAATAAATACTTTTCTTCAGCCATCATGTAAATAATTAAATCATCTACAATTCCACCTGTTGCATTTGGTAAACATGTATATTGCGCTTTACCAGCAACTAATTTAGAAGCATCATTAGAACTTACTTTTTGAATTAAACTTAAAGCATTTTCTCCTGTAATTAAAAACTCACCCATATGTGACACATCAAAAACACCAACGTCTTTACGAACAGTTTCATGCTCTGCATTTACACCTTCATATTGAACTGGCATATTATATCCTGCAAAAGGAACCATTTTTGCACCAAGTGCTACGTGAATATCATTTAAAGCTGTGTTTTTCATTCGTTTAGTTTTTATTTAAATATATTGAAAAACAAATGTATTAATTTTATAGTAAAAAGTAAGTTTGTAACGTTATTTTTATCATTAATTTAGCGTTCTACTTTATGAAGTAATAATTGAAATAGCTATTGATTAAGATTTAAAATAATATTATGAAAATTTACACAAGAAAAGGTGACAAAGGAACTACTGGATTAATTGGCGGGACACGTGTTCCAAAATATTCTTTACGAATTGAAAGTTATGGAACTGTAGATGAACTGAATTCATATATTGGCATGTTACGTGACAAAGTTTTAAATGAAAAATATAAAGCTGAGCTTATTGAAATTCAAGATAGATTATTCACTTTAGGATCATTATTAGCACAGGACCCTGAAAAAAACAGCATGAAATTACCTCAAATTCATCAATCAGATATTGATGCGCTAGAAGAATCAATGGATGAAATGGATGAAAAATTACCACCAATGAAAAACTTTATTCTACCAGGTGGTCATGAAACTGTTTCTTTTTGTCACATTGCTAGGTGTGTATGCCGTAGAGCTGAACGTTTAGTTACAGAGTTAGGAAATGAGGTTGACTTAAATGAATTAATTTTAGCTTACTTAAATAGATTAAGCGATTACTTATTTGTATATTCTAGATTGTTAAGCCTTGAATTAAATGCGGAAGAAATTCCTTGGATAGCTAAAGTTTAATTATTCAAATTAATAACAAGAAGTAATATCTCGATAAAAAAGTGATTTATCAATTCTATGCCCATTTTTAAACAAATATGAATCATATTCTTTATAAATCACCAAACGTTGGTCATAAAAAATAACATCATCAATATAATAATTTAGTTTTGCCCTGTCATCACCTTTCAATAGGAGTTGATAATTAGTATTTGTATCAACATCTATTAACTTAATCTCTACTAAATTCCAATCTTCATTAATTTCTTGGGTACTTTGCATTGATGTAATAGGAAAAATCCATTCCTTTTTATTTGCTTTCTCTTTTTCAAAAAATGCCATTCCGTTAAAAGCATCCTGTCCTTTATTCTCACCACCATTATACATCCAAAATCGTGCAATATATGTTTGTCCTTGAACTAAATCATTTCCATTAATTAGCATTAAATTAGAATATCTATTCTGTCCATTTGTATAACATCCATTTTCACAAAAATCAGGACTATCAGGTTCATTATAATTTAAATAGTTAAAATATAATACTGAATCTGAAACTAAAAAACTGTCTTTAAACTTCAAACTATCCTTTATAGAATTGTATGCTTTAATTTCATCTTTTGAAGTATTATAAAATAAATCTTTTTTTGTTATTTCATATAAAGAATATACGTCATTACTACTTAACTTATTACACTTATTTACAAGTAACAATTCATTATCAGACAACGTTTCATTATGACAAATAATCAGAAAAGGTTTGTCATTTTTAATATCATTTTCAATTGCTTTAGCATAGAAATTTGAACTCATTAATTGTACAATATTTTTACTTTCTTGAATTGACGTTCTCGTTAAATAACTATTAAACATTGGTAAACTTAAATGATATGAAAACATAAAGCCTAATTTTGACAACTCATCATTTGATTGTTTTCCATAATTATCTGAACCAACATAAAAATACGGCAACATAATTATGGCTTGATATTCGTCTTTATTAATCGCCTCAATATTAGATTGAAATACGTCATTCGTTTGTTTTAAATCAAATACATTTACATCAGCTTTACTAATTGACGCTAAGTAATTATGATACCTCAGCCCTTCAACAATCATTAACATTGGTAAGATCACAATTAATGAATTTACCAAAGTTGATTTTCCCTTCTCTTTTAATTTTAATAAAGCCAAATGAATCCCATACACGGCTACAATGTTTGCCACAAAGTAAAACACCCAAGCAAATCTACCAATTGCTCTAAACTGTTTAATTAGACTAATCTTCTCTATTAAAACCTCCCATAAACCAAAAGGTAATAATACAGCAACACACAAAATAATAATTGAACCTAATAAAATTTTGATCAAAAAGTTATTTTCAAATTTATTTATAATCAAGTTTTTTCTAAATCTAAAAATAAACAGTAATAAACCAATAATTGCTGCGACACCAATATAAGACATGCCTTCCCATGGTTGAGTCAATTTTATTGTTGTTAAACTAGACAAGTAATCATTTAAGTATATAAATGGAAGAAACACATTTTCAAACTCCGCATGATGTTCATAAATACCCCATGGATTTGTTGTTCGTCCAGAATGAAAGTCAATAACTTTCATAAAAATAAAGAAGAATAAAACTGGTAAGCCAGATGCCAAACCAAGCTTTAAATGAGAAAATAATTTAGTTTTTAATTGCTTACTAAATAAGCTAAATACCATATCAATCCCTACAAAAGACAGTACCACTAATGCTGCAATCATTCCTAAATAGCCATGGGTAAAAAAGAGAAATAATATACTTACAAATATGTAAATCAAATATTTAAAATGCTTCCTTTTTTCAAAAAGTAATAGTAAATAAATAAGAATAGGAATAGCAAAACTATACGATAACGCCCAATGTCCAGAAAGTCTAAAGATCTGAGGGCTTAATATCGTAATTCCAATGGCGGATAAGATAGCAAACCACTTATTGACCTTTAGTTCTATAAAAATGAAGAAAATAATGATTGCTGTAATTAATAATGAAACTATCATAAAGAAATTAAGCAAACCAATTGTATAGTCAGATACAACAGGAATATGCGTATTAATAAACTTTAAAAACGTGGCTTGCACAGGGTGACAATCCGTATACATAAAGTTTTCAGCATAAGGATAATTCATTCCTTCAAACTCTATTACGCCAGCATTATTTTTTATCAAATATTGATAGGTGTAGTAGTTTTTCATAGCATCCCCTTCTGAACCTATCAAGTATGAGTTTGGAGATGTTAAAAATTTGCCATAAAATGAAAACATAAAAATCAACATTAATGTGCTTAATATAGATATACTTTTAAAATGTTTTTTCATACTGACTATTACCTTTGTTTTATGCAAAAATACAATTTTCTCTTGACTCAAATAAAAATATAAAAAAACGCCTTCAATACATTGAAGGCGTTAACTATTTTATTTAATTCGTTACACTAAATTATGAAGGCGTACTTGATTCATAAATTTTATCTATCAATTCTTGATAAGTAGCTTTAACTGCTTTTCTTTTAGGTTTCATTGTTGGTGTTAACTCACCTGATTCAATAGTCCATTGATGGTCTAATAATTCAAATTTCTTTATTTGTTCCCACTTACCAAAACTTTCATTAAAATGATTTACTTCTTTAGAAATTCGTTCTATTACCCTTTCATTTAACGAAATTTCAATATCTGTTTCACAATTTTTGATTCCTTTTCTCTTACACCATTCTTTAATAAAGTCAGTAGCAGGTACAATTAATGCTGAAGCATGTTTTTGTCCTTCTCCAATCACCATTATTTGCTCAATAAAACGTGATTCTTTAAATTTATTTTCCATCACTTGTGGTGCAATATATTTACCACCAGATGTTTTAAACATTTCCTTTTTACGGTCTGTAATTTTCAAAAACCCATCAGCATCTATTTCACCAATATCACCAGTTTTAAACCAGCCATCATCAGTAAATTCAGCCTTAGTTTTTTCTGGTTGATTATAATAACCTTGCATAACATTTGGTCCTTTTGCTAAAATCTCTCCATCTTTTGCAATCATTAAAGATACATTACCTAATGCTTTTCCAGTTGTTCCAAATCTTGTATTTCCTTTCCCTAAAAAATTTACAGTTAAAACCGGAGAAGTTTCCGTTAAACCGTACCCTTCAAGAACTGGAATACCAGCTGCAGTAAATATTTTAGCTAATCTTGGTTGTAAAGCAGCACTACCACATGCAATAACTTTTACATTCCCTCCTAATGCTTCTTTCCATTTACTAAAAATTAGTTTTCTAGCAATTTTAAGCTTTAAATTATAAACACTAGAATTTCCATCAATTTTAAAATCATTCCCTACATCTACTGCCCAAAAGAATAACTTTCTTTTCACACCTGTTAATGCATCTCCTTTTGCTATAATTTTATCATAAACTTTTTCTAAAAGTCTTGGAACAGCAGTAAATACTTGAGGTTTTATTTCTTTTAAATTATCACCAACAGCTTCAATCGATTCTGCAAAATAAACAGACACACCTATTATTTGGTACAAATAAAGTAGCATTCTTTCATAAACATGACAAACAGGTAAAAAACTAAGTGCAATATCTTGGTTAACACAAGGAATCCTAGGCATACTTCCCATTACATTAGACATTATATTGTCATGCGTTAACATCACACCTTTTGGATTACCTGTTGTTCCTGAAGTGTAAATTAATGTCACTAAATCACTTCCTTTAATATTATTTTTTCGAGTATCAATTTCAGAATCATATTCATCTGAGGGCTTTTCTTGTAATTCTGACCAATTTTTAGCCCCTCCTACTTCGTCAAACGTAAAAATACTTTCTAAAGTAGATACTCTATCTTTTACATTTGATACTTTATCAAAAAGTTCTTTATCAGAAACAATACATAATTTTATTTCTGCATCATTAAATATAAATTCATAATCATCTTCAGTAATTGTTGGATAAACAGGAACTCCAATAGCGCCAACTTGTTGAATAGCAATATCACAAATATTCCACTCTGATCTATTATTAGAAATTAATGCGATTTTATCGCCTGGTTCAATTCCTAAACTTAAGAAACCTCTACTAACTGCATTTGCTTTGTCAATATACTCTTTTGTTGATACAGGTACCCAGCTTCCATTTACTTTATCGCTAAAAGCAACATCCAATGGGTATTTATCTAATTGATAGTAAGGTATTTCAAAAAGTCTTGTTAAATTTTCCATAATTATATTATAATATAGCTCCTAAAGTACACTATTTTTATTAAAAAAGTATATTTATAAAAATAAATAATAATAACTTACATCTGATTAAAGGTAAGTTGGTTTTAATTTAGTGGTATTACTGAATAAGTAAATCTTTTGAATAGAAAATAATATATCATTACAGTTAAACATTATTCTAACCTTTAATATACCTACTTATTTAATAATATTTATTTAACGATTTTCACTTTGAATAAAAAAGCGAAAATTAATCTCTAAATTTAAAACAATTCATTACCTTTAATTCGAACTTTAAAAATGTTGATTTTTTAATTATAAATCAGTAATCTCTATTTTATCTACCCCTATTAAAATGGTTCGTTCTATGAATAAATAACTCTCTTTTTTTGATTATAACATAGAATTAAATATATTTTTAAAAAAACATATTATCTTTACGCTTGAAATTATACATTACAATAAAATGAAAGTAAACACAACATACGCAAATATTGATAAATTAGTTGAACTTTACAACACTCCAGTAATGGATTTAATGTATCAAGCAGCTACAGTTCATAGAGAAAATCATAATCAGAATCAAATCCAAATGAGTTCACTGATATCTATCAAAACTGGTGGATGTACTGAAGATTGTAGTTATTGCCCACAATCAATTAAATATAATACTGAATTAGAAGTTAAACCATTAATGTCTGTAAAGGAAGTTGTTGGTTTAGCAAAAGATGCAAAAAGCAATGGTTCAGCAAGAGTTTGTATGGGTGCAGCTTGGCGTGAAGTAAGAGATAACCGTGATTTCGATAAGATTATTGAAATGGTTCAAGAAATTAACGGTATGGACATGGAAGTATGTGCTACACTTGGAATGATTAATTCAAAACAAGCTGAAAGATTAAAAAATGCTGGTCTTTACGCTTATAATCACAACTTAGATTCTTCAAAAGAATTTTACAAAGATATTATATCAACTAGAGAATACGATCAACGTTTAGATACTATTAATAACGCACGTCAAGCAGGTATTTCTGTTTGTTCTGGTGGAATTATAGGAATGGGAGAAACAGTTAATGATAGACTTGGTATGTTAATGACATATGTACATATGGAACAACCACCTGAGTCTTTACCTATAAATGCTCTAGTTGCTGTTGAAGGTACGCCTTTAGAAAAGCAAGAATCTGTTCCTGTTTGGGACATGATTAGAATGATAGCTACCTCTAGAATTTTATTTCCAGAAACAATTGTAAGACTGTCAGCTGGTAGAACAGAGATGAGTCAGGAAGCGCAAGCTATGTGCTTTTTTGTTGGTGCTAACTCTGTTTTTGCAGGAGATAAATTATTAACAACACCTAATCCTGAATTCAATTCGGATCAAGCCTTATTTAAATTATTAGGTTTAGAAATTAAAAAACCTTTTCAAGATGGTGAACAACCAGAAACGCTTGTAGATGAAAAAGTTGAAAAAGCAAAAAAGGTAAGAGAAGAAAAATTAGCTAGAGCCAAAAAGAAAACTGAAGAAAAATCTTCAGAATCAGCTTTTGAACCTAGAAAAGTATTTTCTAAATAAGTTTTAAAACTTTTACAATAGAATAAAGTTAGTCATATAACATCTAAATCTATTTGATAATGTGTAAAAAAATATACGTTACAGGTATTGGCACAGACGTAGGTAAAACGGTTGTTTCTGCTATAGTAACTGAAGCACTAAATGCTGATTATTGGAAACCTATTCAAGCGGGAGACACTACATTTGGAGATACTGATAAAGTGAAGGCGTTGATTTCAAATTCAACGTCTAAATTTCACCCAAATGCATACCTACTTAATACACCAATGAGTCCGCATGCCGCAGCTGAAATTGATAATATTGTTATAGACATAAACACAATAGTTGTACCTAAAACGGATAATTGTCTTATTATTGAAGGCGCAGGTGGATTATTAGTACCTTTAAACAATACGCAAACCATACTTGACACCATTGACAAAAGTTACAAAGTAATACTTGTTTCCCGTCATTATTTAGGGAGTATTAACCATACTTTAATGAGTTTAAAAATTCTTATGGATAAAGGTTATGATGTCAGTGTAATTTTTAATGGTACTAAAAACTTAACATCTGAAGCTATCATTTCAAAAATGACAGGTGTAACCGTTATTGGAAGAATAGATGAAGAATCAAAGCTTACAAAAGAAATCATTAAAAAATACGCAGATCTATTTAAAGAAAATTTGCAAAATATTTGACTTAAATGAATTTAACTGAAAGAGATCAAAAACATATCTGGCACCCACTTACTCAACATCAAATAAAATCAACTTTCTTGCCTATTTCAAAGGCAAAAGGTGTTTTATTATTTGATGAAGATGGTAACGAATACATTGATGGTATTTCATCTTGGTATACAGTAATGTTTGGTCATTGTAACGATTACATAATTGAAAAAGTAACGACTCAATTAAAAACGTTAGATCAAATTATTTTTGCAGGACTAACCCATGAACCTGCTATTTTACTTTCAGAATTACTGATTGACATTTTACCCGATAATCAAGAAAAAATATTCTTTTCTGACAATGGTTCTACTGCAAATGAAATTGCAATTAAAATGTCATTACAATACCATTACAATAAAGGTGTAAAGAAAGATACTATTATTGCTTTTGAAAATGGATTCCATGGAGATACATTTGGCGCTATGTCTGCATCTGGATTATCGGTATATAACGGTCCGTTTAAGGAACATCTGTTAAAAGTTGAACGTATACCAACTCCAAACAAAAAGAACATTGAGCGTACGCTAAAAAAGCTTGAAAAATTAATTTTAGACAATAAAGTGAGTTGCTTTATATATGAACCTTTAGTGCAGGGTGCAAATTCAATGCACATGTACAAAGCTGAATACCTTGAAGAAATTCTAAAATTATGTAAAGCCAATAACATCATTTGTATTGCAGATGAAGTAATGACTGGATTTGGGAAGTTAGGAAAA
>Ga0307999_1000061_pt1 | contig 26992 bp, 27 predicted proteins | sample Neamet1_FD_203158 | JGI IMG/M metagenome (GOLD analysis project Ga0307999, IMG submission 203158) | Marine microbial communities from water near the shore, Antarctic Ocean - #1 | ecosystem: Environmental > Aquatic > Marine > Unclassified | place: Southern Ocean | collected 2014-06-04 | reverse complement strand
AAAGTTTTTCCGATTTTCATAAACGTTGAGTCCTGGGAGCGGAGAATTGACGGGAAACAGGGCCCGTTAGCTTACTCCTGCGTGTTGGGTTGGGTTTGCGTAGGTCGCATCTCTCTGGGATGGTGAATTCTTGGGTTTCAAAGTTCCTCTTCTTCACTCTCGTCCATTTCCGGGACGGGGGGGAGGAGGTCTTCGCGTTCGAGGAGGAGGGGGATGGAGATGTCCTCGAGGAGGTCATCGGAGGTGCGGTTGATCACGCCGGCGAGGGGAACGATACGGTCGAGCTCGGCGATGGCGCAGTGGACCATGGAGGAGATGATGTCGGCGTCGTAGACTTCCTTTTCGAAGAGGTTGGTGATGCGGAAGACAACGAGAGAACGGTCGAGGTCATATTCAAAGCTTCCAAGGGTGAGTTGTTTGTTGGCGCGCATAATGAGTTCAAGCGCGAAGGGTTGGCGATCCTCGTCGAAGCTCATCGGTGACTCGGCGACGATCGAGAGGGCATTTAGATTCGGGAAGGCCTGGGCGTGGAGGTGAATGTGGGTGTGGTGGGCCTCGAAGGCGGTGGTAACGACTTCGCGGTTTTCGACGGGTTCGCAGTGCCAGCCTTGTTTGCCGAAGGCGTCGATGACGGAGTGGAGTTGTCGGGAGATGGCCATGTGCGGGGAAGATGAAATCGGGGCGGGGAAATGGGAAGGAATTTGTGAAGGTTGCTTTGAACGCGAGCCTGTCATCAAGGGTTCAAAGGTATGTGGCTAAGGAGATTGATTCAGCAATTTTTCAGAAGCAGTGAGACGTGAAAAATACCACAAGTGATCGCCGGGCAAAGGGATTGTGCCATTCACAGATGGATCGGTGCAGGCGCTCTCCCGTGAAGAGGTCGAAGAGTCAGGAGGAGAGATCGACACTTTTGGGGGTGACAAACTTGGCCCGCTGGGTTTGTCTTGCCCCCGTGAAGCTTACTTTGGCTCTTCTTCTAGGATTGCGACTCGGACTCTAACAAGAGTTCGAAGTCGCTGTGTTTCCTTTGAGCCATTTTCCAACCTCCGTTGATTGATCGGTCGGATTTAATTTCAAAGAGGACACGTTTCCTTTCAGAAGTGCCGGTGTGTTTCGTTTGAAACAGAACTAACCGAGACGATGAAATCCGACTCCATTACCAAATATCGCCCGTTTCCGGTTGTCGCTTTGCCCGACCGGACGTGGCCCGACCGTGTCATTGCCGAAGCTCCGATCTGGTGCTCCGTCGACCTACGCGACGGCAATCAGGCTCTTCCCATTCCCATGAGCGTGGAAGAGAAACTGGAGATGTTTGACCTCCTCGTAAGTGTGGGCTTCAAAGAAATTGAGATTGGCTTTCCTTCGGCGAGCGATACCGAATTCGCCTTCATGCGCCGCCTGATTGACGAGGACCGCATTCCCGAAGACGTGACGGTGCAGGTGCTGGTGCAAACGCGTCGTCATTTAATCGAGCGAACCTTTGAAGCAATCAAGGGTGCGCGCCGGGCGGTGGTGCATATCTACAATTCGACGAGCACCTTGCAGCGTCGTGTGACTTTTGGTGACGCCTCTCGCGAGGATATTAAGGCGATTGCGGTGACGGGCGCCGAAGTGGTGAAGGAATTGGTTCCAACTATTCCGGAGACCGAGATTGTTCTGCAATACTCGCCCGAGAGTTTCTCTGATACCGAATTGGATTTTGCCCTCGAGTGCTGCGAGGCCGTGATTGATGTTTGGGAGCCAACGCCGGAGAAGAAGCTTATTTTAAATCTCCCCGCGACGGTCGAGTGGACAACGCCGAATATTCACGCCGACCAGATCGAGTGGATGTGCCGGAATATTTCCAAACGTGATTCGGTGATCATTTCACTCCACACGCATAACGACCGGGGGACCGGGGTCGCGGCGACTGAGTTGGGTTTGATGGCCGGGGCAGACCGGGTGGAAGGAACGCTTTTCGGGAATGGTGAACGCACCGGTAATCTCGATATTGTGATTGTGGCTTTGAACATGAACAGCCACGGAATTGAGACGGGCTTGAATTTTTCCAATCTGTCCAGTTTGCGTGAAGTCTACGAACGGACGACACGAATGAGTGTTCCCGATCGCCAGCCCTACGCGGGCGAGTTGGTCTTCACCGCATTTTCGGGAAGCCATCAGGATGCAATTAAGAAAGGCCTCGACCGTCGCATGAAGGAGGAGGGTGGCAAGTGGGGGGTTCCCTACCTGACCATCGATCCGCATGACATCGGGCGGAGCTACGAGGCGATTGTCCGAATCAACTCCCAGTCTGGGAAAGGTGGAGTGGCATACATCATCGACCAGGAGCACGGATACGATCTGCCCAAGACGATGCATCCGCAGGTTGGAAAGCGGATCTATGACCTCGCTGACGAACGGAGTGAGGAACTCTCGGCCGAGGAGGTTGGGAAGGTTTTCTTTGAGGAATTTGTGAACGTTTCCTCCCATATGGTGCTCAACGACTATGAGATTGATCACCACAGTGCGGGCCGCGGCGACGTCGCCTGTAAGGTGATCATCGAAGTAGATCGCGTTGGAATGTCGGTGGAGGGCGTGGGGAATGGTCCCATCAATTCCTTTGTCCAAGGACTCGAAAAATCAGGGCTCAAGGATTTTACACTCACCGACTACCGTTCACATGCCGTTCGTGGCGGATCCAGTTCGGACGCTGCTGCATACGTCCAGCTACGTAAGGACGACGGGACCATTCTCTGGGGTGTGGGTGTCGATCCCTCGATTGAGATGGCTGGGGTGAAAGCGCTTGTTTGTGCCTGGAACCTCCTTCGATAAATTGGGGAAACAGATCCCACAAAAGAATGAGTTCCTTTTGGGGTCCGCGTTTTTGGTTTAAAGAGATTAGCTGGTTCTAGGGAACAACGACCACCGGAGTGACCTTTTTGACTTTGGCATAGATCTGTGGAGTCACCTTGTGTGGAGAACATATGCCGCCTTCGGTCATGCCCCTCTAGAAGGGGGGAGGAAGCGCCGGGATACTTGTCACGTGGGCCCCTATCCTTGCGGTGGTCGGCTCTATGGACACGTTTTTCTTTGTGGCAGGTGGTTTCAAAGATGGCAGAGCGTTTGTTGACCGATCTTTTCGGTGATGGCCGCGCTCAGTCGGTTACGGTGACCGGAGTGCCGATCTGGGTCTTGGAAAAGACAACGGAAACGGCGGAGGAGTGGGTGCGGATACAGCCGTGCGAGGCATAGCGATGGCTAACTTTCCCTTGATGCATGCCGATGCCGGTTTTGGTGAGTCGCATCCAATAGGACATACTTGCACCCAGGAATTCGCCTCCGGGGGGGACTATGTCTATGCGGGTATCGGCTTCGATTTTGACGACGTCGCCATTGGAGTCGAAGATCTTTCCGTAGAGATTAGAGCGTTTGTCTTTGAGCTTTTCGGTGATGCTGAAGTTTCCGGTTGGAGTTTTATGGGTCGAACGACCAGTGGAAATCCGGTAATCCATGGCAATATCATCATTGACTAGGAGGAAGCCCCGTTGGGTGGTAAGGTTAATTTTCAGGTTGGTGTTCGAGGAGTTGGCGTCAGCAATCAGTTGGTGGTTTTTCCAAGTGCGGGTGGTTCCGGGATAAGAGTCATATTTGAAATGCCCGTAGGAGCCCTGAGGGTATGGGTTGATGACCTTTGTAGCTGTCTCGATGACTTTTTGATCGGGGTTGGGCTGGAACGTGGTGGAGTCGCTACCACAGCTGGCAAGAAAGAAACCCGCAGTTGCGGAGATGAGGAGGGGGAGAACGTATGTTACTTTCATTTACCGCGTCTGGTTTATTAACAGTAGATCGGAAGAGGTCAAGGAAACAAGAAGGTAAACTAACATGAAGGAATGTCTGTTAAAAAAACAGCATTTAGGTTGACGTGGAGCCTTAGTGCTAGTTTTCTAGCATCGACATGAGAGTGACTAACCTTTTACGGATGTGCGTGACGGTAGGGACCTTTGGATGGTTTCTAGCCAGTTGTACGAGCCTGCCTGGAGATACTCCTATTCCGTTAACTTCTCCAATGATGGAGGCTGATGGGATGATGAAAGCTGGGGCACCTGCGACAGCAAAACTCGAGACGCAAAAGGCTAGATCCCGCACGGGAATTGCGACGGGCTGGGGGCGGGAGGTCGGCTCGGTAATGACCTACACAAACTTTGAGCGGGCAGGTGCGAAGCCGGCGTATCTCACGACCATTCGCTACAATAACAACGAGGGAGCGAAGGAGATGGGAGTGGATCGGCGAACGAAGGGAAAGGGAATGCAAAAGGCCGCTGGCGGATTGATCGAGTGGGGCATGATCAGTGGCTGGGGAGGGCTCGACAATTACTGGTGGCGTGGTGGACGATTTGTGATTGGAAAAAAAGGGCGCGAGTATCAATTGAAAGTAAAGAACATCAGTAGTGCTCGTATTGAGGTTGTGATGAGTGTCGATGGACTGGATGTGATTGATGGCCAGCCGGCTTCGACGAAGAAGCGGGGTTACATTATTAATCCTAAGAAAACTCTGACAGTGCAGGGATTTCGCACCAGTCACGAAGCGGTGGCGACGTTTAAGTTTTCTTCGGTGGCAAGTTCCTACGCGAACCTGCGTCACGGCAATACCCGAAATGTGGGTGTGGTGGGTCTCGCTCTTTATACCGAAAAAGGTCGTGAGCCATGGGCCGAGGTGGGACAACGGGGCAGGGCCCGCGCTTTCGCGGACGCGCCGAACGTGCGTGCGCGGGATTAGAATTTTTTCATGATAACACTACTAAAAATGATCGCTCTCGTAGCGACCCTTGCCGGACTTGCGAGTTGTGGATCCAATCCTGGAGCCAGCGTAAATCCAGATGTCTCGTATCAGGATCCGGGTATCGTCATTCCTGGCGGCACCAAGTGAAAGATCTCACCTGACGATAGACCAACCGCCTGATTCGGAAACGGATCAGGCGGTTTTTTGTGGGAGGTTGCGATGTCCTGTTGGAGGAGCACGTCTCGCTGCCGGGGAGCGGTCGATGTTGAAATCGAATCTGTGCCCGACGTGATCGCGAAGCATGAGGAGTCCGGTTTTAGGGCAGTGATTTAGGAAGTTTTTTTCATGTCCGCAAATTTATCGGATCGAAGAAAGCGTGAAATGACTTTGGGGCACGAAAAAAGGCGACCTTGGTGGCCGCCTTTTTGAAAGGGATGAATGAGAACTTACGGGCGGATCTGCCAAATTTCGCAAACCTGGTTGGGCGCATCATCGGGACCGAAGCGGTTTCCTTCGCCGAGATAGACGGCCTGGACAGCTTGTCCTTCTTTTTTGAGGTGGTTGACCATGGAGGCAACGCGAGTGGTGCGTTGGGAGGAGAGTTCTTCATTGGTCTTGGAGTCGCCGGAAGGGGAGGCGTAACCCACGACGAGGAAGAAGGTATTTGGGGCCGCTGCGGAGGCCATTTCCTTAATGTGGGTTTCATGCTCAAGGGCGATGTCTGCGCTTCCGCTTTTGAAAGTGATGGCTTCACCGACGCCGGCTTTCAACTGGGTATCGATCCGGGTGTAGGTTTGGAGGCGTGCTCGGTGATCTTCTGGTTCAATTCGCGTGAGTTCGCGGTAGAGAGCGATGGCCCGTGGCGAAAGGGCGTCCTTGGTCACGAAGAGTTTGGCATCGGCGAGCTTGGCCAACACGTTTTCATTCTGATGGATTCCATCACTCGAGAGAGCATTGTCTTTGCGAAGCTGATCGACCTCGGCCTTAAGCAAAGCATACGCGTTAGCGTCGACCATTGTGCCTTCTTTGGCACGGAGTTGGTTTATCTCGGTTTGGAAGCCGTCGCGGTCGTTCTTGGCGAGGGCGAGTTGATCGCGAAGGGAATCGACTTGGGATTTGCTGACCATGCCGTTGGCCGCCTGGCGGGCGGCATTGAGCTCGCTTTCCAAGCTGTGGGCACGGGTGGCATCGGCCTGGGTCTGACGAAGTTGATTTTCGAGGGCGGTGACGCGATTGCTGAGGAGGCGGGCGTTTTCTTGGGCGGTTTGAAGCATGGCGGCGTCGCTGGCGGAGGCATTGACGAGGCGGGCGAGGGCTTCGGTGTCCGACTTGATCTGGGTGACGAGAGCGTCGGGGCTTTGGCCTACTCCGGGGACGCTGGCATAGCGGAGTGCTTCGTTGCGGCTCTTGCGATCTTCGAGATCCTTTTTGAGGGCAGCGATCTCCTTGTTTTCCGCTGGCTCCGGGTCCTTGTTCAGCTGCTGGCTGATCACGAGAAGGAGCAGGAGGAGAACGCCGGCTCCCATGACAATTCCAATAATGAGGTTTTGATTGGATGCCGGAGTGACGGTGGATGACTGGGCCTGACGGTCTTCGTTTTCTTCTGACATGACGAGGTGTTCTTAGGTGCGGAGGCGGAGTTTGGAGGAAAAGGTGAAAAATGAAATTTAAAAGTCACGGATTAGAGGCGAGGGTATTGGAAATCAATTCGAATGAAATTTTTACTCCTTTTAGGTCTGCTACCAGTGTTGGGATCATTTCTTGTCCGGAAGTTCATGAGCAGCGGAATCCTACGCAGGGAGGGAGATGTGGAAGTTTCGCTCAGCGGGCAGGAATTGGTTGAGCGGGTGCTCAAGAAGGGGAAGGCGGAATCGGTGAATCTTCAGGTGAAGAAGCGGCCCTTCATGGTGCTAGGGCCTGAGAGATTGGTCCTTCCTCCGAGGTTGGCGGAATCGAAGCTGGCCCGTGATGTTGCGGAGGCGGGGCTTCTGGCAGGACTGGTGTTGATGGCCCGGCGGCAGGAGAAGGTGGTGGGTTGGCGAACATGGGCGGTGAAGTTTGGCTCGGCGATGCCGGCATTCACCACGATTGTGATGTTCTTCGCAATTGCGGTGCGGGCAATTACACCCGGGATGGCGATTGGACTCGTGGCGGCTTCGTTGGGACTGGCGACGATCTTTTTATGGCTGACGCTGCCGGTGGAACGGGCTGCCGCGAGCGCGGTCTCGGAGATGTTGGAAGAGACTCCGCTGGTTCCAAGAAAGTCGGAAGGAGAGAAACTGGCGAATCTGGTGAGGGCGAGTGTTTGGCGAAAGATCGTTCCGGGAGCGGTTGCCTGGATCGGCGGGAAGTAGTGATTTTTACTTTCCGAAGGTCACGACGACGGCGCGGTGGTCCGAGGCGTCGTTCCAGTTTTCGGGGTCGGCGATGTAGGAGTGTTCCTTACTGACCTCAGGGTAAACGGAGGGGGAAACGAGGACCCAGTCGAAGCGCGAGTATTGTTGCTGATAGGACCAAAAATGGGTCCAGAGGTCGCCGCGGGAGTCTTTGGCAAAGACGTCTCCGATATAGTCCTTGGATCGATATTGCCCCATAAGGGCGGAGAGGGGAGGAGTTTTGCGGGTGTCGTTCATGTCGCCGTAAACGACGATGCGGGCGTTGGGATCCTTGGCGAGGATGGCATCACAATGTGAGCGGGCAAGGCGTGCTTCATTGAGGCGAATTTCGGCCTGATCGAGATCTTCCACTTCGCGTTTCGACTTGAGGTGGAGACCGACGAAGTGGGTGGGTCCATTTGGGAGGGCAATGGTGACATCGAGGATACCGCGTCCCATGAGGCGCTCGCGACCTTCGATCTGAAAGGGGAGGTTGTCCTGGGAGTTGTTGGCGGTGATGGGGAGGGCCGAAAGGATGGCAAGGCGGCGTGTTGTATCGCTTCCGCCGGCGTGGACAGTGTGTGGGAGATCAAGTCCCGCATCCTTGAGACGGGTTTGGAGGTCTTTGAGATCTTCGGGAGTGCCAATTTCGCAAATGCCGAGGATGTCGGGCTTTTCGTCGACGATGATTTCGACGAGAGCCTTGATTTCCCCGGGGTCCTTTGAAGTAAGTTCTTTAACGCCCCCTTTCTTATACCTCGTCATGGTGAGGTAGTTCTCGATGTTGTAAGCCATGAAGCGGATGCTGTTTGAATGGGCGGCTTTTGGCTCTTCTTCGGGAGGCTTGGGCGTGTCCTTGGGGGCAGGAGCCGCCGTTTCGGGAGTTTTGGGTTCCTCCGGTGAGGAGACGGGCTTTGGCTCGTCCTTGCAGGAGGTGCACAGGAAAAACGCTCCGAAAAGGATTCGCGGAGCGTTTTTGAAAAAGTGTTTTTTGAGGGACTTCATGAATCCTTTCTGGACTGCGTGCCTTCGGCTTTGATAGTTGCGCTTTCGTCTTTAGCCTTGCTGTCTTCGATGTCGGCCTCTTCTCCGCCTTTGCGGATTTCGTCTTCAAACTCTTCGCGGGCCTTACGGAACTCACCGACGCTCTTGCCGATTCCTCGGGCAAGTTGGGGGAGTTTCTTCGCTCCGAAAAGGAGAAGAAGGATGAGGAAAATAAGGATCATCTCTTGGGCTCCAAGAGTTCCGAGAAAAGCGATTGTTTGGTTCATGTCGAAAAGATATGGGGGAGATCCCCGGTAAGCAAGTGATGAAACGTAGGGGATGAAGATGACATTTCAGGAAATCTGACGTGCGAAATAGGAGGTGGGGTGTTTTTGTGCGTTTGTGAAGTTACCGGTGCATGAGGTTGAGGAGAAAATCCGCGCGGCGGTGAGACCGCAGCAGGGGCGGCTTTTGCTAAAAGCTCCGACGGGTTCGGGGAAGTCAACTGCCGTGCCTTCAATGGTTCGGGCCGAGATTGAGGGTCGGGTGATTGTGGTTCAGCCACGTCGGATTGCGGCACGATTGTTGGCGGATTTTGTAGCTCGGATGACGGGGACATCACTGGGGAAAGGGGTGGGCTATGCCATTCGGTTTGAGAGTAAATCGGGGCCGGAGACGGAGATTCTTTTTGTGACGGATGGAGTTTTGCAAAGAATGTTGCTCGATGATCCCGAATTGAAGGGTGTGGGAGCGGTGATTTTTGATGAATTTCACGAGCGAAGGCTTTCCTCGGATTTGTCGTTGGCGAGGGTGTTGGATTTGCAGGAAAGCATCCGGCCGGACCTGCGAGTGGTGGTGATGTCGGCAACCCTGGAAACGGGTGGGTTGAAGGACTATCTCGCCCCCTGTGAGTTGGTCGAAGCAGGCGGGCGGCTTTTCCCGGTTGAAGTGGAGCATCGGGGGGAACGACCGGTGGGCCGCAGGGGGATGAACCGGCACGAAGAGGTATGGGACCGGGTTGCGACGGCGGTGAAAGCGGAGGCGAAGGAATTGGATGCGGGTGATCGGATTCTGGTGTTTTTGCCGGGGATGCATGAGATCCGAAAATCACAGAGTTTGCTCGAAAATGCTTCGGCGATGAACGGATGGGAGATTTTGCCACTTTATTCGGCATTGAGTCCGGCGGCCCAACAAGCGGCGATTCGTCTGGATGGGTCGAAGCGCGTAATTTTATCAACCAATGTGGCCGAGACCTCGGTCACAATTGAGGGGGTGAAGGTGGTGGTGGATTCGGGCCTCGTGCGGCAGGCGAGCTACGATGTGGCGCGTGGATTTGATTCCCTGCGGATCGAAAAAATCGCGCGGGCCTCGGCTGAGCAGAGGGCGGGACGTGCGGGGCGGACCGCGGCGGGGCGATGCGTGAGGTTGTGGAGCGAGAGTGATCATCGGGGGCGGTTGGAATTTGAAACGCCTGAGGTCCGGCGGGTGGATTTGGCGGAAGCGGTGCTCTTTTTGAAACGGCTCGGAGTTGTCCGGGTGGATGACTTTCGATGGCTCGATGCTCCCGAGGTGACAAGACGGAATGAAGCGGAGGACTTGTTGACGTGGCTGGGTGCTCTGGATCGCGAGGGGAGGTTGACGAAAATGGGGAGAGAGATGGCGCGATTGCCGATGCATCCACGTCTGGCTTCTCTCGTGCTTCACGGGCGTGAGTGTTTAGGCGAAGTGCTTTTTGTGGCGGCAGCGGTGCAGGGGGAGGGGCTTTTTAAGAAGGGGGATCGGGGAACGAAGTGGGCGGAGTTTTTGGAAGGAGAACCGGGGTGGAAGAATGATTTCGCGGCCGAGTGGCTGGCGATGAGATCCGCGAAGGCGGCGGACTTTCGTCCCCGGGATTGCGATACGCTGGGAGTGTTGGCACGGGGGGCGAGGGAGACGTGGAAGAATTTTGAACAGATTGGCCGCCTGATGCAGAAGCGTGGAGTGAGGATCAAGGAACCGGATTTCCGCCAGCGCGGGGAAGCTTGCGCGAAGGCGATGCTGCTGGCGTTTGGGGACCGGTTGGCGGTGAGGCGGGATCAGGGGAGTGTGGTGTGCCACGTGGTGGGTGGTCGCAAAGGGAAGCTGCATTCCAAGTCGGTGGTGAAACATTCGCCCCTTTTTCTGGCTACGGAGATCATTGAAGTGGAGGGGCGGGAGCGGTCGGTGAGGCTTTCGCGCTGTGTTGAGATTGATGAAGATTGGATTCCTTCCGATGAGATCAGGGAGAGTGAAAATGTGATCTTCGACGAGATTGCCCGTCGGGTGGTCGCTGTCAAACAGCGGACATTTCGCGGGCTGGTTTTGGAGGAAAAAAGAGGAGGGGAAGTTGATCCGGATTTGGCAGGGGGATTGTTGGCGCAGCGGGTGATTGCGGGGGAGTTGATATTGAAAAAGTGGGACAACAAAGTGGAGCGATGGATTGCCCGTCTGGATTTCTTGAGTAAGGCGAGGCCTGAGTTGGAGCTTCCGGGATTTAATGAGGATGATCGCGAGTCGGCCATTTCGCAGATTTGCGCGGGGGCGACGACATTCAAGGAGGTCCGGGACCGGGATCCGTGGCGGACCTTGGACCAGTGGCTTTCGGCTCCACAAAAACAGGCGCTCGAGTCGTTTGCACCAGAGAAGATCACGTTAGCGAACGGGGTCAATACGCGAGTCCTTTATGAATCAGGGAGCGATCCTTGGTGTGAGGAGAAAGTGCAGCGACTCTATGGAGTGGAAGAGACCCCGGTGATTGCCAATGGTCACCCTTTGGTGGTGAAGATTTTGGCTCCGAACCAGCGGCCGTGGCAGGTGACAACTGATATGCCAGGCTTTTGGGAAAGGGGGTTTACGCAGATGAAGAAAGATTTGGCGGGGCGGTATCCGAAGCACAACTGGGATGGAAGATGAGTGCGATTTTTGAATGCCTGACCCGTCGGGGGTTGAAAATGGGTGGATCCTGTGTGAGAAGGGTCTGTGAGTAATCCATTTCGCGAGGATCTCGTGTCTCGTAATCTTGCCGAGGCGTGTAGCGTTGTTATTTTTGGAGCGACCGGTGATTTGACGCATCGGAAGCTGATTCCTGCCCTTTATAATTTGGCGGGCGACGGCGAACTGCCGGCGGGAGTGCAAATTTTGGGCTTTGCCCGTCGGGACTGGAGCGATGAATTTTTCCGCGAGGGTCTCGAGAAACAGAATCGCAAGGTGTCACGGACCGGACACGATGATGAGATTTGGGAATGTTTGGCAGCGAGCATCCATTATCATCAAAGTGAGTTTCAGGATGAAGATGGCTACCGGCGATTGGCGGAGCGACTTGATGAGATTGATCGAGAGCGGGGAGAAAAGGGGAATCGACTTTTCTACATTGCGAGCGCCCCGGAATTTTTTGACGACATTTTACTGAACCTTAAGAAGGCGGGATTGAGCCAGGACAGGCCTGATGGCGAGGGGTGCTGGTCACGGGTGATTGTCGAAAAGCCCTTTGGCACAACTCTGGCGACGGCCCAACATTTGAACGAGGTGGTCAATGGCACCTTTCAGGAGAAGGATACTTATCGAATCGATCATTATCTGGGTAAAGAGACGGCGCAGAACATCATGGTTCTTCGGTTTGCGAACGCCATTTTTGAGCCCATGTGGAACAAGGAGCACATTGATCATATCCAAATTACGTGTGCCGAACATTTGGGCATGGAGGGCGGACGCGGGGGATACTACGACAAGGCAGGAGCTCTGCGCGACATGGTGCAAAACCACTTGTTACAGCTATTAAGTTTGGTGGCAATGGAGCCGCCGACCGATTTGACTGCTGACGGAGTGAGGGACGAAAAGGTCAAGGTGATCCGTTCGCTACGTCAGTGGGACACGCCCGAGTTGGTTGCTGAAAATGTCATCCGTGGACAATACCTTGCTGGAAACATCAATGGTGAAGAAGTCCCCGGATACTGTGCAGAGGATCGCGTGAACCCGGAGTCGGAGACCGAAGCCTACGTGGCTTTGCGCTGCATGGTCGATACCTGGCGGTGGAGCGGAGTGCCTTTCTATGTGCGGATGGGCAAGCGGCTGCCGAAGAAGGCAACTGAGATTTCGATTCACTTCAAAGAAACACCGAGCGTTCTTTTTAATGCCATGCCCGGTGGGGTTCCGGCGGGGAATGTGCTGGTGATTCGAATTCAGCCGGACGAGGGAATTTCCCTGCGGATGAACTCGAAGCTCCCCGGGACAACACTGAGGATGGAGCCGGTGAAGATGGACTTTCATTACGCGAGCAGTTTCGGAACCAGTAGTCCAGAGGCCTACGAACGACTGCTTCTTGATGCGATGGCGGGTGATGCCACTTTGTTTGCCCGGCGCGATGAGGTGGAGGAGGCCTGGCGCTTTATCGATAATATTGAGAATGTCTGGCACGAGAGTGACAATTCACCGCCGATGGCTGAATTTCCGGCTGGTTCGTGGGGTCCGCGGGAGGCCGATGAATTGCTCGCGAAGGATGGACGCACCTGGAGGAGGCTTTAAATGAGCGACGTGATTTCCACAGAGGGGCTGGGCATGCCGGTCGAGGTTGGCGCGATTGATGGCGAACTTAAGAAGCTTTGGGAGGCGGACGAAGCGAGCACGAATGCTTCGTTGATGAACTTCCTTGTTTACACCGAGGATCCGAAGCAGCTGATCAAAAATTCGGAGACGATTCAGAAACTGACACGGGCGAATTCCTGCCGTGCGGTGCTGATCGCGATGGATCGGGAAGCGAAGAAGTCATCGCTGCAAGCATGGATTACCGCGCATTGTCATTTGGCTCATGGGAAGAAATCGATCTGTGCCGAGCAGATTTCTTTTTTACTGAGCGGCTACTCGATGGGACGGCTGCGGAATACGGTTTTCGCGCATCTCAACAGCGACCTGCCGCTGGTCTTTTGGTGGCAGGGGGACTTTTCTGATCTCTTTGAAGAGCGGCTCTACCGGCTGCTTGATCGGCTAATTTTTGATAGTGCCAGTTGGCGCGATCCGAAGGCAAGTTTTCGACGTCTCGTCGAAGCGCGGGAGGAGACCAAGGGCGAGATAGTTACCCAGGATTTATCGTGGACCCGGAGTTATTTTTACCGTCTTGCGGTGGCGAGATTGTTTGACGACCCGAAAGCACAAAAATCCTTTCCGAAGCTCGAAGAGGTGAAGATCAAGGCCCACCCCGACCATCGAATGGCGGCGCTTCTACTTCTTTCCTGGGTGATCACACGGTCGGGTTGGAAAGTGGAATCGGGTCAGGGAGATGAGTGGACGGCTTCTTCGGAGGAAGGGAATCCGATCACCATCAACCTTGAATGGGATGAGGATGCCGCGCCCTTGGCAGAGCTTTCGATGTCTGCTCCGGGATGCAAGGTTCGGATCAGCCGGGAGAAGGAAAATCTCCACCTTTGCCAATCGGTTTGTGTCGATGGTCATTGCGTGGACCTCAGCGGTCCGGCGGATTCCGATGACCCCGAGGGGTTGGTGGCGAGTCAACTTTCGCGCGGGGGGAAAAACTCGCTCTACCTCCATGTTCTGCCCCGGTTTCGAGAATTACTTGAGATGGGGGGCTAAAAAAGTGGAGGAAAGGAAGTTGTTTTCTATTGCCAAGTCCCGCCACCGACTTTATCACCCGCCCGCAGCAATTGCTGTGAGGCTCATTAGCTCAGTTGGTAGAGCAGGGGATTGAAAATCCCTGTGTCCCTGGTTCGATTCCGGGATGAGCCACCACACCTTTTTAAAGCCCCGCGTCGGGGGGCTTTTTTTCTGGGGGATTTGGAGTTTAGATCTGAAGGCTTGGGTTGGTTGGCGATAACCGATAGAATGACTTCTGTGAAGATTACGGGGTTCATTTGGTTGCTGGCCTTGTTGTGGGCTGGTGCTGATGACGAGGTTTGGTGGTCGATGAGGGACCTGAAACGGCCGCCTTTGCCTGTCGGGGCAGAAGAGAATGTTGTGGATCGTTTTGTGCGGGCGACGCAGCGGGAGGTGGGGCTTGAGAATTCAGCGCCAGCGGATCGCAGGACTTTGGCAAGGCGGTTGGCCTATAATTTGTGGGGAATGCCTTTGACGCTGGAGCGAGTTGAGGCCTTCGTGTTGGACGAGCGGCCGGAAGCCTATCGTGAACTGGTCGATGAATTGTTGGCGTCACCCAGATATGGCGAGCGATGGGCCCGGCATTGGATGGATGTGACACACTTTGGTGAGACCCATGGCTATGACAAAGACAAACTGAGGGAGAATGCCTGGCCTTACCGGGATTATTTGATCCGATCTTTTAACCAGGATAAGGAGTATGCCCGCTTTGTGAGAGAGCAGTTGGCGGGGGATGTGCTCTGGCACGGGACGGAAGACGGGATGGTGGCGCTGGGCTTTTTATCTTCGGGGCCATGGGATTTTATCGGTCACGCCGAGTTGCCCGAAGAGAAGATTGATGGCAAAGTGGCCCGTCATTTGGACCGGGATGACATGGTGACAGTGGCAATGAATACCTTTTGCTCTCTCACTGTGCAGTGTGCCCAGTGTCATGACCACAAGGTGGATCCAGTGACAATGGAAGATTACTATTCCCTGCAGGCGGTTTTCGCGGCCCTAGATCGGGCTGATCGGGAATACGATCTCGATCTGGAAGTGGCGGCGAAGAGGAAGTCGTTGAAGGACGAACGGGGGGAATTGGAGAGCAAGATCGGCGGGCAATCTAAGGTCATTGAAGAGGCCAAGACTGATGAAATCAGGGAATTGGAAAGTGAATTGAAGAGGGCGGAGATCGGGAGGTCGAATCACTATGGATTTCATAGCGAGGTGGCAGTTTCCCAGAATATGGAAAAGTGGGTTCAAGTGGATTTGGGGGAAAGTGTCCCGGTGAATGAGGTGAGACTTTTTGGATCGAGTGAATACGGATTCGACGACTTTGGTTTTCCACACCGTCTTCGCATTGAGACCTCCGACGATGCCAGTTTTTTGACAAAAGTCGTGATTGGTGATTTTACCGGAGCGGATGTGAAACGTCCGGGAGCCGGTGCCTTCGTCGTGAAGGGGGGCGGGGCGGAGGGGCGTTATGTGAGAGTGGTGGCTACCAAATTATGGAACCGTCGACAGGCTGGGCAGGCCATGAGTCGGGACTGGATTTTTGCCCTGTCGGAAATGGAAGTGGTTTCAGGCGGGGAGAAAAGGGTGGCCTTGAGCGTGACCTCGCTTGACTCGATTGAAGCGATGCCACGATGGGGGAGCGCGAATCTTATTGATGGGGTTTCGGGGAAAGGAGCGACGGGATCGGAGGAAGAACTTCGGGTGCGTTTTGAAAAAATTCTAAAGCAAGTCGCCGGTGAGTCCCTGGAGTTACGGACTGCTCTGGAAGGAAAACTGGAGAAGGTGGACCGGTTGATTTTGGATCTGCCCAAACCCCGAAAAGTATTTGTGGGAATGGTTCATCACGGGAGCGGGAATTTTAAAGGGCGGGGAAGTGTTGGAGGCAAGCCTCGCGAGATCCGGGTGCTCGACCGTGGAGAGGTGACGCTCCCACGGGAGCTCGTGGTTCCGCGAGCGGTGCCCGGTATTGTCTCTGGAATTTCAGATTTTGATTTGGATGAGGATCATGCCGAGGGTGACCGCCGCGCTGCCTTGGCGGAGTGGATTGTTCATCCGGAAAACAAATTGACCTGGCGGAGTATCGTGAACCGGGTTTGGCAGACGCATTTTGGACTGGGCCTGGTAATCACGGCCAATGATTTTGGACGGATCGGGGAAAAGCCATCCCATCCGGAGTTGCTGGATTGGCTTGCGGTGGAGTTCCGAGATGGAGGGGGATCGATGAAGGATTTACATCGCCTCATTCTCAACAGCGAGACGTATCGTCAGCGGACGGCGGGCAATGTGAGAAATGAAGAGAGCGATGCGTCCAATCGGTTTCTTTGGAGACAGAGCCGCAGGCGTTTGGAAGCGGAAGCAGTTCGAGATACCGTGTTATTGGTCTCAGGCATGATGGATTTTAAAATGGGTGGCCCCTCGTTTCGGGACTTTGTGATCGAAAGGCCCGAGCACTCGCCGCACTACCAGTATCACCTGGCTGATCCGGATGATCGCTCGACCCATCGCAGGTCGGTTTATCGTTTTCTGGTTCGTTCCCAGCCCCAGCCTTTTATGGACGCATTGGATTGTGCGGATCCGTCGCTTTTGGTGGAGAAACGAGGTGAGACCACGACATCGTTACAGGCACTCGCGATGTTAAATAATACATTCATGGTTCGCTTGGCAGAGCACTTTGCGAAACGGGTCGAGGGTGAGGAAGATGTGGTTGGAAAAGTGATCGGGTTGGCGCTGGGGAGATCGGCGACCGATGAGGAACGAAAGCTATTGGGGAAGTATGCAACAGATCACGGCGTTGCGGCTATGTGCCGGGTGGTCTTTAATCTCAGCGAGTTTAGTTATGTCGATTGAGATGCCATCGCGACGGGATTTTCTTTGCGGTTCCGGAGGAGGATTGGGAGGGATTGCTCTGGCCTCGATGCTCGGGGAAAATCTCAGGGCCGAAGGTGTTCTCGGAGAGCCACACCACCGACCCAAGGCCAAGCGGGTTGTGCAGCTCTTCATGGGAGGGGCGGCGAGCCATCTGGATCTCTTTGACTTCAAACCGGAGTTGTTGAAGCGGCACGGTGAGGAGTCGGATTTCGGAGAGCATGTTGAGACCTTTCAAAACGGGCTTGGTCCTTGGATGAAACCGGTATGGGAGTTTTCTCGTCACGGTGGTTGCGGAAAGCTCCTGGGAGAGACGGTGGCTCCTTTTGGTGAGGTCGTAGATGAGATGGCGTTTGTGCACAACATGGTGGGGAAGACCGGGGTCCACAGCCAGGCAACCTACTTGCAGGCAACGGGATTTGATCGTCCTGGATTTCCGGGAATGGGATCATGGGTGAGTTACGGACTCGGCAGCATGAACGAGAATCTTCCGACCTTTGTGGTTCTGCCCGACCGTCGGGGATTTGCCTCGAACGGGCCGAAGAACTGGAGTTCGGCTTTTCTCCCCGCGATGAATCAAGGGACGATCATTCGGCCCGGAACTCCGGAACCGGTGACGCATCTTTTTCCACCGAAAAGCGCGGGGTATTTGACTCCGGCGGCGGAGCGAGATGCCGGTGAGCTTTTGGCAAAACTGAACGGCGGATATGCTGAAGGGCGCAAAGGGGATTCACGATTGGAGGCCCGGATTGAGAGTTATGAGATGGCGGCCCGAATGCAGATTGCGGCACCTGAGGCCTTGAATTTATCGAGGGAGCCAGATTATATTCGTACGATGTATGGGCTCTCGCCCGATGGAACGAAATGGCCGAAGACGATCAACTGGAAGGAAGAAGCGGACTACTTTGGCCGGAAGTGTTTGTCGGCGCGCCGCTTGCTGGAGCGAGGGGTGAAGTTCGTGCAAATTTGGTCAGGGAACGATAACGGTTTTCCTCGCAGAAACTGGGACAGTCACGAGGATATCGAGAGGGACCATGGCCCCTTGTCGCGAGGGATGGCGATCGGGGCGGCCGCGTTGATCAAGGATTTGAAACAACGGGGAATGTTGGAGGATACCATCATTCTTTGGACGACGGAATTCGGGAGGATGCCGTCGACCCAGGGGAAGAAGGGGAGGGATCATAATCCCTTTGTCTTTACGAACTGGCTTGCAGGAGGAGGAATCAAAGGAGGAGTGACTTACGGAGAGAGTGACGAGTTCGGTTATAAGCCGGCCGACCGGAACAATCCCACCGAGGTCTATGATATTCATGCCACGATACTGCATCTTTTGGGAATTGATCACGAAGCGTTGACTTTCCGGAAGGATAGCATCGATCGAAGACTGACCGATGTGCACGGGCGTGTGCTTAAAAAGCTGATTGGGTAATGAGAGGAGAGTTATGGGCAGGTGATTCTGATCTGGAAATAGCGGTTTTTTTGCCGAGGTCGGGGTGATCCTGATGAATACGCAAAGTTCCGTCTTCGAAAGCAACACCACTGATCCTTTTCCAGGTTTGAAGATCGGAAGATGAGTAGAGGGCGAGGGGCGCGCCGGCCGAGGCTTCTTGCACGTTGCTCAGGGACTCAGGCGTTCGAGGATCCAATTGTTGCCATCAAGGTGGTAGGACAAGCGGTCATGGAGCCGGCCTTCGCGGCCCTGCCAGAATTCAATGTGGGAGGGGGTAAGTTCGTAACCTCCCCAGAAGCCGGGGCAGGGGACTTCGTCCTTGTTGGGGAACCGGGCTTCGAACTCCATCTTTCGGGATTCGAGGTCGGCGCGCTTTGCAATTCTGGTCGATTGATTTTCAGAAACCCAAGCGCCGATTTTAGAATCGTAGGGGCGGGTCTTAAAGTATTCTTCGGAGATCTCACGTGAGGTCTTTTGAACGGTGCCGTGGATGCAGATTTGGCGTTCGAGTTCTTTCCAGAGAATGGTCATGGAAGCGTGGGGATTCTCAGCGAGGTCACGGGCCTTTTGAGAATTGTAGTTGGTGAAAAACTGGAGTTTTTCATCGACGATTCCCTTGAGGAGAAGAGTCCGGGAGGTGACAACGCCTTTCTTGTTGGCCGTGCCGACGATCATGGCGTTTGAATCTTTGATCTTCTGGTCGCGAGCCAATTGAAGCCACGCCGCAAGCTGCTCAAACGGATTTGGAGAAACATCTGCTTTGTTGATGCCTCCCTGGGTATAATTTTCGCGAAGTTCGGAGAGGTTCATGGTTGGGGTTCGTCTTGATCGTTTTCGATTTCAAGCGATACGTATTCGTCGCCCTCACGTTGAAGTCGGATGGAGTTGATCCAGAAAACAGCGAGGAGTCCAAGGAAAGCAAAGGTAAGTTCGAGAAAGACTGGTGTGAACATGAAGCCCGTGAGTTTTCGGAAAAACTCGCCTGTGAAACCGGGCAGTTTTCCGCCGAGTCCGACGCCGACCAAGACGGCTGAGACACCGAGGATGGGAATGAAGCCGGTGAGGATCATTCGGGTGCGTTTGCTCATGGGAGTATTGTGCCAGAAAAGGCCGTTAACGCAATCTTGGGAAATTCGTTTGCCCGCAGCGGTGAGGCTGGTAATGCTGCGCGCGTGAGGTTGTTTGACACACTGAGACGTGAGGTTGTTGCGCTGGAACCGGTTGATGGGAAATCTTTCCGGTTTTACTGCTGCGGGCCCACGGTTTACGGCCCCGCCCATATCGGAAATTTCCGGACGTTTGTGATTCAGGATGTTTTGCGTCGGGTTCTCGAGTTGGGTGGGATGAAGACTAAGCATGTGCGTAATATCACGGATGTTGATGACAAAACGATCCGTGACTCAGTGGCGGCAGGACGGACGCTCGAGGATTTTACCGCACAGTGGCGGGACAAGTTTCACGAGGATTGCGAGGCCCTGAACTGCTTGGAACCGCACGTTGAGCCGAGTGCGGTGAAACATGTGCCGGAGCAGATTTCGATGATTGAGGAATTGCTCGAAAAGGGGCATGCCTATGCCTCGGAGGACGGCTCGGTTTATTTTAAAATCTCATCTTTCCCGGAGTATGGAAAGTTGTCGCGTTTGGATACGAGGGAACTTGATCTTGGAAAGACGCAGAATGAGCGCGCGAACACGGACGAGTATGAGAAAGACAATGTCGCGGATTTTGTGCTGTGGAAGGCCCGCCGGGACGAGGACGGAGAGAATTATTGGGAGAGTCCGTGGGGGCAGGGAAGGCCCGGGTGGCATCTCGAGTGCTCGGCGATGATTCTGAAATATCTGGGAACGACTTTCGACCTGCACAGTGGGGGAGAGGATCTCGTTTTTCCTCACCACGAGAATGAATTGGCGCAGTCCAAGTGCTCGTGCGGAGGGGAGTTTGCGCGTCATTGGTTTCACTCGACCCACCTTCTCGTGAACGGGAAGAAGATGGCGAAGTCGAGTGGGACTCTTTACACACTCGGAGACCTCGCTGAAGAGGGGTGGTCGGCGATGGAAGTTCGCTACGTGCTGATCGGGGCGAACTACCGGAAGCAACTGAACTTTACCATGGAGTCGCTGCATGCAGCGAGGGAGGCACTGTCCAAGTTGGCAAAAGCTGCCGCCGGGCAAGCTTCTCCGGGGTATCGTGAACTCGCGAAAAGTGGCGATTTGGGAATCTTTGCGGGAGCGTTTGAGAAACTCAATGAAGATCTCAATACGGCTGCAGCACTTGGGGAGCTTTTTGGAAATCTTAAGAAGGCCTCAAGCGAGGCTGATTGGCGGGGTTTCTTTTCCGTTCTTACGGCTCTTGGATTGACCTTGCCTGAACCGGAGGGAGTTGAAGTGCCTGACGAGATTGCCGAACTGGCGAAGCTTCGATGGGAGGCGCGCCAAGGTAAGGACTGGGAGGCGTCCGACCGTTATCGTGATGAGTTGGCCGGAAAAGGCTGGGTCGTTAAGGATGGACGAGAGGGCTACGAAGTTGTGCCGTCATGAAGGTTTGCGTGGCTTCGCCTTACCCGCTCTCCGAGCTAAAGGGGAATAGTGTCACGACCAGACGGATCGTGAGCATTCTTCGGGAGGGGGGGATTGAGGCCCGAGCTTCCCATCTCTATGACGATTGTCCCGCAGATGTGTTGATCTCTCTTCATGCGGTGAAGGGGGCACCGGCAATCTTCGATTACCGGGCCAAGGTTGCGAATGGGCTCGTAATTGTTTTGATCACGGGGACGGATCTCTACGAAAGTCTTCCGAGAGGTTCCGAAGTGGGGAACCGCGCGCTCAGGGAGGCAGACCGAATTGTGGTGGTTCAGGAAGCGGCAATCGCACGGTTGCCCGAGGCTTTTCAGGAAAAGGCGGTGGTGGTTCCAAACAGCCTTGATCCCATGGGGATTAGGGCAAATCCCGTGGTGCCTCCGTTTGCGATCTCGGTTGTGGGGCATCCGCGCCCGGTGAAAAGGCCGTTTCTAACCATTGAAGCCGTCGCAAAGAACCCCGCATGGAATGACGTGGAAGTTTGGCAAATCGGAGAGGCCTTGGACGAAAGTTCCCGTAGAGTTGCGGGAAAGTGGGCTCAAAAGGATCCCCGTTTTCGGTGGTTTGGCGGACTGCCCCGTGAGGAAGCTCTCCAGCTCATGGCGATGAGTTCTCTCACAGTCAACAGTTCGGTTCTTGAAGGAGGGGCAAATGCCATTTTGGAAGCGATGACGATTGGGGTTCCTGTTTTGGCCAGTCGAATTGAGGGGAATCAGGGGCTTTTGGGAGAAGGTTATCCGGGGTATTTTGATGAGGGGAAATTAGAACAAGTTCTCGAGGCGATTATTAATAGGCGGGTTGATTTGAAAGGTTGGGCTCATCTTGCCACTCAAAGGCTCCCGCTTTTTTCCCGAGAAAAGGAGTCCGGATGTTGGCTTGAGTTGTTAAAGGATCTAAACTATCAGCATGAATCTTCATGACGGAACTTGTTAGAAATATTGCTGAAATTGGGGCCCAGTTTGCAATCGATGGCACCTTTGTCGCGGGTGAAGAAATTGAAAGTGGTCATATCAATACGACCTATCTTGCTTCGTATGAAGATGACGAAGGGGAAGCGAAGCGCTACATTCTCCAGCGTATCAACGAAAATGTTTTTCCCGAGCCACTTGTGGTGATGAAGAACATCGAGCTCGTGACCCGGCACATCAATCGGAAGGTTTATCGGCACAAACATGACTTTGGTGGGCAGACCCTGAATCTCTATCCTGGTCGGGACGGGAAGAACTGTGTGATCTGTCCTGCAGGTGGAGTTTGGCGCTGCTATAACTGTATCGAGGGTTGTCGTACATACGACGTTGTTGGAAACAGCCGCCAGGCCTATCAAGCCGCCAAGGCGTTTGGTGCCTTCCAGGATCTTGTGAGTGATTTGCCGGTGGAAAAAGTCTCTGTAACTATCCCCGATTTCCACGACACCCCGGCGCGCTACGCGCGTCTCATGGAAGCGATCAAAAAAGACACGCACGGTCGGGTCGATCATGTGCAGGATGAAATTACCTTCATTACCTCACGGCAGGAAATCACCACGGTGCTTCTGGATCACCTTAAGGCGGGGCGCCTCTCCGAGCGCGTAACCCATAATGACACCAAGCTCAATAACGTCATGATCGATGCTCAGACCGACGAAGCGGTTTGTGTGATCGATCTCGACACCGTCATGCCCGGATTGGCCATTTATGATTTTGGGGATTTGATTCGCGGTGCCACCAGCCCTGTTGCGGAGGATGAGAAAGACGTTTCCAAAGTCGAAATGCGTCTGCCTATGTTCGAGGCGATCGTTGAAGGCTACCTCGAAACCGCCAAGAATTTCCTCAGTCCTCTCGAGATTGAGTTGCTTCCTTTCTCGGCCAAAGTAATTACGATGGAGACTGGGATCAGATTCCTTACCGACCATCTGGAAGGTGATCAATACTTTAAAATTCAGCATAAAGGTCACAATCTCGACCGATGTCGGACGCAGCTTGCCTTGGTGAAATCGATTGAAGACCAAGAGTTAAAAATGAACGCCTTTGTTGCGAAGTGGACCCGGGCGTGAAATGAGGCTTTTGTTTCCCCACACCTCGCATTAACTCTCCCCCATGTTTAGCGCGAGTGACTTGAGTGAAGATCAGATTGAAACCATCAAGGCGTGGGTTTCTGAGGGTGCCCAGATGGCGGATGTCCAGAAACGCCTCAAGAATGATTTTGGTTTTAACGTGACATACATGGACACCCGTTTTCTCTCCTTGGATCTTGACTTGGAATTCCAGGTCGACGAGGAGCCCGAGCCCGAGCCCGAGCCCGAGCCCGAGCCCGATAACCAAGCCGAGCCCGATAGCCAAGCCGAGCCCGATAGCCAGCCGGCCTCCGACCTTGCCTTAGCTGATTCATCTCCGGTGGACTCTCCGCCGGCCGCCCCTGCTGGTGAGGACAGCGTTACTGCCACTCTTGATGAAGTCGCCCGTCCTGGTGCCATGGTCAGCGGAACTGTCACTTTTAGTGATGGCATGAAGGGTGCCTGGCTCATCGATGAAATGGGGCGCCCGTCTATTGACCCTGATCAGGCCGGTTATCAACCTACCGAGTCAGATCTAGCGGCATTCCAGAAAAAGCTTCAGGTGATGCTTGATGGGCATGTTTAAGGCCTTTTAGGACTCACGGATTGCGGAGTCTCCCCGGAAATTTCCCGATTCTTGCTTAAAGCGGTATTTATTGGGAAGTCCCGACAATGACACGTTTCCAGTTCCGTTGAAAATCGGCGTTTTCTTCGGAAAATTCCTCAGCCAACTCGTTGGCGAGGGCTGTCTTCTCCATGAGCCAGGCAAAGGCGATTTCGGCGGCTTCTTCCCCGGAGTGCTCCTTGATGAGGCGTTCCGGCTTTAAGTTTGTCCAGGGAATGAACTCCCCGCTGTCGAGCGTGACCCCTTGTGAGTTCCCGGAGGCGGGAGTGATTTCGGTCCCGTCGTTTTTTTCGGCGGCCCAATCCGTTTGAGAGGAAAGGTCTTTGATGAATCTGCCGGCCTTTTTTTCTAAATACCGCCAAGCCCAGACGGCATCAGCGGGGGCGTGAGTTGGAGGATTATCGAGAATAGCGGTGATTTTGGCCAGCCTAAGAGCCTTTCCGTGTGTTACGAGAATGGGGTGAACGTCATTCCAGCTGACTGATTCGGTCACGGCGGGGTCCTGCTGAAATTTTTTACGAAGACGGGCAAGGTAGATTTGGCGGGCCCTTAGATTGTATAGGGCACGACCTTTGGTGCGGAGTTGTTGCGCGGCAGCTGCTATTTTTCTGATATTCTCACTGGCGACATTGGCATCTTTGACTTCTGGCAAGTTTTTGAGGCTGGCCAGAACTTGCCCGTCAGCGAGATAGACATCAGCGAGGGTCTGATAGCGTTGAAACCATTTGTATTCAGGAGAGAGCGAGATGCTGCGGACTTTTGCAAAGGTTGGTAGGGCGGCTTCCCACTGGCCTTGTTCCCACTGCTTGAGCGCTAGGGCAAAGGACCCTAGATACTCTGCGATGGAGTCGGGGTTTTGGGGGATGTCACTTTTAAGCGGAGGGGGGATGTTACGGAGAACTTTTCCCATGCGTCGAAGTTCGAGGACGATGGGGGTGTTGTTTTTGACGGGTTTGAGATCGGAAAGGGTCTGGGTGACAAGCTTGCGGGCCTCACCCGGCCGTCCATCAAGTGAGGCGGAGATGCTCCCTTCGAAAGAAGCCCAAGCCCGGCTCATTCGAGGGAGGGAGTCATCAGTGGAGATGGCCAAGAAGCTCTCTCCAGCCTTTTCGAAATCCTTGCTCGCGATCAAATCACGGGCAGATTGCCAGGCTTGGGCGGTTTTCTGGTCAGCTGATCCAATCGGATTGAAGGTTTTTTTGGGGGTGTCATTGATAATCGATTCTGGGCCATTAGCTCGGTTGTTCTCTATTTTTTCCCAAGGCTTCCAGAGGAATGCTCCTGCTCCGAGTGCGATCAGAGTGAGGGAAAAGACCGTGCCAAATCCGATTCCGCTTTTACGACGTTTCCTCCGCACTTCGCTGTGGGTGGGCCTTACGGGTGCGGCGCCCCCGGTTGAGCGTTTGGCTTGCTCAAGGGCTTTCATGACGTCCTTGTAACTCCCCCAGCGGTGTTCGGGCTTGTATGCCATCATACGGTCGACGACCTCGCCAGTGATGGGAGTGACCCAGTTGGCAACTTTGCAAAGGCGGGGGATTGTCTGCTTGGCGCGACGAAGGACGCTGTTGGAGGTCGAGGTCGATTCAAAAGCGGGGCGACCGGCGAGAGCTTGGTAGAGAGTGGCTCCGAAGGCGTAGATGTCGCTTCGGAAATCTTCAATTCCTCGCTCGAGCGCTTCGGGAGGGACATAGTAGGGGGTTGCCCAAATTTCCTCTGCTTGCGCGCGGCCATCTTTCGTGATGAGAGCTAGGCCAAAGTCGATAAGTCGGGCGCGGCCTTCGCTGTCGATGAGGATATTGGCGGGTTTGACGTCACGGTGGATCATGCCGGATTGCTTCGCGGCCCGAAGACCGGCGGCGACTTGGATGGCGATGTCCAGAACCTCGTCTTCCGGCAAGGCCCCGCGCTGCGCCATGATACGCTCAAAGCTGAGACCTTCGAGGAGCTCCATGACGAGATAAAATCGTCCATAGGCCCGTCCGAGAGCATAGACCTTGACGACGTTGGGATGGCTGACTTGCGCGGTCAGGCGGCCTTCATTTTCAAAGGCCTGAATACGAATTTCGTCATTGCAGTATTCTTCGTTGAGGACCTTGATCGCGACTTTCCGATCAAGCGTAGTGTCCCAACCGACAAAAATCACGCTCATGCCGCCGATGGCATAGCGCTGATCCAGTCTGTAGGCGCCAAACTCCCTCTTTACGTGAGTTTCTGTCGAGCAGATGGGGCAGATAGCAGCCTCAAAAGGACCAAGATTGGTGACGTCAAGAAGTTCCCCGCATCCCCCGCAGGGTTCGTGAATGTATTTTTCAGCGGGGGCATCGCTCACGTTCAACGGCTAGGCTAACGTCTTTCCAGCATTCCACCCAAAGGGCCTCCGGACTGGCCTCCTTGCCCCGGATCATTCCAGGGAATATTGCTGTCCTCGGAATCTTTTGGAGGGACGGCCTTACGTTCGGCTGTGCTCGTGTTGGCACAGGAAGCGAGAGCGAGTGAGATGATGGCGAGAAGTAAAATACGCATGGCCAAAAGGTAGTCTTCCCAGCACACGGAGCAAGGCGGGAATTTGTGGAAAATTCACCCCTTTCCTTGAGTCCCGGCGCGGTGTGGACTCGCGTTTTTTTCGATAAATTCGATGATGTTTGGCACGATGTCTTTGCCGGTGGCAGTTTCGATTTCTTCGAGGCCAGGAGATGCTTCGCTCATGATATTCTGGAACCACTTGCAATGAACCGGTGAATTTTGTCACCGAGCAATTCTCTTTCTGAATAAAATTCTTCGGAAGCTGATTTGGACGCCAGATGGAGAAAGGAGTCTCTACATGCGAATTTTGATATGATCAATCAGCCTGATGTCCCCATAAAAGCAAGCTGTTGCGAGGACGGCGGGACGGTTGACTTTGGGGACGGGCTGCAGTGTCTCGGCGTCCACCAGTTGGAGATAATCGATGGAAAAATCCTCTGGGGCGTCGGAGAGGAGGTGCTTTCTGGCAGCCTCAAGATAAACTTCGGGCTTTTGTTCCCCATTTCCATTGAGATCACGGGCAGCTTTGAGGGCCCGCCGGATTCTGGGGGCGTCCTGGCGTTGCTCCGGGCTAAGACGGGAATTCCGGGACGAGAGTGCGAGACCGTCGTTTTGCCGCACTGTGGGGTGGCCAGTGATTTTCACCGGGACATTGAGGTCCCGGACCATGCGCCTGATAATCGCGAGCTGTTGGAAGTCCTTGTTTCCGAAGATCGCAACCTCAGGCTGGAAGATGTTGAAGAGTTTTAGAACGATGGTCAGGACTCCGTCAAAATGGCTGGGGCGAGTTGCTCCGCAGAGATGCTTGGTCAGGAGGGATTCGGTCACGAGAATCGAGCGGTCGTCGTGGTAAAGCTCGCTTTTGTCAGGGATAAAGGCGATTTCGACACCTTCAGCCTCGCATCGAGCGAGGTCCTCTTCCAGCGGTTGCAGATAGCTGCTGAGATCGCTGGCGCGGTCGAATTGGATGGGGTTGACGAAGATCGAAACGACAACCGTTCCCTTGCTCCCGACTTGTTTCCGGGCTTCTCGAATGAGGGCGAGATGACCTTCATGAAGGGCTCCCATCGTTGGAACGAGGGCAAGTGGGCGGGAAAATTCTTGCAACGAGGCCCTTACAGAGTTGACGTCTGGGATACGTGTGATCATCTAAGTCAGTGTCGATGAGTTCTACGCAAAGAACCATG